>Ga0209573_1001141_pt1 | contig 43471 bp, 39 predicted proteins | sample TNRBio252014_DNA_FD_185870 | JGI IMG/M metagenome (GOLD analysis project Ga0209573, IMG submission 185870) | Wastewater treatment Type I Accumulibacter community from EBPR Bioreactor in Madison, WI, USA - TNR Reactor_6/25/2014_ DNA (SPAdes)... | ecosystem: Engineered > Bioreactor > EBPR >...
ATAAAGTGGCTGCCTGTTAATTCGTTGATGTGATGAATGGCATCGGCATAAGCTGCGTGAACCAACTCTTCGGTTTGCGCTTCGCCAATGGCGACACCGAGAGGATAATTATTGAAAGCATCAATGACAACAAGAAGTTTGAAGCGGTAATAATCATTGGTGTGCTTATGTCCTTTTTTATCTATGGTTATTTCGGTGAAGTAAAGGTCAAGGTCTAAGTCATCGGAGTTGATGAGCATGAGCGGAGCAGTGGGGCGTGTGCGGTGTACGATTTTATCGTACCTGTCGCGCCATGCGGCAGAGCCTTCGCGCCCGGAGGCAATGAGCATGTCGCGTTCGCGCCTGTAATAGCCAACAGTGGCAGCAGTAATTGGTTTGTAGCCTTTTGCTGTAACCTGTTCGTTGTATTTTTGAGCAACAAACGGGTCTTCGAACTGGTTGTAATGTGAGATAAGTTCAAGCAGCAGACTTTCGCAAAACGCATCAGCCACTTTCAGGTTGTTGCTTGCTTTGCCGCTTCCACCATGAATTACCACTGCGGCTCCCTGTTTTTTGTAAGCAGCTACTTTGCGCAGCAGCTTTGCATAGTTATGTGGCAAACGCACGTTATCGGTGCGGAGGATTGTGATTACGGCTTTGTAAAAATCGGCAGCCTTTGCGTAGCCGGTGGCTTTTATTTTGCGAATGTTTATTTGCGAAAGGAAGTGCAGCCACCGGCAGGCGGTAACATACTCTGCAAGGGCAGTGGCAGCAATGGCGTTGCCGTTAGGCAAGCGGTATTTATTGAGTAAAGTGATGTCTTCGGGGTTGTCGTGGAGGAGTGGCTTGAGGATTTGGGCAGATAAATATGTAGCTGGTTCGCCATATTTTGCCACAATCATTTCCTTGTAGTTTTTTTTTAGCCTATCATATTCAATAAGCACCTTCCGTTTATCGGAAGTGTCATTTATAAACGACCAAGATGGAGATTGTCGCCATTTCGCGTTATGTAAGACCGCGACTGATAATCCAGCGTCAACCATTTCCTTGAACTCAATATAAATTGTATTGCCTATTAGTTTCATTTTATATTTTATTCCTGTACGTTAAGAAATTCAGTGATTTCACCAAGCACTCTGTCTATGAAAGCCATATCACCTACATAACTCCAGTCTCTCGGTGTTTTTGACTGTTGTACTGAATGATTTTCAACAGCAACGTCTATTACTGTAATTTTTTCCTTAACTCGTTTAAGGATTTCCTGAAAACGCTCATCGGCTGTCATTAATCCTCCGTATTTATTCGTTCAACTGTTTGGTAAGCTCCGGTTCGGGCTATAACAAGGTCGCGCAGCACTTTTGCGATGTATTCATTACGCCTGCGCCCATGTGCAACCTTGCGAATGGTTGACTCTGAGTAGTCTTTAATTATGTTTATGGCTGCTCGGATGTCGGTTTCGCTGACATTCTCAACAGCCTTATAATTATAGATGTACTTCTTTGCAGCCTTTTTTATTTGCTTTTCGCCTTTATTTGACATTCCTTTGTGTTTAAATATGGCACAAATATATGTCAAGATTTAATACATTGTCAAGATTTTTAACATTTAAATTATTAACAATAGTTTGTTAATCGGTAAAAACTTAATTTATTTAAGAAATTTAAAAAAACTAACACAGGCAGAGCTTGCCAGTGAATTGGGGTTAAAGAGAACTGCAATAACTAATTATGAACTTGATAATTCTCGCCCTGATTATGAAACTTTAATACAAATAGCCAATTATTTCAATGTCAAGATTGATGACATCATAAAGTTAGATTTGGTAAAAAATGTAGAGCTAAATGTAGAGCCAAGTGTAGAGCTAAACACTAAAAATAGGGTGATGAACCCAGTAATAGAACTCAATCCTTCTGCAAAAGCGAACTGTTTTATTTCCGATCAGAAGGCATCGGCAGGTTTCGGTAGGTTAATGGAAAGCCCGAAACTGATAGAGCAATTACCTGCTATTACATTGCCAAATGCTCCACATGGGTTAAATGTTGCCTTTCAGATTACAGGCGACAGTATGCACCCTACGGTAAGGCATCTTGACTACGTTGCAGGTAATCAGATAGGCGACATTAAAGATATTCGCAATGGTTATACTTATGTTCTTGTGGACAAAGATGATGGTATAATTTACAAGCGCATTTACAAAGAGAGGGCTGGTATTCGCATTGTTTCCGATAATCCAGATTATCCTCCTTACATAAGGGAAACAGACTCTATATTGGCTTATTTTAAGGCATTCTGCCGTTTGTCATTTGACTTCCGTCCATACCATGATGATATCAGAAGGGATATACAGCAGCTTCAAAAAGATGTGGATTGGTTGAAGGGTAAAGTTAAGTAAAATGTAAACCTAAATGTAAACCTAAATGTAAACCTAATTGTAAGTGCAAATGAATGTCTAAATACAAGCCTGAACTGTAACTGATTGAATTTCTATGGGTATTTTGGTATTATAGCAGCGTTCAAATGGTAGTTAAATGGCAGTAAAATGGTAGTTTTTATCCCTTTCTACTTAATTGTCGTTAATTGTCATTTTGCCGTTTTCCCTCTATAAATTGCCGTTTTTGCCGTTTTTGGTTTTTATCCCTTTTAACTTTGCCCCCTTAGTACAACGTTTTAATAAGAATAACAATCTTATTACACTTATCTCTGATTCCACTGTAATTGAAAATTTAAGACAATCTATTCAATCAATTAACTCGGCTACAAATAACATTGATAACTTTACAAAAGATATTAATAATATTACCAAAGATGTTCAAAATGGCAAAGGAGTATTGGGTAAACTTATTGCAGACAGTATTTCAGAAAATCAATTAACAGTTTTGCTTACTAACCTGCAACAACTTTCCGATTCGTTAATTGAGGCAACAAATAACATAAATCAGTTTTCCGGTCTGCTCGTCAATGGACAAGGAACTGTACAGGCTTTGCTGACTGACACTATCATGAAAAATGATTTTAATGAAACATTAAACCAATTAAAGAAAAGCTCATTTCTTCTTGAAGAAGATTTAAAAGCATTACAAAAGAATTTTTTGTTTCGAAAATATTTCAGGCAAAAAGAAAAGAAGAAATAATTCTTTTTTCAAATACAAAAATTCTTTAAACAAAGTCAATATTTCCAAATGGTGATAAAACAGAAAATTATCCTTACTAAACTAAATACAAAATGTGGGATAAGTTTTTAATTCCTGTCCTGATTAAAACATCATGCAAACCTATGTGCAGAGCGTTTCAACTCTTCCGGTGGTAGCGACTTAAAATATTCGTAAGTAATCTTTAAACCTTCTTCACGCGAAACCTTTGGTGTCCATCCCAAAATTTCTTTAGCACGTGTAATATCAGGTTGTCGTTGCTTAGGATCGTCTTGAGGCAGTGGCTTGTAAACAATTTTTTGTGTTGTGCCTGTAAGCTTGATAATTTCTTCGGCAAATTGTTTGATAGTTATCTCCACAGGATTTCCAATATTAACGGGTTTGGCATAGTCGCAGTGAAGCAAACGAAAAATTCCTTCTACCAAATCGTCCACATAGCAAAATGAACGTGACTGACTGCCATCACCAAACACCGTAAGGTCTTCGCCACGTAAAGCCTGCCCTATAAATGCAGGCAATGCACGACCATCATTGAGTCTCATGCGTGGGCCATAGGTGTTAAAAATTCTAACAATGCGTGTTTCTAATTTATGGTAGGTATGATAGGCCATGGTAATGGCTTCCTGAAAACGTTTAGCTTCGTCATACACTCCACGTGGGCCAATAGGGTTTACATTGCCCCAATAATCTTCGTTTTGTGGATGCACCAATGGGTCGCCATAAACTTCTGATGTGCTTGCTACCAATATGCGTGCTTTTTTTGCCAATGCAAAACCAAGCAGGTTATGTGTTCCTAATGAGCCAACCTTTAAGGTCTGAATAGGAATTTTAAGATAATCTATCGGTGATGCAGGTGATGCAAAATGCAGAATGTAATCTATCTTGCCGGGTACGTGCACAAATTTTGAAACATCGTGATGATAAAAATCAAACTCACGGAGTTTAAAGAGGTGCGAAATGTTTTTTAAATCGCCTGTTATGAGATTGTCCATTCCCACAACCTGATAACCTTCCTGAATAAAGCGGTCGCATAGGTGTGATCCTAAAAAACCGGCAGCTCCGGTAATTAAAATTCTTTTTGTCATGGTTTTACCGTTTGGCGGCCAATGCTGTTGTAATAATATCCTGCTTCCTGCATTTTTTGTGGTTCGTACAAATTGCGTCCGTCAAAAATTACTTTGCTTTTTAAAGTTGATTGCATTTTATCAAAATCAGGTGTTCTGAAGGCACTCCATTCTGTTGCTATCAACAAAGCATCAGCACCTTCTAATGCATGATACTCATCGTTAGCAAACTCAATTTTATCTCCAATCTGTTTTTTTACATTGCTCATTGCCTCAGGGTCGAATGCTCTTATGGTTGCACCTGCTTTTATTAGCATGTCAATAATATAAAGTGATGGTGCTTCGCGAATGTCATCAGTATCGGGTTTAAATGCAAGACCCCACAATGCAAATCGTTTTCCTTTTACATTGCCACCATAATATTCCAATACTTTTTCTGCAAGCAACATTTTTTGTTTGTTGTTTACACTCATCACCGATTGCAAAATACTAAAGTCATATCCATACTTGCCGGATGTATGTTCCAATGCCTGCACATCTTTTGGAAAACAGCTTCCACCATAACCAATACCGGCAAATAAAAACCGCTTACCAATTCTGTCATCAGAGCCTATGCCAATGCGCACTGCATCAACATTAGCACCAACTTTTTCGCATAGGTTGGCAACCTCATTCATGAAAGTAATTTTTGTTGCCAGAAATGAGTTAGCTGCATACTTAGTTAGTTCTGCACTGCGCTCGTCCATAAAATAAATGGGGTTGCCTTGACGCAGAAAAGGTGCATACAGTTCTCCCATAATTTTTTTTGCTTTCTCTGAACGTGTTCCAATGACAACACGATCGGGTTTCATAAAATCATCTACTGCAAAACCTTCACGCAAAAATTCAGGATTAGAGATGACATCAAATTCGCCTTTATAGTTTTTAGCAATAGCATCTCTCACTGCTTCTGCCGTACCAACAGGCACCGTACTCTTGTTAATGATAATTTTATAACCATCAAGCATTTTTCCTAATTGGTCGGCAACACCCAGCACGTAGGATAAATCTGCAGAGCCATCTTCACCGGGAGGAGTTGGTAGGGCAAGAAATATAATGGATGAATGTTTTACTGCATCTGCAAGCTGTGTAGTAAACGACAAACGATTTTGTCTGATATTCCTCTCGAACAACACATCGAGATGTGGTTCGTAAATAGGAATTTTTCCTTGCTTCATGCTGTCAACTTTTGCCTGATCAATGTCCACACAAACTACATGATTGCCCATTTCAGCAAAACAGGTTCCGGTAACTAAACCTACATAACCTGTACCTACAACTCCAATGTTCATATTAAAATACTATACGGATAAAATTATTTTCTATTTACAAAATTCAAGTACTGCACGGGTAATATATTCCAATTGCTCTTCATCCAACTCTGTATGCATCGGTAATGACAATACATTGGCACAAAGTTTTTCTGTTACCGGAAAATTTCCTTCCTTATAACGATCGTCTTTATATGCCTTTTGCATGTGCAATGGAATAGGATAATAAATCATAGCGGGAATTTCCTTCTCTGCTAAATATTGACGCAATTCATCGCGGTTAACACCATTAACCACTAAAGTGTATTGATGAAAAACGTGAGTAGAGTTTTTGCTTCTTTCCGGTGTTTTTATTTTTGCATTACCACTAAATGCCTTATCATAATATGCTGCTGCTTTTTGTCGTGCTGCTGCATAACTGTCAAGATGTTTTAATTTTACTCTTAAAATTGCTGCCTGAATGCTGTCAAGTCTTGAGTTAACTCCAATTTCGTCATGTACATACTGAACAGACTGACCATGATTGGCAATCATTCTTATTTTCTTTGCAAGGGTATCGTCATTGGTAAAAAGCGCCCCACCATCGCCCATACAACCTAAATTTTTACTTGGAAAAAATGATGTACAACCAATGGTTCCGATGGTGCCGGCTTTCTGTTTTCTGCCGTCAGAGAAAGTGTAATCTGCACCAATAGCTTGTGCCACATCTTCAATTACATAAAGTTTATGTTTTGCAGCAATTTGCATAATAGGCTCCATATCGGCACACTGTCCGAATAAATGTACAGGCACTATTGCCTTTGTTTTTGGTGTGATGGCTTTTTCAATGGCAACAGGATCAATAGAAAATGTTCCGGGAATAACCTCTACTAACACAGGTTTTAATTTTAGTAATGCTATTACTTCAGCAGTAGCCACATAAGTAAAACTTGCTGTTATCACTTCATCACCGGGTTGCAGATTAAGAGCCATCATGGCTATCTGCAGTGCATCAGTTCCGTTTGCACAATTTATTACATGACCAACATTCAAATATTTTTCTAACTCTGCCTGAAAAGCTTTAACCTCCGGTCCGTTTATATAGGCCGATGATGTTACAGTATCTGAAATAGCTTTATCTACTTCGGGTTTTATTTTCTGATATTGACTGATCAGGTCAACCATGTGGAGTTTTTTCATCTCATTACAAATTTGAGGCAGCGAAGATACTATTTAGCTCTATTATTGCCTATTAACAGAAAGCTAAGGTTGCAAAAAAGAAGGGCCATTTTTAAGTCATTGTTGTAAAAGTGATTATTCTTGCTGACTTTAGCCCACAAGCATGAATTTGATTATTAAAATAGCATCTCGTTATCTGATTGGCAAAAAGTCACACAATATTGTCAACTTAGTCAGCCTGGTTTCTGTTGCAGGTGTTTTTACAGGTACTATGGCATTAATTGTAGTGTTGAGTGTTTTTAATGGCTTTGGCAATCTGGTAATTTCTCTTTACGACACCTTCGACCCCGACATTAAAATTACAGCAATTGAAGGAAAATCTTTTAATACCGAATCAATCAGTCTTGATAAGATAAATGCGATAAATGGAGTACAATATGCAGCTTTTACCTTAGAGGAAAACTGCCTTGCCCGCTATGGTGAAAAACAGGACATAGTTACCTTGAAAGGTATGGACAACGAGCTGATGAAAAAAACAGGGTTGAACAAAGCTGTAATTACCGGCTTGCCGATTCTGAAAAGCGGAGAGCGCAACTTTGCCATTGTAGGTAGTGGCGTTGCATACGCATTGTCTGTAAATATGGACACAGGCAACGAGCCACTGATGCTTTACCTTCCTGATAAAAACATTACCTCTCCCGGTGATTTTGAAAATGCATTGCGACAAATGAACATTTCAATTGGTGGGATTTTTGCCATTCAGCAGGATTTTGATTCTAAATATATTCTGGCACCCATGTCATTTGTTCAGGAATTTATTGCTGCCGGAGGAAAAGCATCAGCAATTGAGATTATGATGAAACCCGGTGTTGATGAGACTGCTATTATTCAAAAAATAAAAGAAATTTCCGGTCATGAGTTTACGGTTAAAAACCGCGCACAACAACATGAGTTTCTCTATAAAATCCTGAGCTCAGAAAAGTGGGCAGTGTTTCTCATTCTCTCATTTATTATGGTGATTGGTATTTTTAATATTCTGGGAACGCTGACTATGCTTGTGATTGAGAAAAAGAAAGACATTATCATTCTTAAAAATTTAGGTGCTGGTTTTGCAATGGTTAAAAAAATATTTTTCATGGAGGGACTTTTAATCACACTTGTGGGTGTTGTTGGTGGCTTACTTGCCGGTGGCATCATTTGTTTTCTGCAACAACATTTTCATCTCATCAAATTAGGTAATGCCGATTCTTTTGTTGTAGAAGCCTATCCGGTTCAAATGCAGGTAACTGATTTTGTAAGTGTCTTTTTAGTGGTTTTTTGCATCGGTGCACTTGCTTCCTATTTTATTGCAGCACATTTAGTAAAAAGGCAATATGCAGAAACAGGTAAGGTGTAAATAAATTTAAACTTCAACCCTCGTATAGGATAATATCAACAAAAAAGGCTGCCTTTTTGTGACAGCCTTTTTCAATAAAGTGCTATTTAAGAAATTATTTTTTTGCTACACCTTCATGTGCATTTCCACCAAGGTCAATTACAATTGGTGTAGAAATACAAAGTGAAGAGTAAGTTCCGATGATACGTCCTATGAGGAGTGCAAAAATGAAACCACGAATTACCTCACCACCAAAAATAAAGATTACAATCAACACGAAGAATACAGTTAATGTAGTGTTTATGGTTCGGCTTAACGTGGCATTTAACGCTTCGTTAATTACATGTTTGTCATCTGCAGTGTGATGATGTCCGAGGTATTCACGGATACGGTCGAATACAACTACAGATTCTGTCATGGTATAGCCCATTACAGTAAGAATAGCTGCAATGAAATGCTGATCTATTTCAAGTGCCACAGGAATAACTCCTGACAGCAAGGTAAAGAATGACAATACAATTAATACGTCATGGAACAAGGCAACTACTGCACCAAGTCCATATTGCCACTTTTTGAATCGGATAAAGATGTAAACAAACATCAGCGCACATGAGATCAATACAGCCCAAACTGCACTTTGCTTTATGTCATCTGCAATGGTAGGTCCTACTTTTTGCGATGAAATAATATTCTTTGTTTTGAAAGTTTCAAAATCAGGTGCTGCACTGTAAAGTGGTGTAAGTCCTTTATAAAGTTTGTCAACAATAACATTCTCTACATTGCTTGCGGTATCGTGAATAAGATAGGCAGTTGTAATTTTAAAACGGTCTGTTGTACCTACTGATTTTACTTCAGGTGCTTCTACAAGCTGAGGCTCTAATGCCATTCTGATGTCTTCAGTAGAAATACTCTTATCCATCTGAATGGTGTAGGTGCGTCCTCCTTCAAAGTCAACACCATAATTCAAACCTTTTATTGCGAAAGAAACAACACCTGCAATAATTACTATTGAAGAGATGATGTAATATTTCTTTCTATTATCAACAAAGTTGAAGTGAATGTTTTTGTAAATGTTATTAGAGAACTCATTACCGAAAGAAATTGGTTTGTTCTTATCCAGCATACCTTCAAAAATGAGTCGTGAAAGTAAAACAGCAGAGAACAATGATGTGAGTACACCAATAACCAGTGTAGTAGCAAAACCTTGTACCGGACCGGAACCAAAAATATAAAGCACGATACCCAGAATGAGCAAAGTGATGTTGGAGTCGAGGATGGAAGGCATGGCATGTTTAAAACCATCAGAAACTGCAAGTCTTATGCCCTTACCTGCTTTTAACTCTTCTCGCACACGCTCAAAAATAAGAATGTTGGCATCCACAGAAAGACCTATGGTGAGTACGATACCTGCAATACCAGGAAGTGTAAGTACAGCACCTAACGATGCAAGTACTCCCATGATAAAGAAAATGTTGGCAAACAATGCAATGTTGGCTACCCAACCTGCACGCATATAATAGAATCCCATAAACAACAGGATTACAACAAATGCACCAGCAAACGACATCCAACTGTTTTGAATAGCTTCCTCACCTAATGAAGGACCAACAATTGCTTCTTCAACAATTCGTGCAGGAGCAGGAAGTTTACCAGCCTTTAGAATGTTAGCCAAATCCTGTGCTTCTGAAATTTCAAAGTTTCCGGTGATGGAAGAACGACCACCTGCAATTTCTCCCTGTACATTCGGGAAAGAATAAACATAATTATCGAGAACGATAGCAATACTTTTTCCAACGTTTTCGCCTGTAAGTCTTTTCCATGTTTTAGCTCCTTCAGGATTCATTGACATAGAAATTTCAGGTGAGCTGTTAAACTGACCAAAATCCTGTCGGGCATCTGTAATTACAGAGCCATCCATTGGTGCTTTGCCATCGCGGCTTTTTACTTTAATGGCTACTAACTCTAAGAATTTTGATTCTTTTGTGGGTGGTTTGGCTGTCCACAACAAACGCAAATCGCGTGGAAGAATATTTTTTATTTCGGGGCGTTCCAGAATTTCACGCAGCTTACCTGTATCTTTAATAGCAGCATAACCCACTACCGGTCCTTTGCGGTATTCGCTTTGGTTTTGTGCATTGGTAAAAATTGCCGGTGTAAGCAGTGCAAAAAGAGGGTTCTCTTTAGAGAATTTTGCAAACTGTGCACTGGAAGAAGTGTCTTTTGAAGCAGCGGTATCACTCTCTAATTTGCTGAGTAGTGCAGGTTTTTTCATTGCACCTGTATCTGCAGCGGCAGTTAAAGAATCACCGGCAGCAGCAACAGTTGTATCTGATTTTGCAGTAGAGTCTGTTGGTACTGGAGTTTCAAGTGCAGCAAGTTTTTTATTTACTGCTTCTAACTGTGGAAACACTTCTGCATTATCATAGGTTTCCCAGAATTCCAGTTGTGCAGTTCCTTGTAACAGTTTACGCACACGATCCGGCTCTTTTACTCCGGGTAGCTCAATCAAAATACGTCCTCCGCCTAACTGTTGAATGTTGGGTTGCGTTACACCAAATTTATCAATACGTGTGCGAAGAATGTTGTAGGTACGGCTGATAGCAGCATCTGCTTCTGATTGAATAACCTTTATTACTTCGGCATTGGTAGAGTTAAAATTTACTCTGCTTTGCAAATCCATGGTGCTGTAAAGCCCTGCTAATTTTGCTCCCGGATTGTTGCGTTCAAAGGCTTCGCCAAACAATTGTACCAATCCTTTCTGGCTTGTACGTTGTGCCTGATGGGCATCATCCAGGGCTTTCACCAACATTGGGTCATTAGGATTGTTGGCCATATTGCGAATCAGGTCAGTAACACTAACTTCCATCGTTACGTTCATACCTCCTTTAAGGTCAAGACCAAGGTTGATTTCACGCTCTTTACATTCCTGATAGGTGTATTTTTTAAAGCCCAGATTATAAGCTGTTAACTGACTGATAGAGTCAATGTATGCCTTGTATGCTTCGGGGTTGCCATTAGTTGCCTGATGTGCCTTGCTTTCTATACGGTTTGTAACTACTGTAAAAGACAACTGAAACAGACAGATGATTGTAATCAGAATGGCTAAAAATTTAATTGCGCCTTTGCTTTGCATGAATAATTGATTTTTTCGGTATTTTTTTAAGAGCGGCAAATATAAAGGTTTTTAACAAACCTAAGGTCGTATGTAGGTCCTTGTTTTTCAGATAGCTATACATTTTCTAAGACTGCCGGTTATAAACAATCCGTTCTGCCAGGTATATATCTTTCTCCAAGCCCGAAAGGGTTGCTAAGTGCAAATGCCATAGCTCAAAACCAAAACAATATGTGGTGTTTTGGTGATAGCGCAGGGATTGATTTTAGTAGCGGAATTTCAAGCACGTTTTCTTCACCTGTATATAACAGAGTGGGTTTGGTTTCAATTTCCGGCAGCATCGGCAAACCTTATTTTGTAGGGCAACAAACTCAGAGAGGTGACATCTATGCTGTAAAAACCAAACTCCTGCACCACCTTTCCGGTGATGCGGTAGCAACCTTTGCCGCGAAAGGGATATTGCTTCACTACGTTAGGAAAGTGTGTGGTGTCAATCCACTGTCCGTTGTGGTCTAAAAAAGTACCAAAAGCCATGGGCTGTCCATGCTTGGTGCGTGTGGGTTTGCGTGTCACAAAATAACCGGCAATAGCAACGGTTCTGCCACAATGCTGCGGCAATTCCGAAGCCAGTGTAATAATATTTTTTTCATTGCATGGGAGCGGCTCTGCCATGAGCAAATCAAATGGCGAGCCTAACGGAAAGCCCAGCATTTCTATTTCATCCCAGGTGTCGTCTGTTTGGCTGCTATGCAACTCTGGCAGTGCAAAATGTTGGTGTTCGGCTTCAAATAATTGCCTTGCCGTACAGGTTTTTTTTTCATGACCTATCATTTCGTGAATGTCCCAAAGCAATTGCTGCTTAGTTCTGCCCGTAAAACGTAAAGCATTTATGCGTATGAGCAGCCGCAACTGCTCCAATGAAATTTCTACCCGTTGCATAAAACCTGCCAGCGAAGTAAAAGGGCCTTCCTGTGTTCTTGCATTCAAAATATTTTCAGCCGTCTTTGTTTCCAGCTCACCCACCAAATGAAATCCGAGATAAACATTTTTTCCGCTGATGGTGGTTTCATAAGCACTGTGGTTTACATCGGGTGCCAGAATAATGCCTCCGTTCAGACGGGCCTCATGCACATAAAATTCAGCTGCGTAAAAGCCTCCACCGTTGTTGATGCATGCCACCATATACTCAAGCGGAAAATACGTCTTTAAAAACATACACTGATAGCTCTCTACGGCATACGATGCCGAGTGCCCCTTGCTGAAGGCATAGCCGGCAAACGATTCAATCTGCCGCCACACCTCAGCAGTAGTGTCGGGCGCATGTCCCTTTTGTGCGCAGCCTTTAAAAAAAGCATCTTTTACTTTCTCAAACTCTGCACGGCCACGGTATTTGCCACTCATCCCTCTGCGCAGCATGTCGGCTTCAGTAAGGGTAAGTCCGGCAAAATAATGTGCTACCTTAATCACATCTTCCTGATAAACCATCACCCCAAAAGTTTCGCGCATCAGCTCCTCCATCATCGGATGTATGTAGGTTCTGCGGCTCTCATCATGAAAGCGTAAAATATACTCGCGCATCATGCCACTTTGTGCCACCCCGGGACGGATGATTGAACTTGCAGCCACCAAGTCGAGATAGGTTTTGGCTTTTAGCTTCTTCAGCAACATACGCATGGCAGGACTCTCCACATAAAAACATCCCATCAGGTTTGCCTGCTCAAGGTTGTGCCTCACAGCCTCATCTTCTTTAAACCGTTTGATGTCGTGAATATCTACTTTTACCTGTCGGTTTTTTTCAATAATAGCAACAGCATCTTTAATCTTTCCCAGTCCACGCTGCGACAGGATATCAAATTTATAAAGACCTAAATCTTCTGCTTCGAGCATGCTGAACTGTGTAAGTGGAAACCCCTTGGGCGGATTATCTAAAGCGGTATAATACGTCATGGGTTTTTCTGAAATAAGTACGCCCCCCGCATGAATACTCAGGTGCGAAGGCAGGTCTATGATGCGCTGCGCATATTGCAACACTAAGTTACTGATGTGGTCGCGTTTGGCATTTCCACTTTCAAAAAACGAATCAATCTCTGCCTTGGGTAAGCCAAAAACTTTTCCCAACTCACGGATGGCTGCATCGCGCTGAAAGGTGCTGTAGGTGGCCAGCAGCGCAACATGTTCTCTGCCAAAAGTACTTCGGTTAAAAATGTAATCAATCACATCATCGCGTTCGTTCCAGCTGAAATCAATGTCAAAATCGGGAGGGCTGGTGCGCTGCGGATTGATAAACCGCTCGAAGTACAAGTCGAGGTCTATGGGGTCAACATCGGTAATGCGCAGCAGGTAGGCTACCATGCTGTTGGCTCCACTGCCACGGCCTACATAAAAATAATTCTTACTTCGTGCATAGCGCACAATGTCGTGGTTGATGAGAAAATATGATGAGAAACCCAACTCACCTATCATCTGAATCTCTTTTTCAAAACGGTCAATGATGGTGTCGTCAGTATTCGGGTAACGATAACTTAAACCCTCATAACAAAGACTCATCAGTTTGTGATGATCGCGTTTGGCACTGCCCAAAAAATATTTTTTGTTTTTGTTTTTTCCGAATTCAAAATCTATATGACAGGACTCCAATAATTTTTCTGTGTTGTAAATCAGTTGTGGATATTCTTTGTAAATGTATTTCATCTCTTCCGGTGAATACATAATTTCATCTGCCGGTGCCTGTCCGGCAACGGGCAGCTTGCTGAGCAGCGTATTGTAGCTGATGGCACGCAGCAGCCGGTGTGAATTAAAATCTGTCTTGTTGCGAAAAGTTACCGGTGCAAGAGCAACCAGTTTGTGTAACTTACTTTTCCACTGCGAAAAGTTTAACTGAAAAAGTTCAGTTGGTTTAATGCCTACAAATTCGTTTTCGAGCAACTGTTGTGGTGCCGACAACAATGGATAAACTATCCATGCCTGTTGGAGTGCCGGAGTTTTGTCTGAGAATCTTTCTCCGGAAAATAAATATTCTGATAAAAGCTTATTGAGCTCATGAAACCCTTCGCTGTTTTTTGCAATGCCGATAAATTTTTGCTCCACACCATTTCTGAAATCAATGCCTGCCACAGGACAAACATTATATCGTTGTGCTAAACGAAAAAAATCGAGTATGCCCGAGGTGTTGTTGATATCAGTGAGTGCCAGCGACCGAATATTTTTTTGTGCGGCAAGGCATAACAAATCTTCCGGACTAATGGTGCCGTATTTTAAGGAGAAGTATGAGTGACAACAGAGGTGCATGGCAACATATTGAAGCAACCCGATAACTGCCGCTACACACATACAATATGTTTACATTGCAATCATTCGGTCGGTTGTAATATAAACATTAAGAAAAACTGCAACAAATTTTCTGAAAGAAAATAAATTCAAAAAACAGTGCAATCAGCACTGTAGCACCCAGTTAATGCCAAACTTATCTTTAACAGAACCAATTACTACACCATAAAAATTTTTCTGAAGCAACTGTGTCTTCACTCCACCTGCAGAAAGTTGCCTGTACAACCGCTTTATATCCGATTCGCTATCACATTGTAAGAGCAGCGAAAAACTATTGTCAGGCAAATAAACTGATTCATTGTTCAGGTCTGTTCCTGCTAACTGAAAATGTTTAGTTTGTAATAAAGCTGTCAGAATACTCCTTTGCATATAGGAAGGAAGTGACTCTGACTGCGGCAATTCGCTAACCGTTTGGAAACTCAGTTTTCCACCAAGACACTTTTTATAAAAGGTCATTGCTTTTTTGCAATTACCATTAAAATGGATATACGCACATAATTGCATGGATTAATTATGCTCGGTACAACTTTTAAAATTGCTCAGAATAGCCTGCCATCATGCCTCAACAAAATTCCGGTTAACAATAGGGTTGGAATGGGTATAGTAATCCCACACTTTTCTTATTGATTCACTGATAGAGGTACTCACAGCAATTTTATTCATCCGTTATTGAATCTTATAGTTCCGCTGAAATTTACTTGTTTTCTACTAAGTCGGCAATGATAATTTTTTTCATTTTCATCAAAGCTTTGAAAGCATATTCCTGCTTGGCTTTGTTTTTATGATTTTCTAATTTGAAATATTGCTCGGGGGTAACTTGCCATGACAGGCCGTACTTGTCTTTGCACCATCCGCATGGGCCTTCGCTGCCACCATTCTTTGTTAATGCCTTCCAGTAATAATCAATTTCTTTTTGGTCTTTGCAGATGATAACAAAAGATACTGCTTCGCTAAATTTAAACAGAGGTCCTGCAGCAAGAATCTGAACATCCATTCCCAGAATATTGATATAAGCAATATCAAAATCGCCACTGGGCGTACCTGAGTTTTTATATGCCTTATAGGAAAGCATCTTGCCATCCTTAAATATTGAGAGGTAATATTTAGCCGCTTTTTTAGCATCCTTTTCAATCCATAAACATGGAGCTATTTTTTTCTTTGCCATATTTCTTAATTTTATAGTTTGTTATTTATCCTGGGAATTTACTCATATCCATATAGAATGGCTCCCAATTGTGCCCATCCAAATCTTCAATAAAATATTGTTGCATAAAACCATAATCACTTGCTGAGGCATATTCTCTGCCTCCGGCCTTGACTGCATTAGCTGCAAATGTTTTCATAGTCTCAATACTTTCAAATGACAGTGCATTTGAAACACCTACTGATTGTTTTGCATCAATAATTTGTTTGGATGTAAACTGTTTAAATTTAGCATGCGTTAAAAGCATTACAAAAATAGTATCACTCCAAACCATGCAGGCAGCAGTATGATCTGTAAACTGAGGATTGTTTGTGAAACCAATTGCTTCGTAAAATGACATGGATTTTTCCAGATCCTTTACAGGAAGATTTATAAATACTTGTTTTAGCATAATGATTGTTTTTTGAATTTTGTTATTATATTGATTTATGTTTGTTTAAATTTAATACAGAAAAATCAGGCATCAGGTATATTAGGTTCGACCAATCTTTTTAGCTTGTCCAATGAATCCTGCCATCCTAAATAACACATCTCTGAAGGTATAGCTTCGGGAATTCCTGTTTGCGAAATATTCACTTCAGTACCACAACTCACTTTCTTAAATTGAATAGTAGTAATCATTTCACCGGGTAGGTTTGGGTCATCAAAGCGGTCTGTAATTTTTATGAGTTCATTGGTATTAATTTCTAAAAACTCTCCACCGAATGAGTGAATAAAACCTGTGGTGAAATTAACAAACGACATTTTATAACTGCCTCCTTTTTTAAAATCGTACTGATGGGTTTTGGCAATAAACCCATACGGTGGCAACCATGTGGAATAGGCATCGGCATCAGAAAATGCTCTGAACACTTTCTCTATTGGAGAAGCAAAAACCCTGTGTAGATTTACATTATTTGTTTGCATAATTTTTTGTTTAAAAGTGAATGATTGATTTAGCATTACAAAGATGAGCAACAGTTTCAACAGCTAATGGTGGCAGAAACGACAGTTTTAAGGTGTGATAATGACAAAATGTTTTAACTTTACCAAATAAAAATTGCCGGAATGTTAATTTCTGTTTATGTACCGCATCATGCAGCTATAGAAGTCATAACACCGGCATACAGATTATTCAATACTGCAAATGATATTCTTATAGCCTCAGGTAAAAGACCAAAGTTTAAAGTTGAGTACGTAGGCTTGCAAAAAAGCATCAAAGCCAATGATGGTGAATACAGCATTCGTATTGATAGGCATATAAGTAATGTTAATGATTCTGACTTAATAATTATACCTGCACTTTATGGTGACGTAAAACATTCCTTAAAGAAAAATTCTGCTGCCATTCCATGGTTACAAAAAATGCATCGTCAGGGTTCAGAAGTTGCAAGTTTATGTATCGGTGCTTTTTTATTAGCGGCTTCCGGATTGGTTGACGGTAAAAAGTGTCAACACATTGGGCTTATTTTAATGAGTTTAATGATTTATTTTCAAATACAGTTGTAGTTGATGGCGCTATCATTACAGAAGCATGTGGTGTTTACAGCAGCGGTGGTGCAAACTCACTGTGGAATTTACTGTTTTATTTGTTGGAAAAATATTCTGATCGTCATACTGCTATACTTGCTTCAAAATACTTTGCTATTGATTTGGATCGAAACAGTCAGGCGTCATTTGCAATTTTTAATGGTCACAAAAATCATACGGATATTGAAATTTTAAAAGCACAGAGTTATATAGAAAAACATACTGATGTACGAATAACAGTGGACCAACTTGCTGACTTTACAAAGATGAGCCGAAGAACTTTTGAGCGAAGATTTCTGAAGTCAACCAATCATTCAGTCCTGGAATATATTCAACGAGTAAAAATTGAAACTGCAAAGCGTAAGTTTGAAAGCAGCAGAAAAAATATTACTGAAGTGATGTTTGACGTAGGCTATACAGACACCAAGTCATTCAGGGATTTATTTAAAAAACATACTGGTGTTACACCTTTAGAATATAGAAACAAATACAGCAAAATATCTTTTAATGGTTAATGGTATTAAGTTTTTCATCAGAAAGTTTTTATAAAGCTTTCTTAATTAAGCTTAGGCACCTGAGTTTAACTATTGATATTTATAATTAAAACTTAAGACCGTTAAAGCAAATATTGAATTTTGTTTTGTCAAGGCATTATTATTCTACAACTTTTTGATTTTTTAGATTATTTACCATCTTTTAGTCTTCCTCTGGCGCACCCCGATAACTATCGGGGTGCGCCAGAGGGGTTCTATTGGTTAGAACATGATTAGTTGATATATATTTTTTTGTTTATAACACAATTTTGAACGGAAATTTGAAATAAATAGATCCCATTTTTACAATAAAATTCAAAAGGAATATTAGCTTTTGTTTTATTATTAAATACCTTTTGCCCGCCTATATCAAAAATACTTAAGTTGATTTCTCTACCAATAATTGACGAGCTATTACTTTTTAATAATAGGGTATGGTTTAAATTGTTGAACAAAATTTTTATTTCATGTAAATCATTTTCAATAATATCTTTTTGGATAGTTATAATGCCCACTGTCACCGAGTCTGTCAATTCACACCCAATCCCATCAACAATTGTAAAAGTGTAATGCCCTATCTGCAAGCTATCTCTTATAAAACCAGTTGCACCATCACTCCATGAGCAAGTGTAAGGAGGGTTCCCTTCAGTTATATTAATAATAATGCCTCCATCATTTATCGAAGCACTTGTAGAGTTTATAACTTGCAGGTTATAATCAAAACATAGCACAGGAGTAAAAGCACCCAAATTAAAAGAAGGTGCACACATTGGAATTGATGTAGAAAAACAAATATTATAATGGTTTGCATTTATGTTATCTTGTCCACTTATTTGCAAATAAATCCAATGTCCTCCTAACCCAGATAGTGCTTGAATAAAAGTTGTATTAGCAGGTATAGTAAAACATTCAATTGGTAGTAAATTACTGCAAGAATCACCCAACCAAAAACTTAAGTGCAGAGTGTCCGAATTTTCCACCCTAAAAGTAAAATCGCAGTTTACCGTAAATTTATACCATCTGTCTTTTGCAGGTGAGGCAACTGTACTCACGTATCCGTTACATCCGTTAGGAATGCTCGGATAAGGATAATTAGCAACAGCCATTGTGGTTGAATCTGCAATAAAAATTTCAGGTGCCCCACTTAAACAAGGAACACTTAAAACAGAACCTATTGGAAGTAAACCTAAATTTGTCGCAGATAAACAACTATCATTCGCCACCTGTGCGTTACCGCGTAAAAGCAATAAAAAAAATACCAATGAAAGCAACCACCTTCTAATCATGTAACCAAATTTTTAATTACACCTGAAAAAGAAAAACAGTGTAAATGTATATGAAAATATTATTAAAAATTCAAGCAGTTGATAAATATTTTTCCTTGGCATTTCTCCCAACAAAAAAACGCCCCGATTTCGCAAAGCGTTTCTTTAAACAGTATTTATTTTTCTATTCGTAATTCCGATGGTTCGGAACGTAACAGATTCGTTATTTGGAATTCCAAGAAAAAAGTGGACAATAATTTATAACCTTTTGTAGCATGTTTAGTGTTGTTTAATAATTGTTGATGCTTTAGAATAGTTAAGTTCTTTAACTGTTTGTACCTTCCAACAGTGATATAAAAAGTTGCAATATACTCAAAAATGGAAAGCTCGGCTTGTTGCCTGATTTGGTATTGATGATAAATTAATTCTACTTTTTAACATCAATTCGCCCTTCTTAATATTTAACACGCTTCCGGATTTTATTTGCTTTCCGGTTTTTTACTCAACCCATTAAACGGATTGAAGCCGCGCAGTGAAAAATTCATAGCAGCGGCACGTTGAATTTTGTCTTCGCCAAAGCGCAGGCGCAGGTTGTCCATTGCCTGATAGAGGTTGATGATTTCTTCGCTGTCTTCAAACAGATTGATTTGATGTCCGCCCCCCACCAGGTGGCTGAACTTTACGCCCACCAGACGAATGAGCAGTCTGCGGTTATACAGTTTGCCGAACAAATCTTTAACATGTTTGATGATGATGTGGTCGCAGCCGGTGTAGGGAATACGGCATTGCATGGTATGTGTGTCGAAATTGCTATAGCGTATTTTCACGGCAACGCAGGAGGTGACCTTATGTTCGCTGCGCAGGCGGAAGCATAGTTTTTCTGTCATGGCAATGAGAATATGTTGCAGACGTTGCACGTCAATAGTGTCCTGCTCAAAAGTTTCTTCTGTGCTCATGCTTTTTTGCTCGTGATAAGGCTCTACGGGGGTGGTGTCAATGCCGTTGGCCTTTTTCCAGATGGTAGTTCCGTTTTCGCCCAGCACACGCTCCATCAGTTCAACAGGCATTTCCTGTACGGTTTTTACTTTCTCTACACCCATGCTGCGCAGCAGTGTGTAGGTCTTTTGGCCCACCATAGGAATTTTTCGTACCGACAGCGGAGCTAAAAAAAATTTCTCTTCGCCACAGTTCACCTGCATCTGATTGTTGGGCTTTGCTTCATCGGTAGCAATTTTACTTACGGTTTTGTTGGCACTCATACCAAAAGAAATAGGCAGCCCTGTTTCGCGCATGATGCGTTGCCTGAGTTCTGTGGCATGTTTATAGCATCCAAAAAAACGATCCATGCCCGTTAGGTCTAAGTAAAATTCGTCAATACTGCTGCGCTCATACAGCGGCACACTTTCGCAAATAATCTCATTCACCATATCGGAATGATTGCTGTAAGCATCATAATCGCCACGAACAATAATAGCTTCCGGGCAAAGTCGTTTTGCCTGTTTAATGGGCATGGCAGAGTGCACACCAAATTTTCTGGTTTCGTAGCTGCATGCAGCCACTACACCACGCTCGCCACCGCCAACAATTACCGGCTTATTGTTTAGTTCCGGATGCAACAGCCGCGATACGGATACAAAAAAACAATCCAAATCCATGTGTGCTATGACACGGTTAAGCTGTTCTGACATGATTACAATACAAACATTCTGATGGCTACAATATAAGCACTTTTATTACTTCCTTATTTTTAAAATAAGCATTTAACTTTTTATGTAATAAATTAAGCACCTTGCCCCACAAAACAGGAGCTTCGCGGGAATGAGGGAAAGAGAATAGTCCTAAGAAAAATTACATTGTATTACTTATACAACCATTGCAGGCCTGAAAAAACACTACATTTGAAACACAATGCAAAAAAGTTTTCTCATACTGTGGTGCTTTTGTTTTACATTATCACTGAAGGCACAACAGATAGAATTAAGAACGATACAATTGCCGGTTCAGGTAAGTATTCGTGCCCTGCAGGCAGTAAACGATAGTGTGGTGTGGTTTGCGGCTAACAAGGGTGTTTTTGGTTTTACAAAAGATGGTGGAAACAACTGGCATATAGACTCTGCTGCCGTTGATGGAAAGTATCCTGAGTTCAGATCTATAGCTGCTTTAAACGATTCAACAGTATTGTTATTGAGCATTGATTCACCGGCATATCTATTGAGAACAAATAATTATGGTGCATCATGGCAAAGTGTTTACAGCAATCACAGCAAGGGTGTTTTTTTTGACAGCATGACATTTAAAGATTCTTTGCAAGGCATTGCCATAAGCGACCCCATAGATGGACATTTTATGATTATTAAAACAACCGATGGCGGCAACAACTGGCAGGAGCTAAAAGTTACATCTCCTGCAATGAAAGGTGAAGGTTGCTTTGCTGCAAGCAACACCAACATACAATGGCTGCAAAACAGCGTGATTTTTGCTACCGGAGGAAGCACATCAAGACTTTTTATTTCTGAAAATAACGGTGCATTCCTTCCGAAAAACACACCTATGATTAGCGGCAGCACTATGACAGGAATTTTTACCATGCATTTTGAAAACAAACTCAATGGCTTTATTGGCGGAGGCAATTATCTGCAATCAGACACTACAACAACCTTATACCAAACAAACGATGGTGGCAAGACATGGCAACCCATAAAACTTCCTGATGGTGCTTTTGTGTCATGCATCAAAACAATAAAAACAAAAAATGACAACTACCTGATTGTAACCGGGCATAATGGCACGTATATGGTTGACAGTCAACACCACATTAAGGATATTAAAAACGCTGATGGACAGTCGCTAACATTTTACACTATCAGTATAACGCCTTCACAAAAACAGATCTGGATGGCCGGGAAGTCAGGAAAAATGGCCGTTTTAAAATTTTATTGAATATATCGGAATTAATGCCTACTTTTATATGCCGCTAAAACTCTGATGTATCAAAAATCACTCAATATGGAACTCACCATCATTGCTAAAGAAGATTTATCTGACTACCATTTTGTTCAACACGAAGTATTATCGAATGAAATTGATCGCGCAAGGCGAAAAATCCTGCTCGATGGCGCCATGGCATTAGGAAACGATTACAAACAAAAAGTGCGTATCGTGTTTGAAACCACTGAAGGCACCTGTGCGGTAGAAACAACGGTTTGGGCTGTCACCAACGATCATGTGGAATTAAAAGCAGGAAAAGATATTCCTATTCATGTCATACAAGAAGTAGTGCTTTAATTTTTTAAGATATTTTGTGTTTATTTTATGGAATCGCTTTTAGCAGGGCATCCTACCATTAATCAGAAAGTAAAAATTATTTATGTGGCTCATCCGGAGTAAGGATAAGAATGCGCTTAGCGATGAAGAGCTTGTGTTGCAATATCGTCAGCAAGGTGATAAACAAGCTGTGGGTGTACTGTTTAACCGCTATTCTCATTTAGTATTTGGTGTGTGTATGAAGTATCTTAAAGATGTTGACGACAGTAAAGATGCCGTATTGCAGATTTTTGAAAAACTTTATACCGATTTGTTAAAACATGATGTACAGAAGTTCTCGTACTGGGTGCATCGTGTGGCACAAAACTTTTGTCTGATGCAATTGCGCAGCAAACAGGCAGCAAAAAACAGAGCAGACATTTACAACCGCGATGAAATTGCTGCAACAACAGACTTTGTAACAGAAAATACTGACCAAGTCTATGAAAAAGAAAAAGAATTGGTGATGCTAGAAGAAGCAATAAAAACATTGAATGAAGAACAAAGAATATGTATTGAGTTGTTTTTTCTGAAAGAAAAATGCTATAATGAAATAACAGACCTTACAGGTTTTGATTTCAAGCAGGTGAAGAGTTTTATTCAGAATGGGAAAAGAAATCTCAGAATTTATATGGAGAAAAATAATCATGTCAAGTCGTAAAATTGAAATATTTAAAACCTCTGACTGCATTGGTAAAGAGAGACTGACAAAGTATGTGCAGGGAAAAATGACGGATGCCGAAAAGCATGCCATTGAAAAGCACCTGACAGACTGTGAGCTGTGTTCCGATGCAGCAGAAGGCCTTGCCTTGTTGACCACGATGAAACCGCTTGATGAAACCATCAGACAGGTGTCGGATAAATATTCTCCTTCTGCAAAGCAAACACCATCAATAAACAGATGGTATTATGCTGCAGCATCTGTTGCAATTTTAATTGCTACGGGATGGATTATTTCTAATTATTCTTTCAAACAAGAAAACACAGCGGAACATATTAGTACACCTGCTGCACAACAAAAACTAAATACAGAAACACCGCCATCCAACAGCGATGCTAAATTGAATGAATCTACCATTCAACCTCAACCACCTCCTCCTCCGGCAGAAGAAAAAATGCAACAAGCATCAAAAAATATTATGGCAGCACAAAATGCAATGGTAGCAAAAGCAAGTACAGAGGATAAAGCCTTTGCTGCAACAGAACCTGTTCAGAACAATGAGGCAGTTGCCGAGCCACCGTCAGTAGATGTTGCAGCACCCATCGCTACTGAGTCTGCATCGGCAGGTGCTGTTGCTCCTGTGAAATCGGCAACAAAAAATATTGAGGGACTAAAAGTGTATGACTATTCCGGTGAGTACAAACGCGAAAAGAACATAACAAAGGAAGACAATGGCATTCCTGCCCGTTATGAATCGAGAAAGGATATGGAAAAATCCAAAACGTTAAACAACATGCAGTCTCGCACAATAGCATATCAGGACTTTTTGTCTGAAGCATTGGCTGATTACAACAATAAGAAATACGCTTCTGCGATTAACAAATTGCAACTCTTACTTTCAGACAATCATAGCGATGTAAATGCATTGTTTTATACGGCAATGTCTTATAGCGAAAGTCAGCAGTATGATAAAGCACTTCATTTCCTCGACCGTTTAGATGCGCAATCAAATAATACATTTAATCAGGAGTCTGCATGGCACAGGTCGTTGCTGCTGTTGCAAAAAGGTGAGATGGATAAAGCAAAAGAGTTATTGCAGAAAATAATTTCGGCTAAAGGATTTTATGCCACAGCGGCTCAGCAAAAACTCAGTGAGATTAAATAATAAAATTATTTGTTAGCTTTTTTCAGATACTGCTCAATAGCCATTGTCATACTTGGTGCCTGCGGAACAGGTGCTTCAACTTCTACTTTTAACTTAGCATCTTTTGCAGTCTGCGATGTGCTTAAGCCAAATGTTGCAATTCTGGTATTGCCTTGTTTGTATTTAGGAAAATTCTTCAACAGCGACTGAACTCCCGATGGGCTGAAGAACACAATCATATCAAACGACTCAATATTCACATCTGAAAGATCACTGCTAACAGTTCTGTACATAGCAGCAGTTATAAAATTAAGGTCGCCATCTTTTAAGGTATTAATGATGTCGGGATTCATTACTTCGCTGCAAGGCAGCAAAAACTTTTCTTTCTTGTGTTTCTTCAACACATCAGTCAAATCGTTTATGCTGTTATTGCCATAAAAAACTTTGCGTTTGCGGTAAGTAATATATTTCTGGAGATAAAAGGCAGTTGACTCAGACACGCAGAAAAATTTCACTTCATCAAAATTAGTCATGCGCATTTCTGATGCCATTCTGAAATAATGGTCGGCAGCCTGACGACTTGTTAAAATCACTGCCTGAAATTCTGCAACGTTAACGCGGTCTTTGCGAAAATCTTTTGCAGGTATTCCTTCAATCTGAATAAAAGGACGGAAATCTATTTTTACATTGAACTTTTTTGCAAGATCAAAGTATGGATTCTTTTCCGTTTCGGGCTTGGGTTGCGTTACGAGTATTGTCTTTACTTTCGAATTTCCGGCCATGCTTTTTTAATCACCTTGTTTAATTACTCCGATGCAAGTTTTATTATCAATACAATCGGTACAATTTCAAGGGTGCAAAAGTATAAAATTAAATAATACAAAGAATAACCCTGCACAGTCCGTGAAATCAAAAATGCCCTGTACAATAAAAAAACAAATGCCAGAGAAAGAATTCCTAATACCAGATAGACGTAATTTATCAGACTCACACCGGATAAATATGCCATAAATGAAGTAATCAGCACCAGTAAAACACCCAATAAATTGTTAGTCAAAAAAATGGAGAAAATAAAAACAGCTACCGGTTTATCGAGATTAAAAATTGTTCCTAAAAGTTTCAACAACAACATTTTTACAGTAAAAAAAACTGCTGTCACGAAAGCAAAAAACAAAAAACGCAACAACCCTTCATTTAAGATTGGATGATTCCAATTGTAGCGCACGCTAATCCAATAAAAAAACAAACCGGAGCTACAATAAAAAATTACATTCAGCAAAACTGATGCACGTTGCACTAACAAATTTTCATCGCGCACCACCTGATTGGTAACGGCAAAACTGTAAACAGCCTCAACCAACTGCCTGAAAATATTCTGATAAAAAACTTTTACTGTTGTAATGCCCACAATCAGAAAAAAAATGACTATGGTAAACCAATCCGGAACAGTCTTATTAAATAATTGTGGAGATAAAGATTTTACCTCAAGCTGATGCTGCCTGAAATATGCCGAAGATGAAATAAATTGTTGATCTGAATTGTTCAGTTCATCATTTTCCTCATCAGTAAAACGAAACAATCTCGACATATCTGCAACTGAAGAATCATTGGCAGCTTGAACACTATCGTTTGCAAAAGGTTTTATTGTATCTACAACCGTGGCAGTAACATTTATACTATCGGTTTTTATAGGGAGATTTTGCCTCACAACCTTCTTGATTATTTTATCGGCCTTTGGCTGCTGTGCAGACTCTTCCTGTGTCCTTTTGAAAGGAGCAAAAGGAAGCTTTCCACTTCGGCTGCTGTCAGTAACAATAAGTTGTGGCCATGACATGGCGCCAAAGTTATTTAATTAGTTTGATGCAAATAATGTTAATCATCAAAATGCTGCTAACAAAGCATGCCATCATATTACTTCTTTTTCTATTCACAAAATGTGTTTTATATTCGCTGCCTTATCATGCCATCATAGAATGAAAATTTCCTGGAAGTTTAAACCGTTTAATGATCTTACAGCACATGAACTGCATGATTTTTTACAAATCAGGCAGCAGGTCTTTATCGTGGAGCAAAATTGTCCTTATAGTGATATTGACAAAACCGACAAACTTTCTTTTCATCTGATGGCTTTGGCAAATCAACAAACTGTTGGCTATGCACGAATTATTCCTCCCGGTGTTTTGTATGATGAAGTTTCAATTGGACGCATTGTTACACATCAACAACTAAGACGAACAGGTTTGGGAAAACTTGTGGTTGAAAAAGCATTAGATGAATGTAGGAGCTTATTCCCAAACAGCCCAATAAAAATTATGGCACAAAGTTATCTTTGTAAATTCTATGAATCATTTGGATTTACAGTCATTAGTGAAGAATTTATGGAAGATAATATTCCACACATTTATATGTTTAGAACATAATAATTAATCAATGAAAAGTATTTTATTTTTAATGCTAATACCATTTGCCATGTTTGCTGATAAACCGGGAGATGAAAGGGGAGTAAATATTAAAGATGCACACTCTTACTCCAACCCTGCAGAAATTGTTGTGCAGCATCTTGATCTGAATCTTAAAGCTGATTTCTCAACTAAAAAATTAGTTGGATTTGTTGACTTGCAAGTAAAGAATCTTACCCATGCCGACACATTACGTTTAGACACCTACAATCTGAAAATAGAAAGTGTAAAAGTAAATGATGCACCTGTTAAATTTATTTTAAAACCTGCAGATGAAATTTTAGGCAGTGAGCTTGCCATTCCTGTTACAGCAAGCACAAAAGTGGTTACTATTAATTATGAAACATCACCCGATGCACGTGCATTGCAATGGCTATCACCTGAGCAAACAGCAGGTAAAATATATCCGTTTTTATTCACACAATCAGAGGCAATTCTGGCACGCAGCTGGATACCGTTGCAAGATACACCTGGAATAAAATTCACATGGACAGCTACCATTCATTGTCCTAAAGAGCTTATGGCATTGATGAGTTGTCCGCAAAACCCCAAACAAATTGGCAATGGCAACTATTCATTCAAAATGCCCTTGCCTGTTCCATCATACCTGATGGCCTTAAGCATTGGCGACCTTGCTTACAAAGCCTATGACAACCGTTGTGGCATTTACGCAGAACCTGTTATGTTGGGCAAGGCTTTTCATGAGTTTTCAGATTTACCCGCCATGATTGCATCTGCTGAGCAGCTTTATGGAAAGTATCCCTGGATACAATATGATGTTTTAGTATTACCACCTTCCTTTCCTTTTGGTGGGATGGAAAATCCATGTGTCACATTTGCGACACCAACAATCATCACAGGTGACCGTTCATTGGTTAGCCTTATTGCGCATGAATTGGCACATTCATGGAGCGGTAATTTAGTGACCAACGCTACATGGAACGACTTTTGGCTAAATGAAGGTTTTACGGTTTACTTTGAATCGCGCATCATGGAAAAAATTTATGGAAAAGATTATGCCGACATGCTGAACTTGCTTTCGCAAAATGAACTGAAACATACCGTTGCCGTTATGGGTGATAACAATCCGGATACTAAACTTTTTCTCGACCTCAAAGGCCGCGATCCTGATGATGGCATGGGTGATATTGCTTATGAAAAGGGAAGGTTTTTTCTGATGGCACTTGAAGAAGCAGCTGGCCGTGATGTATGGGATGCATTTCTAAAAAAGTATTTTGAAGAGCATCGATTTCAAACTATGACAACAGAGAAATTTGTAAAATATTTAGATGCCAATCTGCTGCAGGAGAATCCACTCATAAAGCAAAAAGTAAATGTTGATGAATGGGTTTATGGAACAGGATTACCTAAAAGTCTTCCTGTAATTAAAAGCCGTTATTTTGATACGGTAGAAAAAGCTGCAGCTGCATTTATAAAAACTTCTGCAATACCTGATACTACAAGATGGACAACACATCATTACCTGCATTTTCTGCGTACTGTTGCTCCTGAGATGACCTACGAAAAAGCTGTTGCTTTGGATAATCATTTTCATTTCACGCAAATTCAAAATTCGGAAATTGCATTTGATTGGTTTATGATAGCTATTGCCTGTCATTACAAGCCTGCATATCAAGCATTAGAAAATTTTCTAAACACAGTAGGGCGCAGAAAATTTATTGCCCCACTTTACCGAAAAGCGGCAGCAGATACAACATTAAAACCATGGATAGAAAAAGTTTATCAAACAGCACGTCCGGGTTATCATGCTGTTGCTGTAAAAACTATTGACGAAATTTTTGAAGGAAAGTAATTATCCTGAAATTTTCTCGATACTAAAAGGAAGTTTTACGATGGTCTGATAGTCATCACCGGCTTCCATAATGTCTTCATCATCTTCCTCATAAAGCCATTTTACATTTACTTTTCCTTTGCCTGAAGAATGAATGTTTTCAAGTTTCCTGAACAAGTCGAGCAAACATTTAGAAGAGCTGGTGTTAAAATATTCTAATTGCACTGTCAGCAAGGTTTGATCTTTGGGCTGCGTTGCATAAGTATCGAGCCAATCGTAAACCGGCTTATAAAATTCAATTGAATTTTCCGGAATGGATTTACCTTTAATTTCAAGACTTCCATTGGCAGCGTCAAAAATAATGTGAGGTGTTTTTATGCCCGGTTCAATAATCAGCTTATCCATTTTCTTTGATTTAATTAATTGTTACTTCAAGGGTAAAAAAATTAACAGTGTCGGTTACTCCGTCAAAACTATAAACTATTTTATGTCCCGACTTTCGGGCAATGTCAATCATTCCTAATCCGGCACCGCCTTTCTGCGAAAGCTCTGTGGTGCTCAGCGTTTCAAGATAATAGGCTCTTAGTTCTTCGGTGTTCATAGAATTAATTTTCTCAAGCTTCGATTTAAGGTCTTCCGATTCTTCTTTCTTGATATAGTTTCCGGTAATAATTCTGTAGCCCTCACCTTTTGCTTTGGCAATGATAAAAATTGCAGAGCCATCAGAAATTTCATCTAATTCTGTCACATTTCTGAAATCTTCCATGTGGTGATATACATTCTGAAGACACTCGACTAAAATGTGATAAAATCTTTTCTTTCTCTTGGAATCAGTCTTGTCCTGATCCATTCTCGACTCCATAATCTGATATACAGATGCAAGCAAATCCTGAGTAATATCTCCTTTGAAAGAAAGGATAATCTTATCCCTTTCCATGCTCTGAAACAATGAGAATGTGTGATTCATTGAATTGACGAACCTATGTTATTACGGCAAACGTACATTTTTTATTTTAATTCATAAAAACCAACTTAACTACATTTGCAGCATTTCTGATACAAATAAGATGAGTTATTCTCAAACAAAGGCCATGCTGGCTATTGCAAAAGCCAGTTTCAGGTCAATCACACGCAGCCCCAGTGCAGTAGTTTTTACCCTGGTTTTTCCGCTAACTTTTATTTTGGTTTTTGGATTTTTATCGGGTACAGGGCTTAAAGTCAAATTATTTCTAACCCCTTCAAGCGATCATCAAAATCCGATTTATGAAGCCACAAAAAATATTGATGTTATTAATTGGGTTGAAGGCGATTCTGCAGTAGCAAGTAAAAAACTTCAGCAAGGAAAGATTGATGGTATGTTGGTTATCACAAAAAATGTTACTGAAGGCAAAACTGATTATACGGCAAAACTTATAAGTTCCACCGCTGCACCTGAAGGCGGAGCACTATCTAAAAATATTTTAGATAATCTTATAAGCAAAATAAATTTGTACGATGCACATGTGGCACATCCCCTGGCACAGTTAAAAAGCGAAGAAATTGCAGGACGTGAATACAAGAAAATAGACTTTATACTTCCGGGCCAGTTAGGTTTTGCGCTATTGTCAACAGGTGTTTTTGGAACAGCATTTGTTTTTTTCAGCCTCAGACAAACCTTGGTCATAAAACGGTTTTTTGCCACTCCTATAAAACGTATTTATATTGTTCTGGGCGAAACATTAAGCCGAATGGTATTTTCATTACTTGGTGCTTGTTTCATCATAGGTGTAGGTAGATTTGCATTTGGCTTTACACTCATTAACGGCATTAGTACTTTTCTTACCATGCTACTTATCTGTGCTTTTGGACTTGTTGTTTTTATGGGCTTTGGCTTTGTGGTTTCGGGAATTGCAAAAAGTGAAAGCACCATTCCTCCCATTGCCAACATCATTACCATGCCGCAGTTTTTGTTGTCGGGAACATTTTTTCCGATTGATGTTTTCCCAAAATGGCTGCAACCATTTTGTAAAGCATTACCCTTAACCTACCTTAACGATGCTTTGCGCAAAGTTGCATTTGAAGGTGCAGGATTAGTAGATGTCGTGTCACAGTTATTGGTATTGCTGCTTTGGGGCGTTATTATTTACATAATAGCTGCCAAAACATTTCGTTGGGAGTAATTCATTCAATAATAATCATAAAAAATACTGACAAAAATGCAGGTTGTGTATATTTGCACACTGTTTGATTGTAGTTACAAATAATTAGAAAAAAAGCAGTCTGAAATTTAAAAAAATCAATAAATGGGAATATATCTTATAGTAATAGTTTTTATGCTTGTTGGGTGGCTGGTAAGTGCCCAGTTAAAGCGAAAGTTTGAACAATACTCGCATGAAACTTTAGGAACAGGCCTTAGCGGTCAGGAGATTGCAGAAAAAATGCTTCGTGACAACGGCATAAATGACGTAAAAGTTATTTCTGTTGAAGGTCAGTTGACAGACCATTACAATCCGCTTAACAAAACTGTTAATCTGAGTCAGCCTGTATATTATGGACGTAATGCTGCTGCTGCTGCCGTTGCAGCACATGAGTGTGGTCATGCTGTGCAACATGCCAGAGCCTACACCATGCTTCAGGTTCGTTCGGCATTGGTGCCTGTAGTAAGTTTTGCTTCAAAATGGGTGCAGTGGGTATTGCTTGGCGGTGTATTACTCATTAATGTTTTTCCATCGCTGCTACTTGCAGGTATCGTGTTGTTTGCCATGACAGTGTTGTTTAGTTTTATTACACTTCCTGTGGAGTTTGATGCAAGTAAAAGAGCATTGGTTTGGCTTAACGATAGCCGCATGGTAACAAGCAGTGAACATGCAAAAGCAAAAGATGCTTTATGGTGGGCTGCCATGACCTATGTTGTTGCTGCATTAGGTGCCTTGGCTACGCTGATGTATTATGTTTTGATTTACTTAGGCGGAAGACGCAACTAAAAAAAATAATTTTCTGTGGGAAGCCATCCTTAGAGGGGTGGCTTTTTATTTATATCAAATTCTGCTTTATCAAATACTCTGCAATCTGAATAGCATTGGTAGCTGCGCCTTTTCTGAGATTGTCAGATACTACCCAAAGGTTTAATGTTTGTGGTTGCGATTCATCGCGTCTGATCCTTCCTACAAAAACATCATCTTTTCCTTCAGCAAATGTGGGCATCGGATATTGAAGTTGTGAAGGGTCATCAATAATTGTCACACCTGTTGTATGGGATAAAAGTTTTTTTACATCACTCAATTCAAACTGATTGTCAAACTCTGCATTGATCGCTTCGCTATGACCTCCAACCACCGGCACGCGCACTGTTGTTGCTGTAACCTTTATTTCATCCGAACGCATTATCTTTCTTGTTTCATTAACCATTTTCATTTCTTCCTTCGTATATCCATTTTCTAAAAACGAATCAACATGAGGCAACACGTTCATGTCAATTTTATATGGATAGGCCATAGCACCTGAAATCCCTTTGCGTTCATTCATCAGCTGATCAACAGCTTTTTTTCCTGTTCCGGAAACTGACTGATATGTTGATACAACAACTCGTTTGAGTTTGTATTTTTTATGCAGCGGATTAAGTACCATCACCATCTGAATAGTAGAACAGTTTGGGTTGGCAATAATTTTATCTCCTTTAGTTAATACATCTGCATTTATTTCAGGGACTACCAAAGGGCATTTTTCATTCATCCGCCATGCCGATGAGTTATCAATAACAGTAGTTCCAACCTGCGCAAATTGTGGTGCCCATTCTAAAGATGTTGACCCTCCGGCAGAGAATAAGGCAATATCAGGTTTCATGGCAACTGCCTCTACACAAGTTACCACCGTATATTCCTTATTACAAAACATTATTTTTTTTCCGGCAGAATTTGCCGTTGCAACAGGTATTAATTCCGATACCGGAAATTTTCTTTCTTCCAAAATACGCAACATGGTTTTTCCAACCAAGCCTGTGGCACCAACTACAGCTACTTTCATAATATTTTATTCCTACCTCAAAAATGAATAAAAAACACATTACTTAAACCTGTTTCAATTTAATTATTTTAAATAATGGGGTTTGCTTATCTTCACTGCCTTATATTTTTTATTGGCATGAAGCATATACTACTTTTTCTTGCAATAATTCCATTTTTTGGTGTTGCACAAATCACAGACAACTTTTCTGATGGAGATTTTACAGCTAATCCTGCCTGGAGTGGCGACAACAGTCAGTTTATTGTCAATGCATCGCAGCAACTGCAACTCAACAGCACCGGTGCAGCAACATCTTATTTGGCATTAGCAACAAGCCTACCCATGCTCGATAATACTGAATGGCAATTTTATATTAAGCTCAATTTTGCACCCTCTTCAAGCAACTATGCGAGAGTTTATTTGGTGAGCGACCAACAAAACTTAAAGGGAGTACTCAATGGCTATTATGTTCAGTTTGGCGAAACGGGCAGCAACGATGCAATCGAAATTTTTAAACAAACAGGTACAACATCTGTATCAGTAGCACGTGGTACCAATGGATTTATTGCATCCGCATCAACCATCAGTGTAAAAATAACAAGAGACAACACAGGTCTATGGAGTATTTATGCCGATGCTGCGGCAGGAACAAATTTTACTTTACAGTCTTCGGGTACTGATGCAACAATTAATTCAGGAAGTTATTTTGGTCTGAGCTGTACTTACACTTCATCCAATGCCACAGGTTTTTTCTTTGACAATTTCTCTATTCCATTTATTGCAGATGTCACACCACCAACATTAACTTCGGCAATAGCATTATCGAATACTGCTTTAGATATAAAATTTTCTGAACCTGTTGACCTGAACACGGCACAAACTACAGCGAATTATGCAGTGCAGGGTTTGGGTACTCCGTCCACGGCAGCACGCGATATAAATGATTTTTCTTTAGTACATCTGACATTTGGCACTCCTTTTACAGACGGCACTGCATACACGCTTGTTGTAAATAATGTATCTGATCTTAATAGTAATGTAATTGCTGCGGGAAGCACCATAGGTTTTACATGGAATGCTCCTGTAACAGCACAGCCTTTTGATGTTGTAATTAACGAAATATATTTTGAACCTGTTGTATCGGCACCACTACCTAATGCAGAGTTTGTAGAGCTGTACAACAGAAGCAACAAATTACTTTCACTCAATGGCTGGACATTATCTGATGGATCAACCTCCGTAGCAAGCATTGGCGCAGTAACATTACAGCCGGGTGCATATATCATTATCTGTAAAAATTCTGAGACAACATCTTTTATCCCTTATGGTAATACAACAGGAACAAGTTCGTTCCCTTCGTTGAATAATGATGTTGGCGATGACCTGAAATTGACTGATAACAATGGCACATTGATAGACAGAGTAATTTTCAGTGATGATAACTACAACGATGACAGCAAAAAAACAGGAGGATTCACCATTGAAAGAGTTGATGCTGATTTTACTTGCAATTCAAGATATAACTGGCATGCATCAAATGATGCGCAAGGCGGAACACCGGGAAAAGTAAACAGTGTTAAAGGTACTTACAGCGACACCACACCTCCTCAGGCAGTTGATGCTTATCCTCTTACCACAACATTGATTAGAATAACTTTTAGTGAGAATCCTGACAATGTCATAGCTTCACAAACATCAAGTTATACTATTGACAATGGCATTGGACAGCCTGCATCGGTAGTACTTTCAGACAATCATGCTTTTTTAACACTAAACAATGCATTACAAACAGGAATAGTTTATCACGTTAATTTAAACTCATCTATTGCTGACTGTCCCGGAAATAAAATAACAGGAAATCTTAATTTAAAAATTGGTATTGCAGAAACTGCTGTTGCAGGTGATTTGCTGATAAACGAAATATTGTTCAACCCAAAAACAGGCGGCAATGACTTTGTGGAGCTATATAACAACTCTTCAAAAATAATTGACCTTAAAAACATAAAGGTTGCAACAACTGACGACAACAATCTGATAACAACAAATTACAGTGTCAGTGATGGCGGATATCTTTTGTTTCCGCAGGAATATATAGCACTTACCGGTGATGTTGCATCTCTGCAAAGTTTTTATCCCGATGCTGCAGCCAATAATTTATTAAAAGCATCGCTCCCGGGTTTTAATGACGACATGGGCGTTTGTGTTATTACTGATTTTGCATTGAACAGACTTGATCAGCTTAGCTACAATAAGCGATGGCATTTTCCACTCATTGACGATCAGAATGGTGTTTCATTGGAAAGGATATGGTTTAATAAAAGTACACAGGATTCTACCAACTGGCATTCGGCAGCAGAAGCTGTAGGTTATGCAACACCGGGTTATAAAAATTCACAAAGTTTAAACGAACAATTACAGGAAAATGATTTTGTGATAACACCGGAAGTTTTTTCTCCTGATAATGATGGATACAATGATGTGATAACTTTTAACATCAACATGAATGAACCGGGTTATGTGCTGAATGCAAAAATTTATAATGAGGCAGGACAATTGGTTCGCAACTTAGTTAAATCAAAACTATTGGCACCGGAAGATAGTTTTATGTGGGATGGCATTACTGACAAAAATGATAAAGCTGCTATTGGTATTTATATTGTTTATGCCGAAGCATTTAATACCGGAGGAAAAACCAAAAAGTATAAAAAAGCTTTTGTGGTAGCTTCAAAACTTTAATGACTCAATTTAAACAAGAAATATAAAATGCGAACAGCCTCTGAAAAGAGGCTGTTCGCATTTTTGAAGTACTAAACAATTTTATTTTTTCAAATCATATCTGTCAGCATTCATCACCTTAACCCAGGCTTTCACAAAATCTTTCACAAATTTTTCTTTGTTATCATCCTGTGCATACACTTCTGCGTATGATCTTAAAATTGAATTGGAGCCGAAAACCAAATCTACTCTTGTAGCTGTGTATTTTGTTGCTCCTGTTTTTCTATCAACAATGTTGAACAGATTTTCAGAAACCGGCTTCCACTCGTATTTCATATCAGTAAGGTTTACAAAAAAGTCATTAGTTAGAACACCTTCTCTGTCTGTAAACACCCCATGTTTGCTTCCACCAAAGTTAGTTCCCAAAACTCTCATACCACCAACAAGAACAACCATTTCTGGAGCAGTGAGTCCCATCAACTGTGTTCTGTCTAATAATAATTCCTCTGAAGAAACTGCATAGTTTTTTTGCTGATAATTTCTGTATCCATCATGTAAAGGTTCCAGATCAGAAAAAGAATCTACATCGGTCTGCTCCAATGTTGCATCACCACGACCCGAAGCAAAAGGAACTTTTACAGATACTCCTCCATCTTTTGCAGCTTGTTCAATGGCAGCGCTGCCACCCAACACTATTAAATCTGCAATACTCACTTTCTTGCTTAATCCTTTTTGAATTTCAATGAGTTTATCCAAAACTTTTTGCAAGCGTTTAGGCTCATTGCCTTCCCAGTTTTTCATTGGCTCAAGACGAATTCTTGCGCCATTGGCGCCACCTCTGAAATCTGACCCACGATATGTTCTTGCAGAATCCCATGCAGTATTAATCAACTCTGTCCTGCTTAAACCTGAGTTTAAAATTTTAGATTTTATATCATCTGCTTCAGCATCTGACAATGTGTAATTAACTGCAGGAATAGGGTCTTGCCAAATCAAATCTTCTTTAGGCACATCGGCACCGAGGTAACGTGACTTAGGTCCCAAATCTCTATGGGTAAGTTTAAACCATGCTCGTGCAAAAGTTTCAGAAAAGTAATTGAAGTCCTTATAAAATCTCTCTGATATTTTTCGGAATTCAGGATCCATTTTCAATGCCATATCAGCATCTGTCATCATAGGATTTCTGCGCACATTAGGATTGAATGCATCAACAGGTTTCTTTTCTTCCGGCATATTGGTTGGCTCATACTGCCATGCACCTGCAGGGCTTTTTGTCAATGCCCAATCGTAATTCAATAACAAATCGAAAAATCCATTATCCCATTTCGTTGGATCGGTTGTCCATGCACCTTCAATACCACTGGCCATGGTTTTATCTTTATTGCCTGAGCCATCAGGATTAAACCAGCCTAATCCCTGATGTTGAATCTCTGCAGCTTCAGGAACACCACCTAACACTTCTGCTTTGCCATTACCATGTGCTTTGCCCACAGTATGTCCACCGGCAGTAAGTGCTACGGTCTCTTCATCACTCATTGCCATTCTTGAAAAAGTAACACGAATGTCTTGCGCTGTTTTTAGCGGGTCGGGTTTTCCATCAACACCTTCAGGGTTAACATAAATCAATCCCATCATTACCGCTGCTAAAGGGTTCTCTAAATCTCTTTCACCGGAAAAACGTGTGCCTTCACTACCTGTTGGTGCAAGCCATTGTTTTTCTGATCCCCAGTAAATATCTTTTTCAGGATGCCATATATCTTCTCGACCACCACCGAAACCAAATGTTTTTAATCCGGCAACTTCATAAGCCATATTACCGGCTAAAACAATCAGATCACCCCAGGAAATTTTGTTACCATATTTTTTCTTGATAGGCCAAAGTAATCTTCTTCCTTTATCGGTGTTTACATTATCAGGCCATGAATTGAGTGGAGCAAATCTTTGATTACCGGTGTTAGCACCACCACGTCCATCAGCTTTTCTGTAAGTCCCTGCTAAGTGCCACGCTGTACGCGCAAACATACCGGAATAGCTTCCATGATCTGCAGGCCACCACTCCTGGCTTTCAGTCATCAACTTTTTCAGGTCAGCTTTCAATGCTTCTAAATCTAATTTTTTAAATTCTTCTGCGTAGTTAAATTTTTCGCCATTAGGATTTGTCTTTGTATCATGCTGATGCAGGATATCTAAGTTCAATGCTTTGGGCCACCAGTTCATAACACCTGTACTTGCTTCAGTGTTGGCTCCATGATGAAACGGGCATTTGCCGCTTTTTGTGTTGTCCATAATATGTGTGTTTTATTTTTTTTATTTAAATGTTCCTGTAATCTGTAATTTAATGTCCTGTACTTTGAAGTTTTTTATTTTCTTTTTCTTAAAATATTCAGTGATAAACTGATCTAACTGCGGGTCTTCAAAATCTTCTATACGATCGGTTTCTGAACAATACAAATGATGGTGATGTGACATGATTGCATCATACCTCATAATATCTTTTTCATTTTTTACTTTTCGCAACAGGTTGTTTTCTACCAATGAGTCGAGAACTTTATACACTGTACCTACAGAGATATTCGTATGATTGGTTTTAATGTACTCAATAATATTTTCTGCAGTGGGATGGTTGTGCAATTCTGCAACGGCTTCATAAATAGCCACACGCTGTGGTGTAACTTTCAACCCCTTGGATTTTAGCTGCTCTCTGAAAAATTGCATCTGCATACTTACGACTTATAACAATTCCGCAAAGATAATAATTCTCGTTTAGAAATTATTCGTCTTTAAGTAATATTCATTTCCGTTCTTCTGCATATTCGCCTCCTTCACTTGCATGGCTTGTAGTTTTGATCTTTGACTGTGAATGTTCTTGAAGGCGTCTCTCCAAATTTTGTGTTTGACCCTTGTATAGCTTCTTTGTCACGCTGTTCCTTAGCACATATACAGTATGGCATGAATGATTTTATTTAGTAGTCCCGGCAGGAATCCCCGCCTGAACGACTTCAGTCGGGCAGGGAACTGCCTTCTTTTTTACATCTCGTAGTCCCGGCAGGAATCCCCGCCTGAACGACTTCAGTCGGGCAGGGAACTGCCATCAAAAGTTTAGGAAACTTCTGTTCCCCGCCCGAACGTACCGTTCGGTACGGGCGGGTATCCGTTGAACCTTCAATTCAAACTTTCTTATCTAAAAACCTTCTTCCTGCCGCTGACTTGAAGTATTTTTCTCTTGATACTGCAAGTTCTCTGGTTTCAAAAATCTCATGATATACCAACTCCCATGCCTTTGCATGATGGCTTGTAGTTTTGGTCTTTGATTGTGAATGTTCTTTAAGGCGTCTCTCCAAATTTTGTGTCTGACCCTTGTATAGCTTCTTTGTCACGCTGTTCTTTAGCACATATACATAGTATGGCATGAATGATTTTATTTAGTAGTCCCGGGCAGAATCCCCGCCTGAACGACTTCAGTCGGGCAGGGAACTGCTTCCTTTTTTACATCTCGTAGTCCCGGCAGGAATCGAACCTACATTTAAAGTTTAGGAAACTCTCGTTCTTTCCGTTGAACTACGGGACCATTTTTTCGAATCACAAAAATAAAGTATTTCCTCACTTTACTTTAGCTTAAATTCTTTTGCTGTTTTATTTTATTGCCAGGAAACTTCTATTCCCCGCCCGAACGTACCGTTCGGTACGGGCGGGTATCCGTTGAGAAATCCTTTTTATGTTGGAGAGCATGATGTGTTGGCAGATAAAAAGATTGCAGCAATTAGTCGCTCTTTTCTGTTGCAATTTGCAACTGGGAGAGGCGCCCCATAAAAATTATTTTTCAACTAATATTCTTTATGTAACGAATTTTTATTTTTTTTGGTGTAAACTTTAAATTAAGAGGACTATGGAAAACATAGATACTCCGCCAAGTGTGTAATTCTTCTCCTGCTTTTTGACAGGATGTTTGGTTTATGTTGCTAGTATGCTTGTAATTATATACATAAAATTTACCTAATATCACAATAGAAAACATGAAAAAATACTTAACGGTAGCAGCAATAACTTTAATATGCTGTTTAATTAACTTATCAGTTTTTGCGCGGCAGATAACAATAAAATTACGAGGGGGAGAATCAAAGTACACGTTTAGCACGACTGATTTAAAACCCGCAGTTTATTTTTATGAGTTGAGAAGCAATGGTGCTTTAATTGCACATGGCAAATTGGTTATTGTACGTTAATTCTTAAAAAGAAGGAACTGCTTTTTTTCAGTTCCTTCTTTTTTTAACTCCTATATTATGAGTAAAAAAAACCAACTTCTTTTAATCTTGTTACTATTGGTGAATGGAAAAATCACTGCACAACAAGGAATAAATAATATCTGGCTTATGGGCTATCAGAGTGCTGCCGGTTATCCGGGAGGGCAAACTTTAATAGATTTCTACAGTGGCACTCCTGTTTTGTCTTATGATAGTTTAGAGATGGATTTTAACCATACACATGCGAATATTTCAGATGCAACCGGCAACATCATTTTTTATACTAATGGTTATTATTTGGCAGATGCAACCAATGATACAATGCAAAATGGAAGTGGTTTAAGTCCTGGTGCTTATGCAAATGCTTTCAGTGATGGATTTGGAATACCACAAGGAGCTTTAATAATACCAAAACCCAATAGTCCTAACCTCTATTATCTTTTTCATAATTCTGCTGATGGTTACTCACAGCCCATACCTAACAGTATTTCCTATAACTTTTACGTAACAACAATTGACATGAATGGAAATGGAGGGTTGGGAGCTGTTTTAAGTAAAAATGTTTCTTTATTAACTGACTCTATGAATCCGGGCAAAATAGCTGCTACCAAACATGCCAATGGAAGAGACTGGTGGGTTATGATTCACAGGGTTAATACAAATAAATTTTATAAGTTTTTGGTAACACCTACTGTTATTCTTGGGCCTTACTCACAGAATATAGGCGTTGTGAGAGCGGATGATGCGGGACAAGCATGGTTCTCTCCTGACGGAAAAAAATATGCTTATTATTATGTGAACGGAGGCTTGGATATTTTTGATTTTGACAGATGCGCTGCAACATTAAGTAATGCTGTACACATTAGTTTGCCATTTGAGAATGGTTATAATGTAGGGATGGCATTCTCGCCTAATTCAAAGATACTATATGTATCAAATGTGTTTCACGTTTATCAATATGATTTAAGTGTTACTAATATTGCAGCATCACAATTGATAGTAGCAACTTATGATTCTTTTTTGTCTGTGGTGCCTGGTTTCCCAGGTTATCCAACAGTTTTTGGGTTGGCATCATTGGCACCTGATGGTAAAATTTACTTAACGACAGGAAATAGCACCATACACATGCACACAGTTGACAACCCTGATTCAATAGGTATTGGTTGTAACGTAAACCAACATAGCTTACAGGTACAATCCTTTTATTTTAACACACTCCCCAATCACCCCAATTATTTTTTGGGATGTGATACTACCTGCACAACGTGTTTGGTGGGCACGCCCCACCTAAATCCTCCCCGTGGGGGAGCACTTACGGCATTGCCTAATCCAAGCAACGGGAATTTTACTTTGCAGTTTGCTGTACAAAAGATAAGCGGAGAGTTGGAAATATTTGATGTGATGGGAAATTTGGTGATGCGGGATTATGTTGCACCGTGGAGCCAGTATAAGAGAGTTAACATTGAGGGTTTGGCAAAGGGAATTTACCTGTGTAAATTAAAATGGGGAGGTGTTGAAGGGAGTGTAAAGGTTATTAAAGAATAGGAAATTGTGCGGCTAAAAAAAGAAAAGGATGGTGTGCTTGCAGCCATTTACCCAAACCCTGCCAATGAATCGGCTACGTTAACTTACAGTGTGCCTAAAGAGAGTAAGGTAGAGTTTACTATGCATACTACAACGAACCAACAAATTTTACAAAAGTCGCTGCGAGGGGGAGAATCAAAGTACACATTTAGCACGACTGATTTAAAACCCGCAGTTTATTTTTATGAACTGCGAAACAATGGAGACTTAATTGCGCATGGTAAATTGATAATTATCCGTTAAATTTTTGTAAAGGAGGAACTTTGGGGTTCCTCCTTTTTAATTTCTAAATTATGAGTAAAAAAGCACTTATTATTTCAACGATTTTAGTGTTAATGTATAACTTGCATTATGGGCAACAAGGCATTAACAATAATTGGCTGATGGGCTATTCAAGTTGGGGTGGTTCACCGTTTGGGCAAACAAGGATGAACTTTTTTAATGGTGCCCCTACTATTTCATACGATAGTTTAGAAATGGATTTTAACCATACTCATGCGAATATTTCAGATGCTATAGGTAACATGATGTTTTATACCAATGGTTATTATTTGGCGGATGCCACTAACGATACTATGCAAAATGGAAGTGGTTTAAGCCCGGGTGCTTATGCAAATGCTTTCAGTGATGGATTTGGAATACCACAAGGTGCATTGATAATTCCAAAGCCTAATAGCTCTAATCTTTATTATCTTTTTCATAATTCTGCTGATGGCTATTCGCAGCCTATACCCAACAGTATTTCCTATAACTTTTATGTAACAACCATTGACATGAACGTAAACGGAGGATTAGGGACTGTTTTAAGTAAAAATGTTTCTTTATTAACGGATTCTATGAACCCCGGAAAAATAGCTGCTACAAAACATGCAAATGGCAGGGATTGGTGGGTTATGATACACAGGGTTAATACAAATAAGTTTTATAAGTTTTTGGTGACACCTAATGTTATTTTAGGGCCTTACTCACAAAATATAGGCGTTATAAGAGGTGATGGTGCGGGGCAGGCATGGTTCTCACCTGACGGAAAAAAATATGCTTATTACTATGTAAATGACGGCTTGGATATTTTTGATTTTGACAGATGCACTGCAACACTAAGTAATGCAGTGCATGTTAATATGCCATTTGAGAACGGATATAATGTGGGTATGGCAATTTCACCGGGGTCTAACGCCTTGTACGTCTCTAATACGCAACATGTATATCAGTTTGATTTAACAGCAGCAAATATTGCAGCATCACAGTTGACGGTTGCCACATACGATTCATTTGTATCGGTTTTCCCCGGGTTTCCTAATGGTTTTGCTACATTGTTTGGATTGTCAGCCCTTGCACCGGATGGAAAAATCTACATTACTACAGGCAATAGCACTATACACATGCACACCATAGATAACCCTGATGTAATAGGTTTGGGATGCAATGTAAACCAACACAGTGTGCAATTGCAATCTGTTTATTTTAATACACTGCCCAATCACCCAAATTATTTTTTGGGATGTGATACCACTTGTACAACGTGTTTGGTGGGCGTGCCCAGCCTAACCCCGGAAGGAGTAATGCTACGTGCTTCGCCTAATCCCAACAATGGAAATTTTACATTGCAGTTTAATGTGCAAAGTACAGCGGGAGAACTGGAGATTTATGATGTGATGGGAAAAATGGTGATGAGGAATTATGTTGCACCGTGGAGTCAGTATAAGAGAGTAGATATAACACAACTAAAAAAAGGAATTTATTTTTGTAAACTCAAATGGAAACATACCGAACAAAGCTTAAAGGTGATAAAAGAATAGCTTACCAATGCCCCATGCAGGGCGCTCCCCTCACTCTATCGGAACAAATACATTATTACTTTTATCTATGTCTGCATCATAAACATCGCCCAATTCCAATTTTGTAATTGCCTGTTGTGTGTCTATAATCACTTCTGTGATTTTTCTATGCTTCCAAATATCTATAGTTCGTGTAAACTTCTTTTTGGTTCCATCTGCAAACGTTGCTGTGAGATGCACAGGCACAGGTTTGTTGCCAATAGATTTTACTGTAACTGTATAGCTGTAATTAAGTCGTTTTGCATCTAAAATAGCCAGGTCGGGGTAGCCTTGTTCAAAATACCATGCCTTCCAAAACCAGTTTAAATTCATGCCACAGCTTTGGTTCATACAGAAAAAGAAATCCCATGGTGTCGGGCTTTTATCCATCCAGGTAATGATGTAATGCTGCAATGATTTTTTGAATAATGAATCGCCTAGCATTTCCCATAAATATAGAAATGTGAGCGCAGGCTTTGGATAACTGTTAATGAATAATGATTTCGTTAGCTCAGTAGAATTGGTAATCATGGGTGCATCCCAGTCTTTACCTAAATCAGAATTAATTCTATCCATTCCGTAATCGTCCACTATGGTAGTATCAATTAGCGGACTGATATACCACTCGCCAAGGGTTGCCCACCCTTCGTCCATAAAAGCATACTTGGTTTGATTGGTAGCCATCAGAAAAGGAAAAATCTGATGAAAGACTTCATGTGTTGTCAATGTAATTCCATCAAATCGTGTTGTTGTTGGATTGTCATTAATCATCATTGGATATTCCATCTG
>Ga0209573_1001142_pt1 | contig 43463 bp, 36 predicted proteins | sample TNRBio252014_DNA_FD_185870 | JGI IMG/M metagenome (GOLD analysis project Ga0209573, IMG submission 185870) | Wastewater treatment Type I Accumulibacter community from EBPR Bioreactor in Madison, WI, USA - TNR Reactor_6/25/2014_ DNA (SPAdes)... | ecosystem: Engineered > Bioreactor > EBPR >...
ACTATCCGACCATTGACTCATGGAGAGATTCCACCGAAGAGGTGAAAGTCCTCCGCGAAAAGTGGAAAGCCATCGGTCCTGCGCCTTCGTCCGAAAATGATGAGATCAACAAATCGTTTACCGATAAGATCAACCATTACTTCGACCGCCGAACGGCTTTCTTCGATGATTTAGACAAAAACAACGAAGAAGTCCTCAAGCGCAAAGAAGAACTTCTTGAACGAGCGGAAGCCCTCAAAGATTCCGAAGATTGGAAAAAGGCTACCGATGAGATGATCCTCCTCCAAAAACAATGGACGGAAGCCGGAGACGACAGCTTTAAGGATGCCCGCAAACTGCGTAAGCGTTTCCGTAAAGCCTGTGATACTTTCTTCAAACGGAAAAAAGATCACGTTTCCACCATCCAACAGGGTGAAGTCGAGAACTTACGCCAAAAAGAATCTTACCGCGACCGCATCATCGAAGCCGTAGCCAAGCATAACGCGGGTCAAACCGACGATGCCCTCACGGCGGAAGGCTTACTCGAATTGCGGGAGCAGTTTGAATCGGTGGGACGTGTACCGCTCAAAAACAAAGACTCTATCATTAAGGAATTCAATAAAGCCTTTGAGGACTACCTCGCTTTATTATTCCCCGATGCGAAAGAGCGCGAACGTTTCGTATTGGATCACGATTCTTCCGCCGGCAATCGCGGTTTACCTTCGTCCGCTTCTCCCCAACGGATCGAGCGCGAAGAAAAACAAATCTTCAAACGCATCCAGAGCGTGGAAGAGAAGATCACCCAGTTTGAAAATAACTTCTTCTTCATCTCTCAAAGCAAATCCAGCGACGTTTTCCGTAAGGACATCGAAGCCAAAATTGCGGAAGCCAGAGGTGAATTGGAACGCCTGAAGAAGAAAAAGGATGCCCTCAAAGACCTGAAAAGAGCGGAAAGAGAACGCCAAAATGCCGAGAAAAATCCGAAACCTGCTACGAGTGCTGTGGCAGAAGTAACGGAAACACCGGAAGTAGCGGAAGTTGTCACCGAGACCGTAATAACTGAAGCACCCGAAGTTATTGCCGAAACAGTAGCGGCTGAACCGGTAGCGGAAGTCGTTGCCGAAGAAGTAGGCGGTGAGGCATAACCGATAATAATTTTCAACCTAAAATATCAACAGGAGCTGTTTAGATGATGATCTAAGTAGCTCCTTTTCTAGTTTATATATCATCCGTCTATTATATTTATGTCCGAACTAAACTTTTTTCAAGCCCGAAAAGGAAAAGTATCCTATCTGGAAGTACCACCGATTCGCTACATCGTCCTAAGCGGGCAATATGATCCGTACCACCATCCACAGTTCAGTAATGCAGTGGCTACGCTGAAACGATTGGATTTCGAGATTCACACCGTCTTTAAGCACAAAACGGGGAGCGATTATCCCGTAGCACCAATGTCCTGCCTGTGGAAAGGGTCGGTGGATGACTATCAACCCACGACGGAAGCCATACCCGACTATTGGAAACTGATGATCCCCCAACCCGACTTCATCACTGACGAGATGATCGTGATGGCACAGCGGTCGTTGGATTTGAAGCGTCCCGCCGAGCAAGCCCGTTGGGAACTGCCTCAAATCGAAACCCTGTATGAAGGATTGGTAGCGCAGACCTTGCATCGGGGCAGTTACGATACCGAGCCGGAAACGGTTAGCTTTTTATTACAAGAAATACGGATGAACGGTTATCGCCTGAACGGTAAGCACCACGTCATTTACTTAAACAGTCCCACCCAAACCGCCCCCGAAAATCTGAAGACCATCATCCGCTATCCCGTTGAACAATTACAGGATCGGGTTGACATTGAGTTTTTGATTCATCAGTTACATGAAACGCAGGGCTGGAGTGCGCAGGCGATTGCGAGCTATCTGGATTTTCCCGTAGAGAAAACGTTAGAGATATTGGCATCCCGTTGGTCAAAATAGCTATTTTTGTGCGCTAAAAGCATTTTTATGGCAGGTAACATCACCTTAACGATTATCAAGCCGGATGCCGTTGCGGCGGGTCATACCGGAAAAATTATTGACCACATCATCCAAGCGGGTTATCAGGTCTTAGCGATGAAGCTCATGCACCAGTCGCCCGAAACCGCCGGTAAATTTTACGAAGTACACAAAGAGCGTCCTTTTTACGGCGACTTGGTGAAGTTCATGTCTTCGGGTCCTTGCGTGCCGATGGTCTTGAAAAAAGACAACGCGGTGGAGGATTTCCGCAAACTCATCGGTGCCACCAACCCCGCCAATGCGGAAGACGGCACCATCCGTAAACTTTACGCTCAATCCATCGAAGCCAACGCCGTTCACGGGTCGGACTCGGACGAAAACGCGCATCGTGAGGCTCACTTTTACTTCTCGGACTTAGAAATTTTATAGTCAATCGAAGGGGTGAGGGTTATGTTTTGCACTCACCTCTTTACTTTCTTATTAATCTATGCCTTTAGAACCCTTAGAACCGCTACCCGTCGTGATCTTAGGCATCGGCTCGCGGGTGCGCCATCCCGAATTCGGCGAGGGAGTCGTCGTCGGAGTGAAGCCTACCACTTATACCGTTACGTTCATCAAAAGCGGGCGGAAAGAGATCGCTGTTTCTTTTCCCTTTGAGGTGATCGAAGCGGTGGATACGCCAAGCGATATGTTCTCCGTTGCCGATATGGAGAAACTGCTCATCAACATATTACGGAAGTATTCCGACCTCTCCGAACCCGTTGCATTAGGTGATAAATGGACGGGCGGAAAGATGGTCTTGACTTCCAAAGACGGTTCACTTGCGCCTAAAGAGATACCGATAGAGACCTTCTTTCATAAGATCGTGATGATCCGCGACCGGATGCGTACCTTAGAGCAGCGCGTCAACGCCGCCAAGGGACTCAACGACGAGGAAAAGATCAACATCCAGCAGTACATCACCCGCATTTACGGTTCGCTCACGACGTTTAACGTCCTCTTTAAGTACAAAGAAGACCACTTCGTCGGCGAAAAGGGGGACTGAAAAATACTGTAAGGGTTTTTATTTCTTTTGATTATCTTTGTGAAACAACGCTTAGATCAAGATGGAATTACCGGATACTTTAGTCGCATCTGACGATATTGTAGATGAAAAAGATATGTCCCGTACCCGACACGGCATCACCTTACTGAATATAGGGTCTGATTTCCTTCATTATTTGAAGCGTCAACCCGTGGGTATGCTCTATATGGAAGCTGACCTTTATTTCACTCCTGACGGTAGAAAATATATTCCCGACTTGTGTTTTAGCTTTCGGGAAAATGACATCCTCAACGAAGAACGCGATATTCTCATCGGTACACCCGATTTGATTATGGAAGTCATCTCTCCTACTTCACTCATGGAGGATACCACCAAGAAATACCGTGACTATCAGCACTTTGGCGTAAAAGAATACTGGATCATTTTCCCGTCCTTGCGGCAAATTTCGATCTATTTTTTGGATCAGGGCAGTTATCACCTCCACCGGGTCATCGCCGAAAGCGGACAGGTGCAATCTCGGCTCTTACCCGACTTTCAATTGGATTTAGAAACTATATTTTAGACGAGCATCCATTAGCAAGCCGCCAATAAGAAAAAAAGCCCATGGATTGGCTCAAGTTTCTACGGACACCTGTCGATATACAATCTCTGTTGCGGTCTCTGTTACAACGGTTGCGGATCGGCTTTTTGGTGTTGTATTGGGTGATTTGGGTGGGGCTGCGGGGAGTGAATGTTTTTATCATTATTCGCATGATGGAAGGATACTCATTTGTAGGATTCGGGTGGTTTTATATAGCTCACATTTTATTTATTATGCCATTATATGTATTATTCAATTTATTTTTTATAGTTTTTAAGCACTTGCAGACCTTTATTACTATTCATGTAAGCAATCATTTTATCTTATCAATCATTTTACTGATCGTTGTAGATCATTATGCAGTATACATCTACACCCTCCTCTTCCTCTTCGATCTACTGATCTTGCTTTTCTTTCTACGGTCGAAGCGGTACGGTTTCTTTCGGGAGCGGGATACGGATAGTTGATCTGGCTCATGGAATAGTCGCTCAAAATACGTGAGGTTTGGCTCAATTTTGCCTGAAAATCAAGGCATTTCCCCTTTGACAGGGGGAAATACTTGACGTAACACGATGGGAAAAGTCCTCCCCTGCTAAGGGGAGGATTTAGGAGGGGTTAAAAGCGTTGATTATCAAGGAACTTGAGATTGAATCAGCCGAACCTCACGTTAATCAAGGAATTTGCGATGGAAACAGCCAAACCTCACGTAATTTTTAAACAGCATCTAAAACCTACTCCACCACCGACACTATTTCCGGCATTTGAGCGAGAAAATCGGCTGTTTTTATGCGATAATAGCCGAGCCGGTTTGGTGAAGTGGAAAAAAAAGCTACCTTTGCGGTCTTAATTTTTTTTTTATCCAAAAACCAAAGAGTTATCATGTCGGAACAACGCCTCTATGAGACGACCTACATCATCACTCCTGAGTTAACTACGGATGATTTCGTGAACATCATTGAGAAGTTCAACCGTGTCTTGACCGACAACAAGTCCGAAATCGTCAATCAGGAGAAGTGGGGTTTTCGTAAATTAGCCTACGAGATCAATCGGAAACAGTCCGGTTATTACGTGTACACCGAATTTAAGGGTTCGCCCGAAATTGTCCACATCTTGGAACGTGAGTATTCCTATGATGAGCGTATCATGCGCTACCTAACCGTCGTGGAAGACAAAGATGCCGCCGCGTACAACCAAAAACGCCGTACCCGCATCAAAGAGGGTAACTTAACGCCCGGTCCAACCCCCTACGATACTTTAGCCGCTAAGCGTGCTGAAGCCGCCGCTCAAAAAGAAGCCCCAATTATCGAAACTCCCGAACTTTAACCGTTAATCGTCATGCAAAGAAGACCTAACAGCGGTGCTGCACCCATTAACCCGCAACTGTCGCTCAAGCCGGAGATTCGCAAAAAGTATTGCCGGTTCAAAAAAGCGGGTATCAAGTACATTGACTACAAAGACCCCGAGTTCTTACTCAAATTTGTAAACGATCAGGGCAAAATCTTACCCCGTCGCTTAACCGGTACAAGCCTCAAGTATCAACGCCGACTGGCAACCGCCATCAAGCGTTCCCGTCATTTAGCTTTATTACCGTTCGTAACCGATTCGTTGAAATAAACCGTTCACGCTCAAACTTCGTCAAACAAAACAATGGAAGTCATCCTTTTAGCCAGCGTGCGAAACTTAGGAGATAAGGACGATCTGGTCAACGTTAAGCCGGGTTATGCCAATAATTATCTCCTCCCGCAGGGATTAGCCCTTACCGCTACGAAATCCAATAAGAAAATCGTAGCCGAAAACCAACGCCAAGCCGCGCACCGCCAAGAGAAAATCAAAGAGGAAGCGCGCCAGTTAGCCGAATTGCTCAACAGTCTCTCCCTTCGTGTGGAAGCACTCGTGGGAAAAGAAGGCAAAATCTTTGGCTCCGTTACACCGATTCAAATCTGTAATTTACTCAAAGAAAAAGGTTTCGACATTGACCGCCGAAAAATCACCATGCCCGATGAAATTAAGGCTGTTGGTGAATACACGGCAACCGTTAGCCTGCACCGCGAGGTGAAAGCCGACGTGAAATTCGAGGTCGTAGCCCGCACCGAGTAATCCCCCTCATACACACCCTATAACTTAATAAAAAAGCATCGGAATAATCTTGTTCTCGATGCTTTTTTATTGCCTAATCCTCCTCAAGTACAGAATATTATCTGCGATTTTTCAGATATGACAGCACTACCTTCCGTATATCCGCACGGAGTTCGGTTTTTTGCGGGTCGGAATTGTCGGTTACGGGCTTAATATCGGGGTTATCTTTCAAGAAACCCATATCCCGCTCCCTGCCGGAAAGCATGTATTCGGTCATCATCACGCGATAGGTGCGGTAATCGGCAAGCGGTTCTTCCTTAATAAACCAAGCCTTACGCGGTTCGTCGTAGCGGACGTTCATCATTTGCAGGTAAGCCCCTGTGCCTTTGTTTTTGATGCCGGCATCCAATAGTTTGCGGAGCTGGTCGCCTTTCATATCTACCTGTCCGATCGAACCGCCAAAAGGAAGCGTCCGTAAAATATCATATTGTGTGATTTTTTCCATGAGTCGGTCATCTACCCGCACCGAACCCGAATTCAATAGCACAACATCTGCATTATCCGAAACGGCGTGCATAGCTTGGCAGATCAGTTGCCCCAAGTTGGTCTGCTGACTGCGAATGACGTATTCCGTGCCTTCTAAGGGTTCTGCCGTAGTATAGACGACTTCCGTCGGTTCAAAGCCCAGTTTTCGATAACTTTCATAAGCCAGATTCATCCATTTGTTCACGATGCTTTCCACCTGCGGGTCAGATTTGATCTTATCCGTTACGGGAAGGAGGGTGGACTTGAGTTTCAGCTTCTTTTTCCGGGTATCGAATTGTAAATGATGTACATATACCGAGCGGACGTTCGCATCCGCCTTGGCAATGGTAGCCGATGTGGTCTTTTGGTAGAATGCCGTGTGTTCGTGTCCACCCATGATGAGTTTGATCTCAGGCAGGGCTTGGGCGAAGGCTTGGTCTTCTTCAATGGATTGGTGGGTTAAAGCAACCAATACGTCGCAACTGTCTTTGATACTGCCGACGACCCGCTTGGCGGAAGCGATCACGTCTTCATACGTTACGTAGCCGGCTTTATTATAAGGGAGGGTAACGCCGATGAGTCCCACCCGGAAGGCATTGCCTTTTTGATCCTGAAATTTCAGAATTTTATACTCCGCTACGGGAGTTTTACCGGCATAAAAGGGTTCGGTTACACCTTTATTGTTGGCATTTTTGACGTTGGAGGAAATCCAAGTAAAGTGCGACTCGTTCATCCGTTTTTGAAAGTCCTCATAGGGGATGTCGAATTCATGGTTGCCGAAGGTGGCATAATCTATCGGAATGGCGTTGAGGGTTTCAACCGTTTGCGCCCCACGCACTTTCTTACCGTCATTTTCCACTTGATTAAAGACGGAGGGGCTGAAGAAATCGCCCGCTATCACGGTAACGGTTTGCGGATTTTTCAGTAAAAGTTGCTGACGGAGGGTAGCCACGCGAGCGGGTCCGCCGAATTTTCCGCCTTGAATCGGGGCAATCTCATACACATCGTTGATTTGGAGGAAGGTAGCTTTGACTTTCTGCGCCGAAACCGCCCCCGCCAGCATCATCCAGCAACAGCATCCGAGTAAAAATCCTTTTAGCATCGTTGATCTCAAATTTTTCCCGAAATAACGGCTTAGGCAGGCGTTTACCAAACGATCGGTGTTAAGTTTCAGGGAAAAGGCTGATTCCATCTCAAAAACATTGATAATCAACACTTTTGCCCTTCATTAATGTTTTCATTTAATCGCATTTTGAGCGACTTTTCCATGAGCCGGATCAACTATCCGTATCCCGCTCCCGAAAGAAACCGTACTTTTTGGACAGCAAAAAGAAAAGTAAGATCAGTAGATCAAGGAGGAAGAGGAGGGAGTAAATGAAGGGAATAGTATTGAATAATAACGCGAATCAAGGGTTGGGTTGCCGTTGATTTTTGGCAGATGTGGACAAGTTGAGTAATTTTAAGGTGTGAAATCAAAAGCAACCTAACTCGTCCGGCTGTATTTTTACAGGTGCTCGGACAAATTATTTATTCGCTTTAGCCCAAGATTTTAGCGATTCAGTGAAGCGCGCTTATGAATTTATTCGGGATTATTTGGGAGATTGGTTTCCCCATTTGCCTTCCTATCAAACCTTTAATCATCGCGTTGAAATTTTGCGCTTCTTAATCGGTGGTTTTACAAAAAAAAATGGAGCATAATTGCCTAAAACTGCTGAAAATGCTTGGTACAGACGAGATCGTAGCCGTAAAATTTCAACCCTTGATTCATGTTAAATTTCAGTTTCGATTATGGGCATAAATGAATCATACGATCTAACAACTTCTTCCACCATGGCTCTTGCCTGTTTACCGGCTTGGAGAAATCATCCCTTAATGATCGCGGTAAAGGCGAGAACGGTACCCTATCCGTTACGACATAGCAAGGTTCTGCTTCTTGGCAATCTTTCCATATTTCCTGATAATCTTTCGGAAACAAATAGCTAACATCATTTGAAGTGGGCTGATTGGTATATATATGTACGTCTTGTACCAGATGAAGCTGTGCCGTTGTCCCGATTGGATGCCATTGAATGTTGAAGATGTCTCCATTATTCAATAGAACATAAATATCATCATGGTCTTCCACACTTAGATGCTCAATAATCAAAGTTTCATTTTTTCTTAATATCGAATAAGGTAGTTCTTGAAAATGCCCAAGATATTGATCGGCTTCCGATATATAAAAAAAGGAATACTCATGAAAAAGTAAAGCCGTATTTGCATCTAAATTTAAGAAATAGAGCGATAAATGATCAAAATTACCCCATTCGTTTGTAAAAACAGTACGACAAAACAAGATATGCGAAAAGGGAAACGGTAGCATGATTGACAAAAATAAGCAAATTTTAGGATAGTTATCCTATGCCCCAATCGCCAGCTCTTGCAGTTCATCTTCGACGGCTAAAAGCCAGAAGTCGTTGTATTCGTTACCAATGACGACGTGGATTTTCTTCTGTTGGATCAGTTCCAGCGTACACAAAAAACAAAATACGACATAATACCTGTTCCAGTGTTTGCGCGCCAACTGGATGAAATGGACTTTCCGTGCCTGACTCACTTGGTCAATGATCTGCATTTTGACGGCTTCTACCGTGTAGGGGAGGGGTTGGATCACATGGCGTGGCGGTTCGTGGCGGTTTTTGAGCTGTTCCATCACTTGGATGAGTACCTTCATCAGCCCGCTAAGCGTTACCCCTTGCAGTTCATCGGCGGTGGTGGAGGGAGCTTGACGCATGAGTTCCCATTCGGTCAAACTCCGTTGGTAACGATCCGACTGCGCATCCTCCAAGATGGAGAGGTATTCCTGCGCCGTCTTAACCAACTTATATTCCAACAGACGATCCACTAATTCGGCGCGGGGGTCTACCACTTCGCCTTTATCATTCACTTGGGGGCGGGGCAGGAGCATCGCCGCCTTGATTTTCATCAGTCTGGCCGCCATGGCGATGAATTCAGAGGCAATCTCAATGCGGTTGGATTCTAACGTATGGAGGTAATGAAGAAAATCATCCGTGATCTTAGAAATCGGAATGTCGTAAATATCAAGCTCGTCCCGCTCGATGAAGAACAGGAGCAGGTCAAAAGGTCCTTCAAACTTGGACAGGTGAACTTGATATACGGTATCGGTCATAGGGGATGATTAATGAGGCAAAGTTCGGTAACCGCAGGCACGATTCGGGTCATTCAGGGGACTTCTTATGCACCCCTTTTGAACAGGTTTTGAACAGCATTATAAACAATGCTAATCGTTACGCGACCTTTTTATTGCGTTTCAGCATAAAGATACTCTTACGGATCGGTTTAGTAAAATTTTTAACGATAGTGATAATTTTTTTACGATTCGCATCATACACTACACAAGCACTATCCCCCACCGCATAAAAAACCGACGCATCGAAATTGACGGCTACGTCGCGCACGTTTTGTAAATCATTGATACCTTGTATCGTTCCGTTGGGAAGGAGATAAACGTCTTCAATGCGTTCCCGTTCATAGGGACGGCTGTTGTATGGGGAAAGCTGAAGTTCCTTCACGCCTTTAATCACTTGATTTTCAGGGAGAGCTACATTCCCATTTGGGTCAATTCGTGTATAACGGATGCCTGCCGAATCCGAACCGATGAGCCACACCCGACGGAAACGGTCTAACTGCATGTCCGAAACCGGATGGGCTAACGCCGTTCGGTACAGTTCGGTGAGGGCTTTTTCGCTGAAGATCGCCGTTTGGTTGTTCGCAAACGTGAGGTAAAACTTACCCGCCGAATACAGGATGCGATTAGCTTGACCATAATCCTTAAACGGATCAACGGAACTCAGGCGGTGCAGGTATTTTTCCTCAAACGGTTGATCCTTTTGCCAAAAGATGAGTTCGTCCGCCGTAGCGATGAGGTGATAGTCGTTACCGCAGGCAAGTGCGCGCGGTTTTATTCGGTCGGAGATTAGTTTGTAGGAAAGGTCATCTGTATTGAGTTCCACAACTCCCTGTTCGGTTGCCAAAAGCAGGATGGGGCTTTCAGGCGATTGTCGGTCGCCGTCCCTGATAATGAGGGCTTTGTAAGATGCGTCTTGGTGGGCAAGGTAGTTTTCCCCGCGAAAAGAATGCAATTCAGTCCCCGTAAAGAGGAAAGCCTCCGCCGGCATGGGAACGTAGTCTTTATCGTCATCCCAACCCGAACAGGCGGTAAGAAATAGTAAAGGAAGGAGGAGGTATTTTTTCATGGGAGTTATTGTTGCAATTGATATTCATAGATTAACCCGATTTCCTGTTGGAAACGACTAAATTCCTCCAATACTTCTAATCGTTTACGCTTTCTTTCCTGGCGATATTCGGCATAGGCTGCACCTGTAACCATGCGGGTAAAGATCGGATTAGGTATCACTTTCAGCTCGCCACTATTCACCCATTCACTCACGGTACTAACGGGTACATGCTCTAACCACGCAATTTCATGCAGGCTTAATTGCGCATCGGGCGGGATCACAATCGAAAGGCGATCCCGCAGATAATCCCGTAGCACCTTAACCAAGATGGTCGTCAGCGCGGGGTCGTTGGTGGTTAAGGAAAATTCGCTTGCTTCCGCCGTGATTTTTATTTCGGGGTCGGTGGTCGGGTCGGGCAGTTGATTCAGATAGGCTTCTATTTCCTGAAAATCTGCCTCCTGATGCGGATGCAGGATAAGCGTTTTGGACATAAACCGTTGCTTTCTTTCCTACAAATTTACCGCTTTTTCGTCCGAAAATCAATTTTCATCGAAAGGGGTGTTGGCATTAGGGTAGTATGGTCTATATTTGTGTTCAAAGATAGTTGGTTATGCGTTTACTCGTGTTATTGTTTTTGATCTTGGCGACAGCTCCGGTTTCGGCGCAACAGCCCTTCCCCATTGAGTTTGAGGTGGGACTCCGAAGATTTATGGTACAAGGCGAATATCCCTTTCAAAATACCAACACCCAACCCGCCGCCAATTTTCGTGTAGGGTTAGCTATCAATATGATAGATGCAACCGTTCAACGGCGAGAAGGCTATGATTCACCGAGTTTAGCCAAAATAATCTATTTATTCTGTAACGCAGGGCGTTTTTTGGACGGTGAGCAGAAAGATCGCAAACAATTAACTACCTCATTTTTCGACGACTTAGGTTTGGGGGGCAACAACAGCTTATTTGTCTTGGGTTATAAGATCAATCGTTACCGCGAAAAAGGAAAAAATGACATACGGATGAATAATTGGTTCAGTGAGGCAAGTATTAATTTTATGAATGAAAAGGCAACCGTTAAGCAAACGGAAGGAAGCACGACGGTTGAAGGACGCACCACCAATGCTACCGCGATGAACTTTAATCTAACGTTGGGCTACCAGTTTATGCATTCTATTCGGGTGGATAGATACAATCGTCAGCAGATCGGACGCGTAACCTTTGCCGTTTCTCCTCAATTACATGGTTATCATGTGATTTTACCTAAAGGCATTACAACTGTTAATGCTTTGATGATTCAAGAAAAATACGACACCACCAACCACTCGGATATGGCTCGTTCCGGATTTGGTGGCGGTCTTAAATTAACCGCCGGCTGGACGTTCAAAAATGAGAGTATCCCCGTCTATTTATTTGTGGAAGGCAGGCAATATCTCGTAGACAATTCCAAAACAGGTCCCGGTTACATTTGGTATAATGATCGTCCATTATTTATATTCGGCATATCCGTTCACATGCAAATAGGGACTGCCCGAACAGAGAGCACAACAAACATCCGCCACTTGGAACGCTACCGCTCGTATGAGTAACCCGACATTTACCCTTCTTCCCGCGGAATGGTCGGCACGGCTAAAGGGAGCGTCAGATAAAAAGCTGTTCCCGTACCCGTTTGGGATTCAAAGCGGATGGTACCTTTCATATTCAGCATCATCTTGCGGGACAAATACAAGCCGACTCCCGACCCCGTCTTTTTGGTCGTGAAGCGAAATTCATATAGATTATCGCGGATGTCGGACGGAATGCCCTTACCATTGTCCGCAATCTTGATGATGGCGTTGATGCCGTCCTCCGATAGGCTGATGGCTACTTTACCTCGACGCTCCATCGCCTCTAAGGCATTTTTGACGATATTTACTAAGACTTGATTCAACTGATGTACGTCCGCCAGCATCAGCACGGAATCATTCGGTAAATGAAGCACCACCTCCGCTTCGTCGGCATCGCGGTAGAGTTCATAAATATCCCAGAGGAAATCCCCCGCATTGATGACCGAAATACGCGGAGCAGGGATCGAATCCAACCGCGAAAAAGTGGAAGCAATATGATTGAGCTTATCAATCTGCGTTAAGATCGCATCCGACATGGACAGCAGATACTCATCCGTCAGATCATAGCCTTCCTTCACGTTGCGCTGAATCATCTGCATATGTAATTGCATCGGCGTAAGCGGGTTTTTGATCTCGTGCGCCAACTGCTGTGCCATCGCTTTGTAGGCTTTCTCCCGCTCCTCTAATGCCAAACGATTTCTACTTTCAAATAAACGGCTCAGCATTCGATTGTATGCCGTAAAAAGTACCCCGATTTCGTTCCGCATCTTCAGTTCGATGGGTTCGGGTTCGATGGGCATGGGTTGATCCAAACGGATGTCCTCCAATTTGGCTTTTAAGAGTTGTATCGGTCGGGTTAAGGAACGGGTTAGGAGGATGCTAACCGCCAAGACGACCAAAAATAAAATCAGGTAAATATTTAGGAGGTAGGCTAAGATGCGCTCCGTTTGCTGATGTAAAACGTCTTGTTGGGAAACGAAGGGCAGATTCAAATACCCGATGACTTCCTTCCCGAAGGATTTAGTAATGGGCAGGTAACCCGATTCATACGCCAGCGTGCCGATGCGCTCGGTAACGATGAGTTCGGCTTTGTTGCCTTTTTCATAAAAGCGAAGCACCTGCGGTAAAATATAGGGTGCGATGAGTACATCATGGTAGATGTTGGGCTTGGTGGTGCTGAATAACCGCCCGTCCACCATATATAGGTTAATATCGGTGGAAAGGAGATGCCCGATACTCATCAATATTTCCCGTGAACTGTTGGAGGCTTCCTTTACCGTGTCTTGCTCGGCGGGCTGTTGCATTTCATCCATGAGGGAAAGCTGATCCTGCACCTGCTTGCGGACTAATTCTAAGTTTTGGCGGAGGTTATTGCGCGTTTCCGTTGCGAAAAAGGAACTGAAAAAGCCCGAAGTCAGCCCCCCCACAATCAAAAGCGGGAAAATGGTCAGCAGTGCCAAGTAAAACCGTATCCGAAAGACGAGCGAGGAGCGGAAATAATCCCAATTCTTATCATCAAAGTAGCGAATGATATTGCGTATATAATAAACCACCACGCAAAACGAAAAGAAGTAAAACAAGAGCGATACCGCCGTAAAATGATCCCCAGCCGAGCGTTGCGCCGCCCGCACGAAGATGGTCAAGCCGTTATTTTCGGTGCGGAGATATTCGTAGTAATGATTACTTTTTCGGAATAAATTTTTGCCCGTTTGGCTTTCGTAAGCAGTCAGGGCTAAGGGAAACGGTATATCCTCCGAGATCATGCGACGGTAGTCCGTCTTGCGGATGAATTCCCGTTGGAAGTAATAGGCTACGTCCATGCCTTGCAGTTGGGTTTGGCGTTGCTTGTTGCGGTTATCCAACAGGAGTTGGGGGTAGAGTTTGCCTTCCACCACCGTTCGGGGACTGATTTCGATATGAATGGTGATCTTTTTGCCTTTGGAGGTGGTAATCGGCAAATCACCTACGTATGCCATCCCTGCCATGCTTCCCCCGTGAACCATCCGCTTGAAGTAAGGCGAATTGGTGGGACTCATCATGGCATCGGAAACGTGGTCGCGCCCGAGTTGGATTTCGTATTGGTCGTCTAAGCGTCTGCCCTGTTCATTGATAACGGTGATCTCGTGGTCATAGCTCCGAAAGGTAGTATATAAATATTTCTGGGTGAGCGGAGCAATGAGTTCACTGCGAACGGAGATCGGTTTATCGTAAATAGGGTCGGGATACCAGATGGCGGAATCACGCATGACCTCCGCCGTAAAGCGTTCCAAAGCATATTCGGTAACGAAGTCGCGTTGGGGCGTTAGTCGGGTGGCAACCTGCTTCATATTCACCTCCAAATTTTGGTAATAGGTGTAGGCGATCCCGGCATTGGTGATAAATGCCCACGATACCAAAAAAAGAACCATCGGCACAAAGGAACGCTCCTCCGTCCGTAAGGAAGGGGCAACCAACAACACGTTTACAAATAATAAGCCTGTGATAACGTATGCCAGCCGTTCCGTCGGGTAGATCAGTAGGCAGAGAACGAATATCCCCGCGACCATCAGTGCGATGTAATGCAGTTTGATTTTTAATAAGCGTTGATACGTCCACCATTTGCGCGCCCACCAATTCAGCACACTTGTTCCCGAAACCAATAGTGCCAACACATTCCCGTAAAAGATCATCGTATAACCATCCACCCGCGAGAGGTCGGTTATCGGATAATAAATCTTAGAGTGGCTGATGAGTAGGTCAAACAGATACCAAAAACCCGTCAATCCCGCAACCGCCCCTAAGACCACGACAGTGAAACACACATACCATCCCACTTTGATTGCACTTTCCGACTCGGTGAGGACGGCTTTTTCGGGTTGGGGTAATAGCGGTATGCCTCGCATCACCAAGCCGAGAATCAGCCCGTTCATCAGCGTCAGGTCGCTGAGGGAGGCTAAATATTCATTCACCGCTAAATAATGGGGCGAAAAGATGCCTCCCGCGAAAAAATCCGACGGCAGGGCGTAAAGTCCTAATCGAAAGCCTAAGCCCGTTAACCACCAGACGCCGAACCATAACAGCGGACGCGATGTATTTTTGATCTTTCTACCGTATTGCCACCACAATAAGGCAAAACCCATCACCCAAACGGCTATCCAGATTTGACGGATGCCTTTCCGAAACAAATGTTGCTCCGAAAGGGCTAAACCGAAAACGGGCTTGCCTTTGGCATCCCGAATGGTGATCCCCGACTCTAAGGGTTGGTTAATGGGGATCAGTTTGAGGGAGTTGTTGAGGTCATCGGCGGGCAACCAGCGATTCCACCTGCCGGCAAAGAGGTAATCCTGTAAATATTGATTTTGGAGCGGGTAGGCAACCTTTAGGGGGATGAGTCCCAAGAATACATGTTGCGCCGTTCGCCGTTTGATGACATAAAAAAAGGCATTGGAGGTGGTCAGGACTTCGTTCTGCTCATGCCGGAGGAGGTGTTGCACCTCTTTTTCGGAGGGGACGTAGCGGTTACTGTTCCATTCCAACAGTTGTCCCTTCCAATTATACCGAAACAAGAGTACCCGTTCGGCTGAGGTTTCGGAGAAATGCTCTTTATGTAGGGTGATACGGTCATGGGTATAGTGGATCACGTCCGAAAAGTCGGCTTGAATGGTATGTTGCAAAAAACGAACGATGAGGGTATCATCCGTCCCGCCGTTGATTGCGCCCAAGACCACAACCAATCCCAACCAAAGGACTACATACCGGAAACCCGACCGAAAAGCACTCCGAAATTGCTCCATCATCCCATTTTATTTGGATATTAAGCCAATTCAATCTCGAATGTTTCGCTGATGGGGTTGGCTAAGAGCTTTTGCGCGGCGGTGCGTGCGCGATCCACGGCGGTAGGGGCATCGGGGGCATCTACTTCCAGTCGGATGCGTTTTCCGACGCGGACGTTTGCCACTTCGGAAAATTGCAAATCGTGGAGGGCGAAGAGGGTGGCTTTCCCCTGCGGGTCTAAGAGGTTCTCCTGCGGTAAGATATTGATGTAAACAGTAAACGGCATACGTATAATGGATGATAAAACGAATGCCAATATTCGGTTATTCGGGGCGAAAAGGCAAGCCTAAAGCGTTGAATGATGTTACATTGACAACAATTCATTTTTTTGAGTGAATTTTTAGACTAACTTCTTCAAAACCGAAAATGCCCCTAAAAAGATAACTCCTCCCTGATGCAGTGGAGGAGTTAGTCGGTATCAAGTCCTGAAGATCAGGTATTTTGTTTTCGTCAATCTTAGCGGACGATCACCTTGAGGCTCTTTTGGTCGTAGTCGGTGCTGACTTTTAGGAGGTAGATGCCCGCTTTCAGGTCTTTTGCGTCTAAGGCGATGGAAGCCGAACCGATGCCGTAATTACCTGTTTTAGTCCAGACCGTCCTGCCCGTGAGGTCATAAAGGCTCGTTTCAACGGACGTAGCCTTCACTAAGTTAAGGTTGATCTTGGTATCGTCCGTGATGGGGTTGGCGGAAAGAGCTACATTGGTACTTGGTTTTGGGGAGGCAATGGGTTCGGGATTACCCGTGGGGGTATTATTCAACATGGGATAATGGGCAACTTGCGGGGACGTCCCGTAGGAATCGAAATACGATTGCCCGTAAATGTAAGCAATGCAACTTTGGCATTGAACATGGATGAGGCGTTCTAACAAAAGGCTGTCCTCAAAAGCAACGCCTACGACTAAATGACTGCTATCTCCGTTAACGGGAATCACCCGTACATTATTCAATTCAGACAGCAAGCGATTATTGATACGGACGGTAGCACTATCGGATTTTTGAATGACTAAATTCAAATAATGCTTCCAGTCAGCAATAAAGTTGGTATCATTGTCGGCAAACCGCATGAAGTAAACGTTTCCGTTGTAGGATTGGGCAAGGTCGGTTGGAACGAGTTGTGATAAAAAAGGATCGGAGGGAACATTGCGGGTGGTATCCGTACCTTGACTCAAATTTAACCAGCTTACGAAAACGGGTTGATCTGCTTCTAAGGTAATCGCGGCATGGTTTGAAAACGTAGGTAATTCCAATACGACAGAATCGCCCGCATGATCTACTAACAAAGTACTATATTGATCGGGACGATCATAGTAACGGATGGTGGTACTGTCCTTTAACGTAGTGATTTGGAAATAATCCGCATGGCGTGACCGATTACCGGCTAAGATATAACTTTGAAAGCGATTTTCAATTTCCAAAGGTGGTTCGGGTAATACACTTTCAAATAAGTGATCGCAACAGCATTCTTTTCCTACGAAAGCACATACATTTCCGCCATATACGGCTATCGGCTTGGATGCGGAAACACGGCTGGCATTGAGGTTGCCTTTTGAAATGGCTAAGTAAACTTCTCCTCTATTTAGTCGTAAGGTATAGGGAATGCCTTTCGGTTTTACGGGACGGTTGCCTAAAGGGATGACATCGGCTTGCGGGGTAATTTGAATGTCAGTAGAATCATCTAAGGCAACGAGCATAAACTCGCTAAATCCTTCATACTCAATACTCGACATGGGATTTCGACCGTCATAATAAGCACTAACGCGATATTCCGTTCCCCAAGCCCAATTCGGTAATGCTAAGGCGGCATCAAAAGTGGCTATCTTTCGATTTACTACATTTAATAAAAAAGGTCTTCGATTCGCAGAATACACGCGTACACCGGATGCATATATACTATCCGAATGGAGGTTATGTAGCTTTTTTTCAAGGTCAAAATCAATTGCCTGCGAATCCTCTACAAAAGAATAGCGCGTATAGGTATTAACGTTAATCGTTTTAGAAAAACCGACTTTCGGCACTTCAATGACAACCTCCATCGGCTGGTCAGCAAATATATGTAGGCTCAAATCAACAGAGCCACCGGAAGTATCGTAATTACTCATGAAACCTACCCAGAACTCATTGCCTTTGGGGTTACGGAAGCGTTGCGCCGATAAAGTGTTGGCACAAAAAATAAATACAGAAAAGATAAGTAATAATCGGCAGAAAGTCATACGCGTTTCTATTAAGATTGAATTACAAAGCTAATCAAAAAAACAACTCAAACAAGTATTTTTTTGAAAAATAATTTCTCATATCACTACATTTACCGTTTATGTACGGTTAGTCCCGATTCTTTACTACTTTTGCTTTTTCCAACGAATACTTAGGTTTGGAATGCCCGATAGAATCCGTACGTCTCCTAATATGAATAGCGATTACTGTGGTAAATATGCTACGGATTGTATCTTTTTATTGGAAGAACACCATCATCAAAGCGAACAAACTTGGTTAGAATTCAACCGCATGGTGCTTCATAAGGTCAAAAGGGTTAGGGAATCGCTCCGACAACCGGAGCAACTGCGCTGGCAACCGATTAATAAACAAGGCATTGGCGGGCGTACACAAATCGTAGAGGATGGCGGATACGGTATGGTTTTGTTATACCTCTTGTTAGCCTTCCCCGATATGGAATGGGATATGTCTGCTATACAACATACAGAGATTGGCACGGGTGTTGACTTTCATTTTGGGTATCAGATTCGATTCACAACGCATGATGAATTTGATTTTTTTCCGATTCAAAATGCTATTTTGATCGAGTCCAAAGGTTCATATTCCAATGAGAATGTAATGAGGCGGATTCGGGAAGGTGAGGAACAAATCAGAAAAGCGTGGGATAGAGACCCAGATTGGCGAACGAATAATCCCGAAATGCGTTATATAGTTATAGTATCTGAATTTGAGACTCCATCCGTAAACGTCTTAGAAGTGAACTAATCATGGAAACAACCGGCCTTACTCCCAAAGAACTGCACCGCGAAGCGATGGAGGCTTACAGTAAAGCCTTACACTATAAAGATATAGGCGATCAACCGGAGCAAGTAAAATCTTATGCCAAAAATGCCCTTAACTACGAGATTGAAGCAGTTAAGATTTTAGAAAAAGGTGATTTTGCACATGCGCATTATACTAAGGGTGTTCTTTACCAAAGCGCAGCAACTATTGCCCTGTTGTTAGCTTCTTATCAAAAAAATCGATTGGAGTGGTACACTATTGTATCAATTTTGCTTAAATTGGGACTTCAAGTAGCGCAAGAACCCGTCTTAAAATTACAATTAGAAGAAATGCAACAGCTGGTAGACGATAAAATAGCATCCTTTACCCAATCCAAAGAAGAATCCCTCCATAATATCCAAGAACTAATCGCGTATGCTTAAAGAGTTTGGCTAACACTTTTCAGCGATGACGACTCTAACTCGGGAAGATTTATCCCTTTCTCACATCCGTGAGATCAATCAACTGCTCGCTCGGTGGAATCCTTTGGAAGTACCGAATGGTATTGCCCCAAGTGAATACCTGACCTATGCCGAACATCTGGCAAATGCGACGTATACAGTGTTTCAAACGGAAGATTACCTCTTTCATTTATTGGAAGAATGGACGGGCTTAACCAAAACCGACTTAAATGATGAACAAAGGCAGGAGCTTACCGCCTTGGTGCATCAAATTCATCGGATAACTTGCAAAACCTGCTGAAACGCCTCACTACCCATTTTTTTACTACCTTTGCCTTCCCAAAGATAGCTTATGTTTAACATGAACGAGATGCTCGGCTTGGTCGAAAAGATGAAGCGCGACATGGAAGATGCCAAAAACCGACTCAACGACATCACCGTCGAAGGTGAAGCCGGCGGCGGGATGGTGCGCGTAACGGCAACCGCCGCCCACCGTATCGTCAAACTCCACATTGACCCCGAACTCTACAAAGACCCCGAAATGCTGGAAGACCTCGTTTGCGCCGCCGTCAACAAAGCCATGGAGCGCGCCGCCGAGACCTCCCGCACCGAGTTGGCGAAGGTTACGGGGGGCATGATGCCCAACATTCCGGGACTTGACCTTTCCAAGTTAGGATTATAATTCATCATTTACGGAAAGCCGATTTGAACGCCCGCGTAACGGTTGTCTTAGTCAACTGGAACGGGAAAGCCCACTTGCAAGCCTTCCTGCCATTCCTGTTTCGTACCGAGTACCCGCACTTTAGCGTCGTGCTGATTGATAATGCCTCCACCGATGACTCCGTCGCGTGGGTGAAAGCCCATTTCCCGCAAATTCATATCGAACAATTAGATCGCAATACCGGTTTCGCCGAAGGAAACAATACTGCCTTCACGCGCGGGTTGGTCAAAACGCCCTTCGCCGTCCTCCTGAATACCGACGTGGAAGTGAGTCCCGACTGGTTAGCACACTTGGTTCAAGTGATGGATGAACATCCCGACGTGGCGGCGGTGCAACCCAAAATACGCTCCTTTCACCACAAAGAACGTTTTGAATATGCCGGGGCTTGTGGGGGGTATTTGGACTGTTGGGGCTATCCCTTTTGCAGGGGCAGAATTTTCGATGATGCCGAAACCGACACCGGTCAATACGACACTGAGGCGGACATCTTTTGGGCGACGGGTGCGTGTATGATGGTGCGAACGTCCGTTGTAGATAAGATCGGCTTATTTGATGCCCACTACTTTGCCCACTGGGAAGAGATTGACTTCTGCTGGCGGGCGCAAAATGCGGGTTATCGCATTCGGGTTGCGCCGTGTAGTGTGGTGTATCACGTCGGAGGCGGCACACTCCCGAAAAGCGATCCCCGCAAAGTCTTTCTTAATTTTAGAAATAGTCTCGTTACGCTCTTGAAAAATCTGCCCTTGTCGGAAGCTATACCGATGATTTTTATGCGATTGGTATTGGATGGCGTCGCATCGGTGAAGGGTTTGTTGGCTGGGGATGTGGTCTATCTGTGGACGATTGCGCGGTCGCACCTGTCATTTTACACATGGATACCCTACGCGATACGCAGTCGCCGGAAGCTGAAGCAACGCCCTTATCGAAGTCTGCAAGGGGTGTACGACAGGTCAGTAGTATGGCACTACTTTGTGCGGAAGACGAAGACGTTTCGGGAGTTGAAGTAAAAAGAAAAGAAAGTAAATTTTTTAATTCAATCGCACTAATTCTGCTACACCGTTGTCTTCTCTAAGAATTTGGACAGGATGAATTTCAGTTGAACAATCTCTGCCTCCATCTGTTGTAATCGAAGTTCATTATCCATCTCGGCGTTTGTGCCGATGGTGTTTGTTTGGCGATGAATGTTGATTCGATTATAGTTATAATTATAACAGTTAGAATGAGATACTTGTTGTGAAGACAAATTAATTTTTAATAATTCAAAAACACCGATTTCCAGCTTATCCGCTATTTCTTCTACTTTATCTAAAGAGACCTCTGTCTCTCCCCGTTCAATTTTAGCATATCCCGAAGGAGACATCTCCAGCATATCCGCTATGTTTTCTTGACTCCATTTACGCTTTTGGCGTTCTAAGCGCAGGTTTTCACAGAATTGAGTTTTCAGTATTCCCACAGGACATAAATTTAGTTTATTCGTACAAAAATAGGTAATTATTGACTATGACAGCCTGAGCGATGAAATTTAATTTTTGTACCCAACATTTTTAACCGTACATCATCCTAACACTATGAAAAAGATCGTTTGGTTCATCGCACTAATTTTTCTTGCTATTGCAGGGTGCAAAAAAGAGGAAGTGAAAGAAGCGAAAAAGGAAGACCCTTGCAGTAAACTGCCCCAAATCGGCTTCTCTATTGAAAAAGCGACTTATCCGGGTATGTTTCGACTGATTGCTTCAAACTTCCAGTACGACGATTCGACAAACATAATATATAGTGATCCCTTCTCGCCCAATCCAGTAGATAATCATACGTATATTCCGTATTATACAGTAAAAGAACTAACGACAAATGAAACACTTAAAGTTTCGGGTAGTCACGTTCATGCTCGTAACTATGTTTTATTTTCTAAGCCCGGCAGGTATGAAGTATCTATCTACAGCTCTGGTGGTGAAACGAAATGTCTCCAGAGTACCCGGCAAATTACCATCACCAAGCCGGGTAAAGATAGACCTTTCCGACTCAAGAGAGTTCAATTGATAGATTTTCCGGCACAAGACACCGCTAAGTTAGTTTTGGTGCGTTTTACAAACGATCCCAATTACTACACACGTCCACCCTTTCCTGCTTATGAAACTAAAGGGCAGAAATATTATCATGTCCCACTATTCAAGCTCCGCAAAGGTCAGTTACCGACTCAATTCGGGATCAATGAGGACTTTCAGTCCGTACAAAGTATTTCTAATGGCGATCCGTTTGCGGTACAACTATGGTTTGTAAAAGAAGGAACGGAAGGTGGTAGTCTTCCCCCTGATGGTATTTCCACTGATGGACAAGTAGTTATCTCCCGTAATATTACTACTTTTGATTGGGAGCCTCATTTTAAGGTAGCTGATTATGCCGATCCTGACCGTTTACCGACCACTTTCCAATCCACCAATAACGGATACGTTTGGGAATTGGAGGTGGAATGGCTCTGATTTTTTAGGGCGTGTATAACGGTTCGGTGGTGTGGCACTACTTTGTGCGGAAGGTGAAGACGTTTGGGGAGTTGCCTTGATGAAATCTATGAGGAACAATCGTAACCCTGTCGTAACTTTGCCGTATAAGAGCATGATTTTTAATGTCCTACGCTAAGTTTACCCGCAAACGATTAATGCAGGAATTCGGGATGACCTTCAGTCGGTATCATTTGTTTTCGTCCCACATCCCGGCTGTTACTCCTTCCGACCATTTGTTGTTTGAATTGGATGAAGCCACCCACTTACCCCTCAATAACGAGAAGGCTCAAAGCGAACTACTCATCGTCCCGATCTTAAAAGAAGTGTGGCGTAAAAGTGGCAGAGCTTTTGCCATCCATTCCGGCGACCCCTTAGATGTGGACGTTAAAGCGGGTTTATCCGGCGAATGTGATTTTATCCTGACTGCCGACACCAAGCGGATTGACATCGTTGCGCCGATTCTTAGCTTGGTAGAAGCCAAAAAAGAGAATTTCGATGCCGGTGTAACCCAGGGCGCAATACAACTATACGCGGCACACCTATTCAACCAACAAAATAAAATGCCTACACCTTACCTGTGGGGGTGCAGTGCTAACGGTTGGGGCTGGCAATTTTTCCAACTACGGAATGAAAAGGAAATTATCATTCACCCGGACTTATTCTCGAAAGATAACCTGCCCAGTCTACTCGGGGCGTGGAAGATCGTCATAGATGAATCACTCGCGATGATTGGAAAAAATTTTAAGCCCGCCTAACTTCACAGATCGTGAGCAACTTTTGAGGGTAATGAGATAACCCCGCCGACTTGTTTCTCCCGAAAGGAACAAAGCTACAAAAACTTCACCGGTGCGGGCGAAAAACACAAGATAAAGATCACAATCCCAAGCCACCCCAAGAGTTTCCGTTTGAAGTCTAAGGATTCCTCGCGGAGGGCGGGCGGATGGTCTAAACCGATTAGTCGGGTGGCGATGAGTCCGTAAAGTAACCAGACTAAATTATACGCGCGGTGGATGTCGCCCACCATTTGCACCACTTGCTGAACCAAAAGCACTAAGATTATCAGTACAACAGCTTGGGCTTTGCGTTCCGACCCCGTTACTTTAATCATAACGGCAAATAGGTAAATTAAATAGACCAACAAAAAGATGCCTTCCTGCTCCAAATTCATCGTAGGAAAGGAAAACAGCCCTACACCCCCGATCGTTACCAATATTACCACAGTTATTCGGGAAATCAAGCCCGCTATACGCCTACCAAACAGCCCGTAGGTGATGTGTCCGCCGTCCAACTGACCAATCGGGAGTAGATTCAACGCCGTAAAAAACAAAGTAATGAACCCGACAAAGAGCATCGGGTAGTGCATCAACTCAAAATGGTGGGGCAGGCGGGCAGGGTCAGCGATCAGCTTCGCCATACCGTCAAACAACAACGAATGCCCTACATACATCAATTGCGGGTACTTGGGATTGCCGTATTTGGCTAATAATTCCGCTTCGGAGGGGACGTAGCCCCAGATGCGCTGATATTCGGGATGCAGATCAAAAATCTTTTCTTCCAGCGGGGGCAGGGTAGCAAAACCCACCGTTAAAAGTATGACGGAAACCAAAAATCCTGCCAAAGGTCCTGCAATGCCAATGTCGAAGAACTTGGTGGTTGTGTCGGGTTGCTGGCGTAAGCGAATCACTGCTCCCATACTCCCGATATTTAATGCGCTGAAAGGGATAAAAATCGGAATATAATACGGCAAACTGCACTTCACCCGGTGATAAACGGCGGTAAAGTAATGTCCGAACTCGTGAAAGGTTAAAAATAGGAGAAAACAAAAGGAATAGGACCAGCCTTTCAAAAAGTCAAAAGCATTCGGCATTACATGAAGCGGTGGATTAGGGACTTGGATGCCTTCGATCCGTGTAACGTATTGATACTGAAACCAGATAGCCCATGATTTAGCAGTGATAAATTCCATGCCCGCCATCATGGTCGTAACCACAGTCATCAAAAAAAGGAGGATGTGTAACCAATAGCGGTTGCGAGGGGATTGATCGTAGTCGTTCAAGCGATTCGATAATTTTCAATGCCAAAGATAATACAAATTAAAGCATGGCTTCCGAGAAATGAAACCGAAAGGCTTTTTTAACCCAACCCTTAATCGAATGTACCGAAATAAATTCCTATTTATCGGTAGTGTTACATTTAACCGGATGATAGAGAAAATGGTAATTCTTGCTAAATTCAAAGCCTTATTTAGAAATTTGATGTTAGGCTCGACTAAAAAAATGCTTGATAATCAGGTCGAAAACAACCGAACCTCACTTGTCTAAAATTATGCTATCTTAGTAGCGCAATCACTACTGATAATGAACATCACTTTTGATGAAAGCATGGAACGCCTCCGTGCCTTATCCGACCCGCGCGGAATTGCCGTCTGGGAAAAGATGTATGGCACGATGGACGGCTATCTCGGCGTAGGTGTAACCAAGATCAAAACCTTAGCCAAAGAACTCAAGAAAGACCATGACCGCGCCTTGCAGTTGTGGGAGACGGGTATCTTGGACGCGCAACTGCTCAGCATCTATACCGAAGAACCCAAAAAAGTTACCTTAGACCAAATCAGCCGGCAACTGCCCCAAATCCGTTTTGCCGACACCGCCCGCCGATATGGGGAAGAAATCATCGCGCCGACCCCACACGCTTGGGCTTTGGCATTGGAATATTACGAGCATCCCGAACCGATGTACCGCGTCTGTGCTTACGGGATTGTTTCCGAACTTTCCGTCAGAGAGAAAAAACGTCCCAACAATGATTTTTTTCCCTTTCTGGAAAAGATACATCAGACCATTCAATCCGAAGATAATTGGGTGAAGGACAATATGAATTTCACCCTGATAACCTTCGGCAGTCGAAATGCCGAAATGAACCGCCGGGTATTGGCAATCTGTGCCGACGTAGGAAAAATTACGGTGGATTACGGGGATACTTCTTGTGTTACGCCTGATGCCCCGCAAATCTTAACGAGTGAACGGATCAAGAAAAAGTTAGGTATCTAATGTGAGGTTCGGCTGTTTGATGCTAAAAATCCCCTGGTAATCAATGCTTTTTATAGCACAACCTCACGTTAACCAGCTATTTTTTAGAGGAAAGGGATTGGATGTGTTCGGAGACTACTTGAATGTTCTCTTGATCTCCTAAATCTTTATAAAGATTCAAAGCACGATTGTAGTAATCTAAGGCTTCGGAATCTTTATTAAGTTTTGCATAATTATATCCAATATTATCTAAAGCCAAAGCTATTTTTGATCGATCATTAATTTTCATGAATAATTTTACTGCAAACTGATGGCATTCAATTGCTTTAGCATAATTGCTTTGTTCATAATGACAATTTCCTATATTGCCATAACAAAAGGCTACAATTTTTTGACAACCAATTTTCTGGTAGGTTTTAATACATTGCTCATTAATTTCGATTAATCTGGAATAATTTTTTTGATCCATGTATATATCATGCAAATATGAATACGGTGATAGAAAATTACTGGTATCGGCGATTTCTTGATAAAGTGTAATACTTTTCTCATAATTGGCTACGGCTTGAGTATTGTCCTTTTGAATCAGGTATGTTGCCCCAATATTGTTATAACAGTCGGCTACTTTCTTTCGATAACCCAGCTGTTCAAACGTTTGCAAACTTTGCTTTTGGTATTTCAGTGCTTGGGAATAATCTCCCTGATTATAATAAATCAGTCCTAAAGCATAGTAACAATCAGCCATTAATGCTTTATTTTTATACTTTTCCCCAATCCGCAGACTGTTTTGAACGCAGTCCAATGCTTTTTGATACTCCGACACTTCTATATAGATATTGGCACTATTATATAACGTCCAAGCATACTCTTCATAATCATTGAGTTGCTTGTATAAAGTTAGACTTTTTTGGTAAAGTGTTAAAGCCTTTGCATACTCTTTTTGACGCTTATAAATTACACCAATATTAGAATAACAGTTAGCCATACCCTTCTCATCCTTCAAATCCTCATATATTTTCAGGCTTCTTTCATGGCATTTTAATGCCTTGGCGTAGTTATTCATGTTAGTGTAAGAATTTCCAACACTTTTCAGGCACGCCGCAATGTCAAGTTGTGAACCATGCTTTTCTATTATTTCAAGAGCTGCACCATAATAATACAGCGATTTAGAATAATTATTTTGACCATAATATAAATACCCAAGAATATTCAGACATTCAGCCTGTCCCTCCATATCCTTTAATTTGTGCAATTTCTTCAGTCCCTCGTCCCCTTTTTGTAGTGCCTCCTCCATTTTTCCGACTAAGCCCAGTTCAAAGCACAGCCGGCACAGCGTCCTCCCCTTGACCGTATCTACGGAGGTAGTGGCGATCACTTGACGGAGGCTGTCAATCGTAGCGTTTTGGGCGCAGAGGTTGCAGAGTGCTAAACAGGTTAGGGCGAGGACAAATAGGTATTTCATCGGATATAAAGCTATTGCTTGCCAAAGATAGCAAAAAACTTCCTTCCCAACCATTGACCTTTCTACCGAATCACCGTAATCTGTCCCTGACGGATGACGGGTTGGCGGTCGGGTTTCTGATTGTCCCGCATTTCGATGGCATAGAAGTACGTTCCTGCCGGTACGTCTTTCGCTTCCCACGGGAGGGTGGATTCGGAATTATAGCGATAAACCACCTGCCCGAACCGGTCAAGAATCGTCATCGTTACGCGGACGTTGGGCGGAAAGTAACCCTTCGGCGGGAAAACATCGTTGATGTCGTCCCCGTTGGGTGTGAAAACGTTGGGCAGGTCAGCGCGGAAGAGGTCGTCCACCCGAATCGTTTTGCTGACGGTCGTCGTACAGTTATGAACAGACGTTACCTTTAATTCTATCGTGTAACTATTCGGTTGCGTATAGCGGTGGGTCGGCGAAACCTCATTAGAAGTAGTCCCGTCGCCGAATTTCCAGAAATAGGTTGCGTTCGGCACATCCGCCCCGTTAAGGATCGTGGCTTGCAGGATGACAGGATCATCTGTAATAAATTCATTCGTAGACGAATTGGTTACAAAGTCGGCTTCGGGTACAGCATGAAGCTCCAAACCAAACGCATCTTGACAGTTGCCCGACTGATAGGTAAAGGTGTAAATCTTTGCTGGAAGCGATGCTTTATTCCATGTAACCGTTTGATTATCTGTTCCTAAGGCAAAGCCCGTCGGCACTGTCCACGCCCCCGCTATGGGTAAAGTGTACATTCCCGCATCGGCACACAGGGCATCCTTTTCCGGTAAGATCAGGCGGGTAACGGAAAGCGTAGCCGTCTTTTCACAGCCGTTGAGGGTATATTTTAAGGAATAATCACCCGTCGGCGTGTTGGTATCGTACTTAAATTCATTTCCGCTAACGTATTGCCCGCTCCATGTACCGCCTTTCGGTTCGGCAAAAGGGATGAGTGAGATGCTTCCCGAACCACTCTGACGGATGATGCACAGATGCGGGATGGTTTGTATCGTGATCGCCGAAGCCGTCAGCGTAACCGATTGCGTAGTGGTAATGCAACCTTTGGCATCTTTTACGACCAAGCGGTACGACTGCGCCACCAGATTGGTAAAATTCGGCGTAAGTTCATAATTAGTACCGCCGTTAATGGAATATTGATAGGGCGGTGTACCACCTGCCACGTTTTGGAAGGTGATCGCACCGTCGGCTTTGCCCTCACAGGCGGGGTCGGTTTTGGTAAAACTAAAGGTGATGGCATCGGGTTCGGTGATCGTAACCGCCGGCATCGTTCCCGTCCAGGTACAGCCGTTGGCATCTTTCACGGAGGTTAAGGCATAGCTTCCCGCCGATACATCCGTCAGCGTAAAGGGACTATTCAACGTCCTTTCACCTAAAGGTGTGATATTCACGGTATAGGGTTGGTTACCGCCCGTGATCTCGATGCGGATCGTGCCGTCTTTTTTGCCGTTACAGGAAACGTCCGTTCCTTTTGTAAAGGTAGTTACAACTATCGGTGTAGGCTTAGCGATAGCAATATTCGGATAGAGCGTATCGCAACCGTTGGCATCGCGGATGTAAATAGTGTATGTGCCTTCGGTAAGGTTTGAAAATTCTTTAGCCGGTAAAAAGTTATTATTATCCAATGAATAGGTATAGGGTGCAGTCCCTTGCGTTACGGTAACGATGATCTTGCCGTCAGCACCGTTGCAGGATTCATCTTGCTTCGTAATCGTTGCCAAGATAGACGGATACTGCGGTACTAAAATGTCCTTCAATTCGTCCGTACATTGAGTCAGGTCATCGGTTACGGTGATGGTGTAAGATTTATTGGGAGTCAGGTTTTCAAACGTCCCCGTATTGTTACTTTCATCCACGCCTGTCGCGGTCAGGCGGTACGTCAGTGCATTGGTACTGCCCGTAGCTTTAATTTCGATTTTTCCCGTGAAAGGAGCTTTGGCACAGCTACCCGTAACGACCGGCGTACCTAATTTCAAGGGTGACTTAGCCGGAACGGTGATCGTCGTTTCCTGTTCGCAACCGTTTTCATCTTGAACGTAAAAAGTATGATCCCCCGCCTTCAAGTTAGCGAATTGGGGTAAGGGCTGATAGCCACCGTTGATGCCCAATTTGAAGCCTTTGTTGCCTTTACCACCTTTCACGGCTAAAATAATTCCACCGTCGGAAGCGGTACAGGTTGCGGAATCAATCTTAGTCTGTTCGGGGATGAATTCGATTTGTGGTTGCTCCGGAACGACGAGCGTCGTCTCATAGGGACAGTTACTCTCGTCAGTGATGATAAGTTTATAACTCCCGGCTTTCAGGTTTAAGGACGGGGCGAGTACATTATTGGTATGAACCATTGGGTCTAATTTATAGACTTGGTTGCCTTTTTCATCCTTGACTTCAAAACCCGCCAAACCCGATATTTTCGCCCGAAAACGCACCCGCGCCGGCTCATCACTGCCGAAACAGCGCACGGTATCCACTTGTTCCAACGTAAAAGTAATCGGACTGAGCGACGTCACATCCACTTCTGCCGACTGAATACAACCAACAGCATCTTTAGCAAAAACCGTTATATTACCCGATTGGGTGGTGAAAAGGGTGTCGTTATCGCCGTAGCCTGTATTTTCGGTAAGCGAATATTGCACCTTGCCGTCGGCATCTTTTGGTGTAACGAGGATTTTCGTTCCTTTGCAGTCGGCGGAAACCACTTTTGCGGTAATGCTGAACTTACTCAACTGCTTCACTTCTATTTGGCGGGTGATTTCGCAGTCGTTGGCATCCCGCACTACGATGGTATATACGCCGGCTTGGAGCTGGTCTAAGGTACTCGATACTTGGAAGGTATTACCACCATCCTTAGAATATTGGAAGGGCGGTTCTCCCCCGAAAATCATCAGGGCGATACTGCCGTTATTTTCGCCCGCACAGCGTACGTCGGTAACCGTTTGCGAATCCCACACTAATTTAGGGCTTGTAAGCAATTCTACCTGAACGGTATCGGCGCAAAAGCCGTCCTTAGCGATGATGGTGTATGTTCCTTTAGCTAAATCCTCAAAAACGGGATTACCGGTAAACGCACCACCGTTGAGTGAGAATTGCGGGGCAGTGCCACCATCCACCCGCACGATGATTTGACCTTTCGGGGCATCATGGCAGGCAAGTTTGACTTGCACGGGGCGCACGATGCGGAAGGGCGTTTGTAAAAAGATTTCGGCATCAATGAACGTATCGCAGTCGGTTTGGTTCACGTCCCGAATAAAGATACGGTATTTGCCCGCATTCAAATTTGGGAAAAGGGGATCGGATTGAAATTTGATATTATCTAAGCTGTATTCAAAGGTACGGTCATCCCCGCCCACGCGATTAATTTTCGCTTCCAAACTACCCGAATTCGGCACACAAGTAGCCCCGATAGCCGTATAAGTAACTTGTATTTCCGGTCTGCCCGGAATAGGTACTGGCATCGGAGCAGTGGGGCAACTTTTATCGGAAACTACTTGAACGACCAAAACCGTACCTGGTGCTAAATTATTCCGCGTGAATCGTAAAGGGGATGGCGAACCTTTCACCGCTTCCCCGTCAATGAGTAAGGTTAACTGCCCGTTACCGATGGCTTCGATGGTGTAGCTTGCATCCTTTCTACCGAAACAAGTATTGGGTTTGGCTTCACTGATGATGATCTGTACCGCCCCCGTTGCGGGAATGGTAACGGTGATCGGTTGGGTTTCACAGCCGTTGGCATCACGGGCGATGATGGTGTAGCTGTTACCGGCGAGTAGGTTTGTCCACTCGCTTTGGGTATCCCATACGCCGTTATTGAATCGGTACTGAAAGCCACCTTTTCCGCCCGAAGCGATTGCCTGAATCGTTGCCGTAGAGCAAGAAGTAGCAATCACATTTGTATCCAAACTAACGGGGATAGGTATTTCCAATCGTACTTCACGGGGTGGTAGTTCGCAGTTGCCGTATTTGATGACCAATTCATAAATTCCTCCGGGCAGGTTGGCAAATACGCTATCACTTTGAAAGGGACGAAGTGGTTTCAGCGCAAAGGCAACGGGACGTTCCCCGCCGATGAGCTTTACGGTTACGCGACCGTCGGCGGGTTTATCGGCACAAAGGGGACTTTCGGTGATGACCTGCGAAACGACGGGTGCAAGAATCGGAACAACCGAAACAGGAAATACGGTATCACAGCCGTAATCCGTATTCCGAACGGTAATGCGATAAGTAGCGGCGGCGAGGTTCGTAAAAATGCCTGTTTGGTTGGGCGGATCGTTATAGAGTTGGTATTGGAGTGTGCCTTCCTTTGTGCGGGCATAGATGCGAATCGAACCGTTCGATAAATTATCACAGGCAGGAGTTACGACAACGGAATCCACGACTGTTTCCCCTTCCGCCGTGAGGTTGGCGGGTTGGAAGGCAAACACACAGCCGTTGGCATCCACCGCCTCGAAGAGATAAATGCCCGATTTTAGATTCTTAAATTCATTACTTGATTGTAAAGCTCCGTTTTGTATCCGAAAGCGATAGGGACTTGTCCCTCCTTTGAGGGCTAAGGTAACCGAACCGTTATTTTTACCGCAGGTCGGATTTTGCGGGAAGATACCCGTACTTTCCAACGGTTCGGGTTCGGTGATGATGACGGGATCGCCACCGTAGAGGTACACGGGTTGGCAAGCACCGTCCTGCACATGAATGAAATATTCGCCTGCTTTTAAGCCCCGAATCCAGACCTGCCCGCCTCCCTCGTATAGGGAATCTTTATACCACTTACCGTTAACGTACAGTTTATTCAGAAAGCCTTTTATAAAATCAACATAAATGGCACCATCCGAACCGCCATTACAGGAAACGTGCTTCGTCTTCGTTTGGTCGGTTTGAAATTCGGGCAGGTCGCCAACTTTGTTGATTTGGAGTTGGGTAACGGCGGAATCCATACAGCCCGTAACGCTGTCCCGCACATAGAGCCGATATGCTCCAAAGGGTAGTTTTTCAAAAGAATAAGTCGTTTGGTCAGTACAGAAATAGCGGGATATAATGCCCGTATTCAGCGATCGGTAAGCATAACAAAGCTTGTTACTAACGTTATTGATGCGATCCACCGAGATAATAATCGTGCCGGAAGTATCCTGACAGCCGATTTCGTTCACGCCCGGCTCTTTCATAAATACGGTCTTATCGTACCCCACGTAATAGGGATCAATGACGATTTTACAGATAGAAGTCTTATCCGATAAAGTGATAATATATTCGCCCGGGATGATGTTATTAAAAAGATGTTCCACATCTCCGGCATTGGGGGCGCAGACCGACTGCTCAATACCGGTACGTTTGTTCTTGATACTAAAACAAAAATGCACGCCCGGGTCTAACTTTTTCCCGACGATGCGGATATTACCTACGGTATCTTTACACGTTAGGTTAAAGGGCGTAACTTCCGCAAACTGCATGTATTGGTCGGCATTATCCAACTGGCGGATAGTAATCGTATCGCGTAGGGTGCAATTATTGCCGTCCTCCATGCGAATGACGTATGAACCGGCAGGTAGGTTAAAAATATCCGTTTGTTGTAAAATTTCGCTGACCCAAATCTTGACGGGAGGTTGTCCGCCAATAGTCATTACTTTAATCCGTCCCGTATTGCTACCCGACCGGCAGGTAACGTGTGTTACTTCATATTTGGCAGTCAAAAACTGAATCGGTACGGTGTTGCTGATGACCTGCGGGTCGGTGCTGGAGATGCGTATTTTATAGCCGTCCCCGTAAGCATTTTTAGCAGGAAGATTCACTCGTAGGGGTAAGTTAGTAAAATTTGAACCGTCCATCGGTATCTCGCCTAAAATACGGGGCGGTGAAAAGTTACCAGCCGAATCGGACATCTGTACAATGAAGCGATTACCCGCATTGTACGTACCCGACGCATCAATCACGACGTTGAATTCCTGCCCGGGACAAATCCCCGTTAACTGGGATTGGGATTCCAAAATGTTAATCTGGCTGAAGGCGCAAAATGGCAACACCAACCAAAAAAAGGACAAGAGGCGTAAAGTAAGATTCATCGTCGTCTGCGTTTAATGTACCGATAAAAGAATATTCACTAACATGGACGGATTTCGCAACAGGTTAGCGGTACAAAACTACAAAAAGGATGCCTTAGTACCGGAAAGGGCAGTGCTAACGGTCAAAAGGGCTGATTCAACGGCAAAAAAAGAATCCCCTCACCGTAAGGCAAGGGGATTCGATCATTCGATATAGGTTTATGGTTTGGGTTGCATATTACTCTTTAATCATCTTGCCCGTCCATGTGCCTTGCTCGGAAGTGTATTGCAGGAAGTAAACCCCGCGTGCCGAACGCTCCTCCAACGTAACGGTAGCCGTGCCATCCGTTTCCGTAATAAAGGTATGCCGTACGGTTTTACCTAACAGGTCGGTTACGGTCAGTTTGCCTAAGTTGCCCTCCGGTAGATGGATTTGGAATGCGCCGTTATTCGGGTTGGGATAGAATGATAAGGTAGGTTTTGCTTCTAATTCGGGAATGGAGACTCCTTTGGGGGCGATTTTCATCAGGAATAGGTCTTTACCACCTTCCGCCGTGAAATTGCGATCCATGAACGAAGCGCGGTCGCCCACACTACCCATGATATACAATGCACCTTTGGTATCGGTAGCCAACGCCGCTAAGGTATCATCATCCGCTCCGCCACCGGCAACGTTCCACATCAGGCGACCGTTACCGCCCATCTTAATCAGGAAGAAATCCTGCCCACCTTTGGAAATAAGCGGTCGTCCACCGGCGGACATCATGTTGCGGAATGTACCGCCCAAGTAGATGTTATTCTCACTATCGACGGATAATCCGCTGACCTTTTCGGAGGACTTACCGACAAACTTTTTCGCCCAAACGGGTTGGAGTTCCGGCGTTAACTTCGCCATGAAAAGATCGGTAGATTGTGAATTGGGTAAAGCCGGCAGATTAAATTGAGCCAGTCGGAACGAACCCTGCGTTTCCCCTACGATGATAATATTACCGTCGCGGTCGCGGGTGATATGGCTGATACGGTTTACCGCATTGGCATCTAAGGCTTGGGAGGTGATGGAATTCTTTGCAATCAGGCTTTGATCCAGCGTAACGGCAAACATACTTTCATTCCCGTTAGCCGTAGTGGCAAACGTGTTATCCATTTGGAAGTTGCCTTTCAGCGAACCGACCACTTGGATATCATCATTTTTATCTAAAGTGATGCCCGAAACGCGATCAATGGACATACCGCCACCTTTACGACCGATACGCGGATTGCCGTTTTCATCAAATTTGAAGACGTAGAGTTCGTCGGGAACGTCGGCTTTAACGGCAATCGTGCCGAACTTGATTTCATCGGAGAAAAGCCCCGTAAGGTACACGTTATCCTGTTTATCAACGGTGATGCCCGAAACGCGATCAATGGACATACCGCCACCTTTACGACCGATGCGCGGATTCCCGTTTTCGTCAAATTTAGCGATGAATATGTCGTCCCCCGCATCGGAAACGAGGGTATCGTTGCCTAAGACTAATGTTCCGGCAAAAACGCCCGTCATCCAGATGTTATTTTTAGAATCTTTGGCACTACCGATCACGCGATCAATAGACATACCGCCTCCTTTGCGACCGATGCGCGGATTCCCGTTTTCGTCGGCTAAGAGTAAAAATACGTCTTCTTGTTTGTTGGGCGTAGTCATGGATTCCGTCCCCCACTGCAACGAACCTTCAAACGTACCCATCGCGGCGACCGTACCATTGGATAGCACTTGCAGGGAAGCAGGATATTCCAGCATAGAACCCGTAGGATTCACGCCCCAACGTGAAGTAATCGTCGGTTCGATGGCGATAGTGATGCTGTCTTCACGGGTACAGCCGTTCGTAAATTCTACCGTGATGGTGTAGGTGGTGGTTTCGGCGGGCTTAGCAATGGGATTGGGAATGTTAGTTGCTCCCATTAAGCCGAGTGTCGGTTTCCATGAACAGGATTTCCAATTGGTTTCGGAAACCTGTGCCTGTATTTGGTGGGATTCTCCGGCATTGATGATGCGATCTTCGCCGGCTTCTACGTAGTAGTCATAGGTTTGAAATTCGACTTCCAAGCTGTAAAAAGAACTGTCATTACAGGCACTTACTTCCAAGAGGTATTTTCCGGGACGGTTAACGGTCAATTTAGAGTTGGTAGAAAGGGTTTCTCTGCCAAGTATCCATTTGTATTTAATGTTGGCTGTTCCGCCTTTGGGGTTTACTTCCTCAAAGAAAGGCTTGGCATCGAAGGTTTCCCCGGGATGACAGAAATGTTGGGTAGGAACATCGTCCGGTGTTTTTAATAAACAGGGACTGATACAATTAGAAAATGGAGAGGTATTACCTGTATTCGGATCAAAAATCAATACCGTTAAGCGCGCCCCGGGATTGTCGAGTAAATAGTCATCCCAAGAAGATTCCCAAGAAATTTCAAACTCACCTGTTCCGGGGGAGGGGCTAATGTTTTCGGAGAGTAAGTGAATAGCACCCGAACAATCGCCTGTACACTGCTGATCGGTAGCATAAACCATAAGCCTTCCTTCTTTGGTGGCTGACACCCCGCTGATTCCCAAATTCTGACTGACGCTCTGAATGACGGGCGCAATAAAACTGCCATTCGCCTGATTTTCAAGGGCGATACCGCCAAATTGATTACAGCTTAGGTTGTTGTAAATTAAATAATTCCCATAGGAAGAAATGCTGTCAATCTTAATACCATACTCTAAATTGTAGCGAATATGGTTTTTGCTTGATTCTTCGCTTCCAATGATATTATTGGTCGCCACACCGGTGATTAATATCCCCGATAAGCGGTTCGGCTGTGGCATGGGTGGGTCTTGTCCCGTAAAGCCGATGAGATTATTATTAATGTAGTTTTCGGAGGCATCTTGAATGCAGATACCGTTGCGTCTACTGTTCACGATTACGTTATCCGCGATGTCATTGTTGATGGAAAATTGGTCTATGAGGATGGCGTTGCCTTCGTTGGGTAATGGACGGTTTTCCGACCAATTCGTCCCAAACTTATTAAACTGAATGGTCTGATAACTGCTATTTTCCAGATGAACGGCATCCCCACCTAATCCGCCGAAAACACAATACTCGATATTGTTATTCATATCGGTACAGTTAAATAAACGGATACCTTCGCCTTGCGAGGCAAAGCTAAAAGTGGTATCCCCTTCGGGAGTTGTACCGAAATAAGATTTACTGATATGTAGATATTGGGTGGAAGCCGCATAAATTTGGCAACCCTCATTACCCGCCAGATGGCAGTCTTGAATGCTAATGTAACTACGCCCCGGCTCAATGTATAATCCCGTCTTGAAATTCCAGAACGCCAGATTAGAGATTTGCACATTATCCGCATTGATCCGAAAAGCCGAGTTAACGTCATGCGTTGTCTCCGATTTAAGCATCACCCATGGCGAAATACCGGGCTTATTCGGTCCGATAATCACCACCGGATTCACGATTTGTAAATCGCCGAATCCCGCAGGGAAAATGATGGCTTGGGATACCCCAAAAGCCTCGGGGTCAAACCGAATGGTATCCTGATAGGCATCACGGTTGGCTTGGGCAATAGCTGCCGCCAATGATCCGGCACCGTTCGGATTGGTATTGGTAACCATAAGGGAGGTTTGCGACCAAGCCGTCGTACCGATTAAAGTAAATGAGAGCGCGAGCAAGACCGTTGTAAGTAAATTTTTCATGTATGGTCTTCGTATCGAATAAAGGGTTGATGTGCTGTAATTTACGCAAAGTTACCAAGATCGCAAAACCCACGCCCTAATTTGTCTTAAACGGTTGGTTTTCGTGTGTGATACGATAAAATTATCACTGCCACCGGTCAAAACCTATAGTAAGGGGCTTAGGTTATCATCCACTTACCGTGAAATAGCTCATGCCGTACCCCCGCATAATCCAGCATCTTATGCACCTGATCGTGATCCCGCTCGAAATATTCATATAAAAGGGGGATGATCTTGTTATTCAAAATATAAGTTAAAGGCATCGAATCATTCATAAAAAATGAATGCCCCAACTGGTAATCCGGTCCCTTTAGTAACACTAAGGCTTCATTCAGCCGCTTGAATAATTCCTGCCATTTTTCGGGGATCAAATCCACACGCGGGGGGATGTATTCAAATTCAAACCGCCTCCGCATCGCCACATCAATGGCAAAACGGTTCTTCTCCGTTAAATTCATCGTGCCGATCAGATATAAATTCGGTGGCACAACGAACTCCGTCCCCGAAATCGGTAAGGTAACCGATAAGGCATGGGACATTCCATACCGTTTGTCATCCTCAATCAGCGTCATCAGTTCACCGAAGACCTTAGAAAGGGGTGCGCCGTTGATCTCATCAATGATGATGACATAGGGCATGATTGGGGTATCCGGCAATTCCGTTTCGGGAATCTCCTTTTCCGACTCCAACAGATGCGCTAAGATCGTGTCATAATACGGATTCGGTTCTACCCCCGCATACAGCTCGTGCAGTCGCCGATGGGAAATGAACATTTGTTGCAACACGGACACTATAATATCCGACTCCATACTGATCTTACCGTAGCGAACCTTAATCACCCCCGGGCTGAAACCCGTCAGGTAAAAAGTCTGGTTATTGGCTTGGAGGGTGATTTCGTCTTTTTCGTCCCGTTCAATCGGTCCTAACAGTTTTTGCAGTCCGTACACGAAGGCTTTTTCCCGTTTCAAGAATTGCAAATCGGTAGCCCTGCGAAAATTCATTAACGCCCGATCCGCTATCCGCTTAAACACACCGTCCCGTAAGGTATAGATCAGCGTCCCGGCTTGACGGCTGATGTCGGGTTTCAATCCCTGCACGAAGTCCTCATAAGTATAATTTTCGTGAAAGGTGATGAATTCGATCCGGTCGCCTAAAAGTTGGTGAAAGATATGCTGATTCATCACCGGATTCTCCTGCCGTAAACCCAAGAGTGCCAAAGCCCGCTCCACCGCCGCGTAGGTTTTGCCTGTTCCCGGCGGTCCGTAAAAGATGAGGTTTAGCGGATGGGGGGGCAGAGCCGTTTTGGGTTCTTCCGCCTTCTGGGCAGAGGTGGAAGTAGGAATACCCGTAGTGGTCGTTATAGACGGCGGGGCAGAGAGTTTAATCTTTGGCATAAAGACGGAATTAAGCTCGCAATATAAAATAAAACGCACGGATAGCAATAAAAAAAGAGCGAACGAACCGTTCCCTCTTTTTCATAAGCAAAATTCTATTGCTATTATTAATTTTTGATGATTTTCGTTGTTTGGATTTTCGCCCCGCTTTCGACGGTCATCACATAGATGCCGGCGGGATATTCACCCAACGTAAGGCGATTCGTACCCTCCGTTAAGCGGAAAATGGCGACCGTTCTACCTGTTACATCCGAGAGGGTGAGTTTTCCGGCTTCCGTCAACCCGTCAATGATCATTTGATCTTGAACGGGATTAGGATACATGCGGAAGCTGTCATGGTTAAAGTCCTCACGGTCGGTAAAGGTGAAGCGAATGCTATTCGATACCGCTTCTTTTCCGCATTGATCTTTGACTTTTACGGTGTAGCTACCGTTCATCCGACTGACTAATACGTTTTGATTTGCCCCCGGAATCACCATGCCGTTCACCAACCATTGCACCGAAGCATATTTTCCGGGTAGATAAATCGAATCGGCATCGGTTAGGAGGATCGGTTCACTATGGAGCTTAGCCGCCTGCGCTTCTGCCACACAGCCGTTCGGTGCAATCACGCGCGCCAGATAAATGCCCGCTTTGTTCGTGCAATATTGTTTGTTGCCGTTTTGCTGGGCAACGAGTTGTCCGTTACAATACCAACGCACTTGCTGTCCCGGATAAAGGGTTTGAACATTCAGGCATTGCGTACCACCGATACAGAAGGTAATATCTTGTCCTTCTTCTTGGAAGGCAAATACATTCCGATAAACGTTAGCCGACTGCTCCAACACACATTTCGAGGCGGGATGCCACACCTTTAAGGTATAAGTACCGGCTTCTTGGGCAGTCAGGTTGGGATTATTTTCTCCAAACACCAGTTCGCCGTAGCGATACCATTGATACTGTGTGCCTTCGGGTAAGTTATTGTTCAGCGATTGGAGTATCACACTTTGCCCTTCACAAAGCATGGTGTCGCCTTTGAGGTTCAACTGTAACGCTAAGAAACCTACTTTCACGGGTTTCGATACGGAAGTACAGCCGTTTTTATCGGTGATTTCGAGTTGATAGCCCGCTTGTTGGTTAACGTTGAAACTGTTTTCGGTGGCATTATTAACGGGTTTACCGTCCTTGAGCCAACGGTAGGTTTCATACGGTTGCGCACCTACGCAAGTTAATACGACGGGATTTCCTGCACATACAACCGTATCTTGCGATACGTTCAGTACGGCAGAGCGTGCCTCGTTCACGGTGATGAACCCCGCTTTTTCTTCAGTGGCTTCCGTTCCGTTTTGGATATGCGTTGCCGTTAATTTGACGTTAATCGTTCCCGCCTGCGCAAAAATAACGATTGGGTTGGCATCGGTGCTGGTTTGACCGTCCCCGAACTCCCAACGGTAGCTTTTCGCGTATTGGCATTGGTTCGTAAAGCTGACTTTTTTACCGGCACAGATCGTCGTTTGATCGGCTGTAAAGGCAACAATGGGCTTTACGAAGTTATGAAAATCCGTCGAATAAACCGAACTGTATTGATTTTGAGCATCTTTCACTTGGAAGTGGAGGGTCGCCTCTTCCGCACCGATACCCATATTTTCAATATCAAGGAGCAAGTTATTCGTCTCGGTCAATTCCAAAGATTTACCACCCGCACGGTCATTATTAAACCAATATTCGAGCGTGGTGAGGGATTGTTTGCTTTCGATACCTAAATCTGCCGAAACTTTACCTTCCGCCGTCGGGTATTGTTCCACTTTCGGGAAACGAATGACGGGGTTAAAAGGGGTATAGTCCGTAGTAAAAGGTTCGTTGATGTTTTGGGTCGGATTCGTACCGAAAAGCCCGATGTCCGTACCGTTTGTTCCGGCATTTTGGGCGGGCGAGCTTGTCTTTAGTCGATAATCCGCCTGATAATCAAAGGCATTACCGACAATATGGTTAAAAAGCTGATCCGCTGTTAGGGTCAAATTCTTTTCACCCGCTAAAGCCTCACCGACGAAAGCATTATTATTGAAGGTCAACATCAGGCAATTACTGCCCGTGATGTATTTAGCGAGAAAGATATTATTTTCCACCGTACCGCCGATGATTTGATCGAAGAGCGGTTCGGTTTCGGTCGTATTCGTTAAGAAAAGGTTGTTGGTAATGACGGTTTGCATCGAGAGGTTGCGCACCGTTCCTGCGAAGACATTTTGGGCAAAACGAGTACGCGCCCCCTTGCCGTTAACGTTTCCGGCGATGATGTTTTGATGAAAAAACGCCTGATCCGCGTTGCCGTTTTCCGAAGCAGAGAGATATACGTTATTTAAGTGGCAACGCACGAAACTAACTTGACGCACCTGATCGGTCGGATTTTGCCCGAACCGAACATCCCCAGTAACGATAATTCCCGAGATATACGATTGGTTGGCTTGCGGAGTCAAAACCAAATCACCCGTGAGGCGGGTCGGAGCTACCGAGCCGTTCGTCGCGGGCTGATGACCAACACCTAAGAGGGTCAGCCTTTTGGAAAGTACCAGCGGACTACTCAGGGCTATATCCCCCGCCGGAAGCAGGAGTGTATCGCCATTGTGAGCATCGTTTAATGCTACGGTAAGGTCGCTACGGTAAATCGTAGTACGTTTACCGTTCACCTCACTTCGCAGAGCTACTTGGTTTTGAGCCAAGGCAGCTTGCCCCATCACACACAGCAGTAAAACTTGAAACAACCGCATAGGTTTGTCAAAATTTAGGTTAAGATATGCCTTAGTGTGGATCAGAACACGGCAGGCAGACCAAATTGGGTTTAGCGTATTGCTGTTTCGATAAGCGTATTAAGTTTAATCGTGCAAAGTACAAATTTTTTCGGACACCTGCATCATTCTACGATAAATGTACGAAATTTATGGCTGAAAGATACATTTTGACGGATAAAAGGTAAGCGATCCTTAACTTTTTTTCTTGTCGTAAGGCATCTTGTTAAAGGTTTTCTTACCGTCCGGTGTAACATCCAAGCGTGCCACGCAGTAACTTTGATATTCAGGATCAAGTTTGAAATCCGATGCTTTGACTTCCGTTGTGTGATGCGGGCAGTTGAAGAAAAAGACTTTTGCATTTTTACCTTTCTCCATCGAGACGGTGCTTGCGTAGTCCTCTACCTTTTTCCAACAATCGCCCTCCTCCGCGAAGTTCTCAACGTAAAAGGACACCGTTTTATTGTCTTTGTCGGCGTTGGAAAATTTTTCTTCAAATTTCAGCTCGCACGTTTGTGCCGAAGCGGTTTGCTCGGTAGCGGGTTGGTTGGTGGCTTTTTTTTCCGAGTCGCCCTGTTTGGCGCAACTTGTGAACAACAGCCCTACCACCGTTACCATTACGATTTTGCCGAAAACGCTCATGCTTTTCATCTTTTTGGGTATCAATAACTCGGCAAATTTAAGGGGCTGAACCTATATCCGCAAACAATTTTACAGAAATTTGAGGGCATACGGCAAAATCCTTTATGAGAAACGCCTTAAAATGCAAACATTTTCTTTTCGTAGGCGTATTTCAAAGTGGAGGGCAGTGCATAAAAAAAGTAGCGGTTCAATTCGGTAGCGAAAGAGGGATTCATATAGCAGTTGATGGTACAACCTTTACAAGCTTCGTATTTGCCTTCCATTCGGACGAGTTCTTGGATTTTTGGGCTGTTCCAAAGGCTAAACAGCTGATTATCAATGGGAAAGGACTCCAAGCCCAGATGATAGCAGGGTAACATCAGTTCATTTTCAGGCGAAATGACGATTGTGGTCGAAGCCGCCCTGCAAACGGGGTGCAAAGGGTCATTTCCGCCCTGCCGGCGCAAGCGAATGAAGGCTTGGTTCAGGTAAATATTTTTTTTGTAGCCCCAATCGGAAAGGATTTTTAAGTTTTTATAAGAAAGTTCTCCCCCCACTTGATTGTAACTAAAGACGGGATTTAGAATCAAGATCAGATTATCATTTTTGCAGAAAATATCATATACAGCCGGTATTTCATGGATATTTTCATCAGTAACGGTAAAAAGAATGTCGGGGCGTTCCCCTAATCGAACCGCTATTTCAATACTTTCTTTCACAAAATCATAACAAGCCACTCCGCGTGAGGCATTATGGCGGTCGGGGTCGGCGGAATCCACCGAAAAGTGAAGCATAGAAACCTGACCCTTTAATTTTTCGGCATATTTGGGATAAAGCAGGCAGTTGGTCGTCAGCGTCGTGATGAATCCCATCCGTTTTGCCAGCCCGAAAAAGTAGTCTATTTGGCGATGAAGGAGCGGTTCGCCACCCGTAAAGTCAATGATTTTCACGCCCAAGCGTTTGAGGTCAGTGAGGTTGGCTTGGAGGTTGGTTTCATGGACGTAGGGCGAGGGTTTCTCCCAAATATCGCAGAAGGAGCATTTGGCATTACAGCGATACGTAACGTAATAGTTACACAATACGGGGCGGGAAACGAGTTTCATTTCTGATTTTCACGAGCTAAAGATTGCATTACGCGCTCTTCCACATATAGTTTTGTCTGATGTAAGATAGACCAGATAATCTGTATTTCCCCTTCGTCGGAGGCATCGTAACCTTGCGATTGGCAGTAGGTATCCCCTTCTAATAATACAAACCGCCAATATGTACCGATGATGTAGCAACCGTACATTGGTTTATCGTCTTGGTTCAGTTCCCGCGCGGCAAGCATCGCAATTAAGAGTTGCCCTAAGGGGTCAGCATCCGTGCCTTTCATCTTTTTGTATTCATGGAGGAAAAAGTAGGGTTCGTAGGGTTCATAAGTACCGCTGGCGACCATACCATCCACAATACCGGAAACGGTATAACCCTTAACAACAGCTTTCAACGGACGCTCATTGAAGAGATCATAGGTATCTCCGCCCCACTCAACGGTATCCAGAAAAGGGATGATGAAATGCCCTAATAACTCGGTCTCGTTCCAAGCACTGTGTTTACGTCGTAGTTGCCGTCGTAACTTCTCAATATATTCCCTACCACTATTGGGTATTGGTGTTTCCGATTGAATCCATTGCTTTAACGCCTCAGAATATTCGGAATCATATACCCTTAGTTTAATACGAATTTCCTCGTAATTCCATTGCTCGAAGGTAGTAAAGTTCTTTGCTTTCACTCTCATCGTTGTTCTTTGATTAATGATGCTTGTACGCGTTCCTCTACGTATAGTTTCGTTTGATGTAAGATAGACCAGATGATCTGTATTTCACC
>Ga0209573_1001143_pt1 | contig 43456 bp, 33 predicted proteins | sample TNRBio252014_DNA_FD_185870 | JGI IMG/M metagenome (GOLD analysis project Ga0209573, IMG submission 185870) | Wastewater treatment Type I Accumulibacter community from EBPR Bioreactor in Madison, WI, USA - TNR Reactor_6/25/2014_ DNA (SPAdes)... | ecosystem: Engineered > Bioreactor > EBPR >...
GCGCCACGTGTGCAGTCGAAAATTAGCGGTGGCCGCTCGCAAATCACTGGAATAGGGGAGTTGGAAGAAGCTGTGGATTTGGCGAATATCTTGAAAAGCGGAAAGTTGGAAGCCAGAACAAAAGTGGTTGAAGAGCAAGTTATTGGACCTTCTCTTGGTAAAGAGTCTATTCAGTCGGGTTTAATGAGTTTGTTGTTGAGTTTTATTGTAGTGTTCTTGTTCATGGTTGCTTATTATAGCAGTTCTGGGTTTATTGCCAATATAGCAATGTTCTTAAACTTGTTCCTCATTATTGGTGTGGTTGCATCAATTCCTGGAGCTACATTTACTCTTCCTGGTTTGGCTGGTATCGTATTGACTTTAGGTATGGCGGTGGATGCCAATGTTATCATTAACGAGCGTATTCGTGAAGAACTTGCGCGGGGCAAGGGTGTTAGGCTTGCCATTGAAGAAGGATACAAGCATTCATTTAGAGCCATCTTGGATGGTAACTTAACTACGATGGTTGTTGGTTTTGTGTTGTTGTTCTTTGGCTTGGGTCCTGTAAAAGGTTTCGCAATAGTGTTGGTGATTGGTTTGTTTACTTCATTGTTTACAGCGGTGTTGTTCTCTCGTCTACTATTCGAGTTTGCCTTTGCTCGCGGATGGAATGTAAAATTCGGCAACAGTTTTACCATGAATCTTTTCAAAAACTTCCATTTTGATTTTATTGGAAGTAGAAAGATTTCATACGTGTTATCAGGAGTTGTAATAACATTAAGCCTTCTTTCTTGTGTTTTCTATGGTTTTGATTTAGGTGTAGATTTTAAAGGTGGAAGAAGTTATGTAGTGCAATTTGATAAGGACGTTACATCAACTGAGGTAATTGATGCGATAGAAGCAAAATTGGGTGGTGTGCCGCAAGTAAAAACTTATGGTGCAGCCAATACCGTAAACATTACAACCGCATACATGGTAGATTCGCGTGACGAAGATGCCGATAGCATTGTTTTAGATGGATTGTATGAAAGCGTTAAGTCTATTTATGCCACTCCAGTAGATAAAGAAACTTTCGAGAATAACTATGTGAAGAGTACGGTTAAAATTGGCGCAACCATGGCTGATGATATTCGCAGAGGTGCATGGTGGGCAGGTTTGTTTGGTATTTTAGGAGTGTTTTTATATATTTTACTTCGTTTCAATAAAGTAGAATATGCGTTAGGAGCAGTAGTAGCACTTGCGCACGACCCTATTATTGTGCTTGGTATTTTCTCAGCATTCCGCCACTTCATGCCATTCAGTTTAGAAATAGACCAGCACATTGTGGCTGCGGTACTTACCCTAATAGGTTATTCAATAAATGATACAGTTATTGTATTTGACCGTATCCGCGAATACCTTGGTTTGTACCCAACCCGTCCGTTGGTAGAAAATGTAAACACTTCTCTTAACGATACTTTGAGCCGTACTATTATGACATCTGTAACGGTATTTTTGGTAGCACTTATCCTCTTTGTGTTTGGAGGCGAAGCCATCAGAGGTTTCTCTTTTGCTTTGATGATTGGTGTAGCAGTAGGTACTTATTCATCAATATTTGTTGCTGCTCCATTAACAATTGATTTAATGCAACGCAGAGCTAAAAAGGCATAACTTGTAAAGTGTAAATATTAAAAAGGCTGCTTCGAAAGATGCAGCCTTTTTAGTATAGATTCTTTGTTAATTTCATTTGGATCTGCAGTTGCCAACCGATTCAAAATACAAGTACGCGAACTCAACAAAAGTGATCTGAAATTCAATCAAAACAATGAGTTTTGAAAACGCAGGCTGAATAGCAAAAACGGCTGCCGTTAGTCTTCTTTATCGAAAGAGTTTTCAAACCCGGCAATGCGAAGTTCACGTACCGAGTCGAGCACTTTTTCCGATAAAGTGTTTTTGAAGGTTACTATTCTCGAGAACAAATCTGCATCGGAGGTTGCAACAATTTGTGCCGCAAGAATTGCTGCATTTTTTGCGCCATCTAAAGCTACCGTTGCCACCGGAACACCGGCAGGCATTTGCAGGATAGACAAAACCGAGTCCCACCCGTCAATAGAATTAGAAGATTTTACCGGAACGCCAATTACCGGCAATGCAGTTACTGCCGCAACCATGCCGGGTAAGTGTGCTGCACCGCCTGCACCGGCTATCACTACTTTTAAGCCGCGTTCTGCTGCGGTGGCAGCGTATTGCATTAAGCGCTCGGGTGTGCGATGCGCACTTACAACAGTCAGCTCAAAAGGCACTTTCAATTCTCGCAACAAGTCTGCTGCGTCCTGCATCACTTTTAAATCGCTTTGGCTTCCCATTATTATTCCTATCAACGGCTGCATGGTTATTGTTTTTTTTGAAACTAAAAAAGGTGCATTGGTTTTATTGACAAACCAACACACCTTGCAAAAATATTTATTTCGTTAATACCCAAACACTTCTTCCAACTTCAGCTCTTTTACGGTGCCGAATGTTTCCAGTTCTTTTAGGTTCAAATCTTTTTTATTACCCAAAACACAATAAGTGAATTTTTTGCCTTTAACGTGCTGGTTAAAGAAGGTTTCAACCGTTTCTAACGATTCGTTTTTGGTTTGGGTATATACTTGTTTGCGAATATCTTCTGTCAAACCTAATTTTTTTGCACGGTCGTATTGCCAATAAACATTTTCGCCTGTAATCCAATCGGTTTCGATGCTTTTCAATACATTTTGGCGAGCGCCATCAAATTGCTGCGCAACCTTTGGCATTTCATTTAGCAACTTATTTATTTCTACAAGCGATGTTTTCAATTTATCGCTTTGTGTACCTACATAAGCCGAAACATAATGAGAACGGTCGGCATATTGTGGCACATCGAACCAACTGGATACGGCATAAGCCAAGCCCATTTTTTCGCGAATTTCTTGAAACATAATGCTTGAAAGTCCACTACCATAATACTCATTGTAAAGATAATATGGTGTGTAAAGCGATTTGTCGAACTGTACATCTTTTGCCAACATGCGCACCTCGGCTTGGCGCATGTTGAAGTCGCAGAAATACACGGTGTTTGCTTCAATTGACAATTCAGGATATTTTATTGCCTCGGGATAATCTTTTAATGTGGTAGCGATTTTATGATGTTTTTCGAGGGTAGATTTTGCATTGTTTTCGGCCAATTGACCGAAGTAGAAAACACGATGTTTGTAACCACAAAGTTCTTTTATTAATGCTACCAATTCGGCAGGATTTGTTGAATTCAATTCTGCTTCGGTAATAATGTTGTTGAAAGGATTTTTTGCACCATACTTTGCATAGTTTGCCATGGCGTTGTGCAATATCTGACCTTTGTTTAGCTTGGCATTTGCCCGCGATTGCAGAATGTTTGAAACGAAATCTTTGTACGCCACCGTGTCGGGTTGAACATTTGCCAAAATATGCTCAAATAGTTCTACTCCTTTATCTAAATTTTCTTCTATGCCGCTCAGCGAAACATACACTCTGTCGCGTCCGGAATTTACCCCAAAGCTCAAGCCAAGTTTGTAGAACTCTTTTTTCAAATCTTCAGCAGTGTATTTATCGGTGCCTAAAAATTTCAGATAATCCACTGCCAAGCCTAATTTTCTGATATTGTCGGAACCCATATCGAAAATGTAGTTTACAGAGAATGTTTTGTTTAGGTTGTTGTGGATGTAATCGAATTCTACGCCTTCGGCAAGTTTTAGGTGTTTAATGTCTTTATCAAAATCAATAAACTTGGGTTGAACAGATGGCAATTCTTCTTTTTCAAAAGCTGCTTTGAATGCGCTTTGAGTGTCTTTGTTCATTGCCACCGGTGTTATTTGTGGTTTCTCTACTTTGTGGCGATTGGGTTCGCCAATGCGCTTGTAGCAAACGGCATAATTGTTGCCATAGTATTTGTTTGCAAAAGCCACTAAGTCGGCTTTTGTTACTTTACTCAATTCGTCAATTTCTTTCACTTTTTCGGCCCATGGAATGTTGTGTACAAAAGCGCTCATAATTGCCGAAGCTCTTCCATCATTGCTTTCGGCAACTTTCATCCACTCCAATTTTTTGTTCAATACAATTGCCGATAAAATCCAGTCTTCAAACTCGCCCTTTTTTACTTTTTCTACTTCGCCCAAAAGCAAATCTTTTGCTTCTTCCAATGTTTGCCCTTGGCGCGGCTCGGCATACAAATAATTTAATGTGTAATCGGTGTTGTCGTCAATAAAAGAGTAGGCCTTCAGCACTTTTTGTTTTTGCACCAAATCCAAATCAATAAGGCCTGCTTGTCCGTTTGCTAATATTCCATCTACAAGCGAAGCCATCATTGCTTCTTTTGTGCCGGCACCATCGAAGCGAAAACCTACATACACGTGTTGCGCTTGCGGCCCCAACATTTCTTTCACTATTGGTGCTTTAAGTTCTACAGGAGTTTCTTTTGTAAACTGTGGAATATCTTTTGCCTGCCAATCGCCAAACTGTTTTTCAATTTCTGCAACAGCTTTATCGGGGTCCACATCGCCCGCTAAAATTATTGCCACATTATTTGGGCGATAATAAGTGTTGAAGTAATTGTGAATGTTTACCATAGAAGGGTTTTTTAAATGTTCGCCTTCGCCAATGGTTGTTTGAGTGCCATAAGGGTGATTGGGCATAAGTGCTTTTGCAACTTCCTGATAGCTCCAGCGGCCATCGCGGTCTTGGCTTATATTGAACTCTTCATACACGGCTTCTAATTCTGTATGAAACAAACGCAGTACTAAAGTTTTAAAGCGGTTGCTTTCTAATTTCAGCCATTTGTTTAAGGCGTTCGATGGAATATCATTGATATACACCGTCATATCGGTAGAAGTAAAAGCGTTGGTGCCTTGTGCCCCCAACGAAGTAGTCATTTTATCATACTCGTTTGGAATTGCCAACTTCGATGCTTCGTAGCTGAAACTGTCTATACGCTTGTAAATTGCGCGTTTTAATGTTTCGTCTTTTTCTGCCTTGTGCGCTTCGAAAAGAGCCGAAACAGAATCGAGCAAAACGCTTTCTTGCGCCCAGTTCATAGAGCCAAAATCATGCGTGCCTTTAAACACCATGTGTTCGAGGTAATGCGCTAAGCCAGTGGTTTCTGACGGGTCAAATTTTGAACCCGCTTTTACGGCAATCATGGTTTGTACACGCGGAGTTTCTTTGTTTACAGAGATGAAAACTTTCAACCCGTTTTTTAGTGTGTATTCCTTTACCGGAAAATATTCTGTGGTATTGCTTTTGTCGCTTTTGCAAGATGTTTGAAATAACAACGATACTGCTAGTGCAGCTATTAAAAAGTGTTTCATGCTAATTGTAGTTTTTTTAAAATGGTAGAACGAAATTTGCACTATGCGGCATCCTGTTTGGTTTGAATGTTAGTGCCTGCAAGTATTTCATTTCGTTTTTTAGCGTGCCGAAGGTGGTAATTTTTATGCAGTAAAATAAACGGCAACAAATTTTAAGAAACATGGCAGCATTGGTAGCTGTGCAGCTTTTAAAAAAAATGCTCCTTAAAACTGAAAGTAGATAAACGGATTCATGCCCATTGAAAGCACCTGATATACACCAAAAATGACAACAAGAGTAGCCAAAAGCTGTATAGCCAAACCCGATGATGCAAATAGGTTGCGATAGTTTTCTTTCCACGATTCGGGCAGCCAGTGAATGATAAAACCGCCCAGCAAAAACAGACAAACAGTTTTGTAGCCCAGCACCACATTCCATGCTACGCTAAAATCTAATTTATATAAAAGCTGATGCAGCATATCGTTTGCCGCAAAAAACTCTGTAAGAATGTTGTGCTTTTCATTCAGTTCATCCCATGTGTTTTTGGAGCCTGTGCGAAACCATATTCTGGTGAAAGAGATGAAGTGGAAGGTGATAAAAATGGCTATCAATTTGCGCCACCACAAATCTTCTCCGGTTTTTTTTACTATCCGTTTCCATAATTTGTAAAACAATAATCCGGCACCATTCAAGCCACCCCAGATAACAAAGTTCCAGCTTGCGCCATGCCACAAGCCACCCACCAACATGGTTAGCATCATATTTAGGTTGGTGCTTAGTGCTTTTTGAAATGTGGGGAATAAGATAGAACAAGCAAGCATCACGCCAAGTATATTCACAGTGGCATAGCGCACCAGCACACTATCGGTTAGTAGCACTGTGAATCCGGCTATCAATATCAAAGCAATGTAAGTGAACCATGTGCCTTTTTTGTTTCCACCAATAGATATGTACAAGTAGTCTTTCAACCAGCTTGAAAGTGAGATGTGCCAACGCCTCCAAAAGTCGGCAACGCTATCGGCTTTGTAAGGCGAATCGAAATTTTTGTTCAAATGAAAGCCCATCAACATTGCTACACCGATGGCAATATCTGTATAGCCCGAAAAGTCGGCATACACCTGAAGCGAGTAGGCGTATAAAGCCAATAAATTTTCAAAACCGGTATATGAAACAGGATTAGAAAAAACTCTATCTACAAAGTTGATGGCAATGTAATCTGCCAGAAAAATCTTCTTTACCAAACCATTTAAAATCCAAAACAGTGCAATGCCAAATTGATGTTTGGTAAGTTGGTATTCTTTGTACAGTTGTGGAATAAAATCTGCCGCGCGCACAATGGGACCGGCAACCAATTGCGGAAAGAAGGATACATAAAAACCAAAATCGAGAAAGCTTTTTACTGGTTCAATTTTTTTGCGGAAAATATCAATGGCATAGCTCATGGTTTGAAAAGTGTAGAATGAAATGCCAATGGGTAAAATGATTTTATCTGCCTTGAATGTGGTATCAAACAAACTGTTGCTGAGTGCTGCAAAATGATTGATAGGATAGTAGTTTGCACCAAAAAGACTATTGAAAGAATCGGTAAAAAAGTAGGCGTATTTGAAGTAAATCAATAGCGATAAATTCAATACAATACTAAGTGTGAGCCACAGTTTACGTTTAAGAGGTGTTGCCGCTTTTGCAATTTTAAAACCGAGCAAATAATCGCTGGTGATACTGAAAATCAACAGCAGAAAAAACAAGCCGCTTGTTTTATAATAGAAAAATGTACTTACTAAAAACAGGAAGGCGTTTCGCCATGCGAGCCTTTTATGTATTACAGAAAACACAGCAAGCACTACCGCAAAAAATACCCAAAAGAATAAGCCAGTAAAAATGATTGGCGATTCGGGGTTGTAGCAAAATATGTATTCAATCCATTCTTTCACTATCTATACTTTGTTGTTTTTGTGAAGCAATGAATTTTTTAAAGTCGTTTGTTAAGGCATCGAAAAGTAAATCGGCTTTTAGCTGATAACCCTCGCGGGTAAAATGAATTTTGTCGGGTCTAGCAAGTTTATTGGTTTCCCATTTTCTTATAGAGTTTAAGCCGCCCATGATGGAGAAAAAATCCCACACGACAACATGCTCTTGTTTGCCGATTTCAATCATCGCTTCGCGTACTTTTAGGGCGTTTTTGTTGGGGTGTTTTCTTTTGAAGTAGCTGTCGTTATTGGTTATGAAAATGAATTGCACATTGCTGTTTACGCTTCTAATTTTTCGCATTAAGGTCAAGTAGTTTTGTTTGTATTCTTCGGCTTTAAACTCAGCCATAGGCACATTGGCATCGTTGATTCCAATTCCAAAAATTACAAGGTCGGGAATGGCAGTAGCCAAATTTTTTTCAAATAATTGGCAGCGAAGATAGGTAGGAAGCGATGCGCCATTTGCACCTATTGCAGTATATGTAAGGCCTTCAATGTTATTCAGCAATTGAATGCCTTGCAACTCAAATTTTGCTGCCCGGTTGTTGGTGTCTTTTATGAACTTCAACATCAAGCTATCTATGGCTTTTGAAAAGAATAATTGTGTAAAGCCATTTGTGCTATCTGTTGTAAATGAATCAATCTCAGGGTTCTGGGGTTCTATTGTATAACCCGATAAACTGGTGTTGTGATACACAATGGCAGATGTGAAAAGATAACGTGAAGAGTCTTTGCGATTTACCTTGATGATAGCTTCGGCAATGCTATCGGTTGTGGCAGTTTGCATTGCTGCCAAACCCCATTGGCAACTATCGCCATTGCGTGCCGCGCGGCAGCTCTTCCAAGTGCCGGTGTAGGTTGTTTTAATTTCGGCAGGGCTATTGGTGTGCGCCATTTTATATGGAAAAAAGAATCCGTATTGCCCGTGAATGCTATCGCTCATGCTTTGTAAATTCTCTCGCATTTTGCCGGTAAACATTCCTGCCTGAACGTGCGAGCCGCCAATGTGCAACACATTTATTTTTCTTTTTTTTGTTGCTATCAACGAGTAAAGTTTTTTGTAAAATGGAAACAACGCGGTGCTATCTCCTGCATAAGTCAGTTTGTTTTCTGCAAGTTTTATGAAAGGATAATCGGTTGCTATTTTTTCTGCATTCCATGAGGTATTGCTGCGCAGCAATACCTCATTTTCCGATACACCGCTTTTGTAATGTTGCTGTGCCGAAGAATGGATAGGCAAAACTGCCATCAATAAGAATGAGCTAAGGAGTAGCCGTGTTTTTTTTCCAATCATTAAATTCTGTAAGAAGATGTTTAGTAAAAAGTTCGCCAACGGTTTTTGCTCCGGCAGGAGAAAAATGAACATAATCTACTGCGGCAAGCGGAGGCTCGGCAGCCACCCAATTCAACATAGAGTTTTTGCCGCCCATTACTTCATACAAATCCCAAAAAGCGCAACCATTATTCAATGCAGCTTTTTTTAATGCATCGCGCACGCATTCTAAGTTTGGAAATGTTTGCATTTCGCCATCAATGCCAGTGCTCATGTCGGCAGGGCCAATTACCAAAAATGATGCAAGTGGCTGTACAGATTTTAAATATCTTATCTGCGAGGCAAAGAATTTTCCATACTGTTCGGCATGAGCAGAATCGGTAATATATGGAACGGTATTGCCGCCATATTGCAAAATTATCAAGCCTATATTTTGGTTATCAAAAGCTGCATCTAAATGTGCTTTTTCCATTTTGCGAAACACCGTTCCCGAGCCACCGCGCATGGCAATGTTATCTACAGTTACACCATCGTTGTTTTCGAGCGAAATGCCGTAAACATCGGGCGATACGTTGCCTGTGAATTGAATTGTCAATTCATCGGGCGTGGTTGCAAAATGCTTTGTAATTCTTTTGTATGCTGTACCTGCTTCTATCGTTTCGCTTGAAACAATATCGCCTTTTACAGCAAAGTCAATAATGCATTCAGCCTCTAAGTTGCCGATGTGCAGCACAGCCTTATTGTATTTTCTAATACTTGCAAATCCGGCTTTGGATGGTATGAATTTCAACCAAGCTGTTTTGTTTTCTTCATTGATTTCAAATCGTGAAATTGTTGCCAGCGCACCGAAATTACTGTGTTGCAAATTGTTTGTTGCGCCACCAAAAAGTGCGTATCGTTTCCAGTTTTCAGAAGCCGATTGTTGTATAGCAATAGAAGGTACTACTTCAATGGCGGGCAACATGCCGGGGCCGCTACCGCCAAACTTTGTTTGCAATGTATTGCGTAGTATGGATGTAATTCTGTCGCCTTCGATTTGCGAATCGCCATAATGCAAAATGCGCAGCGAAGTACCTTTTGTTTTTAAACCATCAATGCCCGAGAAGAAACTGTGCAAGGGGTGTTTTTCTCCTTTGTTGTATTGAATGTTGAGGTTGGCAAGTAACGCAGATGTTGCATCGGATTGTTGTATTGTTTTATCAAAATTTTTGTTTGCTCGTAACGAATCTTCGGCATTGTAAATGGTAAGTAATTTTTCTACTGCAATTGCTTTTACTTTGGTTGAATCGCTAAGCGAGAAAAGTTTTTCGAACTTTGCAAAGCGAAAATGAAACTCGCCAAGCTGAATGCCTTGAGCAGGAAACACCGCTGCCAATAGTGCGCAAAGCGCACCAACGGTCAATAAGAACAATAATGTTTTGTATGGCTTAAACATTTCTGGGTGCTAAACTACACTTCATTCCAATTGGAGTAGCCAAACATTTCCTTGCCGCCTAAAAACTTGTTTTCTATGTAAGACAAAATGCGATTTTTCAATCGCTCGTGTTTTAGTTTTGGGCGGTTGCTATTAAACTGTTTTGTAAAGTTCAATTTGTGTTTCCAGTCTAATTTATTGATGTATTGCTCCATTACTTTTGGATGTGTTCCATCGAATTTTGGTATCCACCCAAGCGCGCCAAAATCAAATTCGTGCTCTAACAAACTGTATGTTTTTGCTGTTTTTTCTTTGCCGTGGTGCATGCCATCTTGCTCTTTCTTTTTCGCCTGCATTAAATGTGGTGGGCGTACCCAACCGTAGTGATATACATAAGCATCAATTGCTTTTACATTCAATTTCTCAAAATTGTTTTTTCTAAAAGATTGAGCATCCTTGTGTGAAAAAATATTTGCACCGTTGCGCACTATTCGTATTTCATTTTTATACCAGCCATGAAATGGCATGTAGTGTTCGTAATCTGCAAAAAAGTGATGGTACTTAAATAGTAAACCATCTATTGTTTTATCGCCAAAAAATTGTTGGCACGAATGCAAAATTATGGGTAAGTCTTTTTCGTGAATCACCTCGTCTGCCTGAAGATAAAAACACCAATCGCCACTGCATTGTTTTAAAGCAAATGTGGTTTCGTCTGCAAAAATCTTTCCATCAATAAATGCTTTTTCATCCCATTTGCGTTCAAATATTTTTACTTTATTGCTGCCAATAGATTCAATTAATGCGCGGGTTTTATCGTCTTCATCGCAATTGCCCAGTGCCACCACAAATTCATCTACAATTGGCAGGATGGACTCTATTGCTTCTTTGATAGGGAAGTAGTATTTGTGTGCATTGCGAACTATTGTAAAACCACTAATTGTCATGGATGTATTAAAGTATTCTTGCGCAATATACAATTCAATCAAGATTCGCTAATGCTTACAAAAGTTTACATTCGCTTATTCGCAAATGGAAACGTACTTGAAGGAACTTGATACACAGCTTTTTTTCTTTGTCAATCAGCAATTGGCAAATGTTGTGTTAGATTGGCTGTGTCCGTTGCTACGAAACAAGTTTACATGGATTCCATTTTATATTGCTGCTGCTGTTTTTCTTTTTACTAAGTACAAAACAAATGCATTATGGTTTATAGCTGCAGCAGCAGTAACTGTGCTGCTCACCGACCAACTTTCTGCTTCGCTAATCAAACCTTTTTTTGAACGCTTGCGCCCTTGCAACGAGCCTGCTATTAGTGCGCAAGTTCGTTTGCTGGTAAAGTGCGGCAGAGGGTTTAGTTTCGTTAGTTCACATGCGGCAAATCACTTTGGAATAGCTGCACTTTTTGCTGTTTATTTCAAAAATAAGTATTTGTATATTTTACTTTTTGCGTGGGCAAGTTCTATTGCGTTTTCGCAAGTTTATGTAGGTGTTCACTACCCATTTGATGTGTTGATTGGTAGTGTGCTGGGTATTGCCATTGGGTGTTTAGCTGCCTGTGGTTTGCAGTTGATGCCAGTAAAAACAACGCTGAATTTTGAGGGTAACAGCAATTTGAGAAAGTGAGACTTACTTAGCAGAAACTGCTTGTTGAATTGCCTGTTTCATTTCGGCCTCGTCTGCCACGCCCAATTTGCGCCAAACTTCTTTTCCTTGCTTGTAAAGAATTAATAAAGGAATGCTTTGTACATTCATGTAGTTTGAAACTGCTGGGTTTTTATCTACATCAATATCCAGCAATTCAACTTGCTCGCTCATTTCTTTTACTACCTTTTTTACTCTTGGTTTCAATACTTTGCAGGGTCCACACCACACTGCATTAAAATCTACCATCACCAGTTTTTCTTTATTGATGGCTGCCAAATAATCGTTCTGCGACATTTCTTTTACAGCGGCTTCTTCGCCTTTTACAACTGGTTTGCCATTGTTCATCCATGCCAATACGCCTCCTTCTAAGTTGTAAACTTCTTTAAATCCATTTTTGTGTGCCCAATCGGCAGCATTGCCGCTTCTGCCGCCACTAAGGCAGTAAACGTATAGTGGTTTCGATTTATCTAAAGCATTCATTTCTGTTTCAAAGCTGCTACTGTTGATGTTTATGTTTTTGGCATTTGCAAGGTGCTTTTGTGCATACTCTTCGGGCGTGCGCACATCAACTAATTGGATGTTGCTTTCTGCAATTTGTTTTTGAAAATCATCTGCCGAAATGTTGCTGCTTTTTTGACCCGAAGTATTGCAGGCTGCAAACAATAGCACTATTGATAAAATAGAAATAATACGTTTCATATACGGTGAAAATACACTGAAAAACGAAAGACAAAAAAGATGCAGGTAAATATGAAGCTATTGAGCAATAATTAACTACCCGTAAACTTCTAAAAGCACCGAAACTGAAAAGTAGTGTTTAAATGTTTCCTTTCATTATTTCGCGGCTGATAACCAGCTTTTGAACCTCTGAAGTGCCTTCGCCTATTGTACATAGCTTGCAATCGCGATAGAATTTTTCTACCGGAAAGTCTTTTGTGTAGCCGTAGCCGCCAAAAATTTGCACTGCATCATTGCTTACAAATACCGATACCTCAGAGGCATAGTATTTTGCATAAGCAGATTGTTTGGTCAATTTTTTGCCTGCATTTTTCAAATATGCCGCTTGGAAAATCAACAACTCGGATGCTTCAATTCTTGTAGCCATATCGGCAAGTTTAAATGCTATTGCTTGAAAGTTGGCAATAGGCTGACCAAATTGCTCGCGCTCTTTTGCATATTGCACCGATGCTTCGTACGCACCTTTTGCAATGCCCAAACTTAGTGCTGCAATTGAAATTCTTCCGCCATCTAAAATTTGCATTGCCTGCTGAAAACCTCTGCCTATTCCTTTTTCGCCACCTACCACATTTTCATCGGGCACAAAGCAATCTTCAAAAATTACTTCGGCAGTTTCGCTTGCGCGCATACCCAATTTGTTTTCTTTTTTGCCTGCTTTTAAACCCTTGGTGCCGCGTTCTATAATAAATGCAGTCATACCCGCAGTATCAAGCAATTCGCCAGTGCGCACTATTGCCACTACTACATCGCTTGAAATGCCATGTGTTATCCAGCATTTAGTTCCGTTTAAAACCCAACCGCCATCAACTTTTTTGGCTGTGCATTTCATACGCATGGCATCGCTGCCTGTATTTGGCTCGGTTAAACCCCATGCGCCAATGTGTTGGCCACTGGCAAGTTTTGGAAGGTATTTTTTCTTTTGTTCATCGGTGCCGTGATAGTAAATGTGCCCGGTGCAAAGCGAGTTGTGCGCAGCCATAGAAAGCCCTATAGAGCTGCAAACTTTCGATACTTCCACAATGCCTGTAACATATTCAAAGTAGCTGAATCCGCTTCCGCCATATTGTGTTGGAATAAACATGCCCATCAGCCCCAACTCGCCCATTTTGTGAAACAAATCCTTTGGGAAGTATTGAGATTCATCCCATTCCATCATTTTAGGTTTTATTTCTTTGGCTGCAAAATCGCGCACTGTTTGCGCAATCATTTGTTGGTTTTCGTTCTGTTCAAAGTTCATTGTTCAGTTTGTTTTCTTTTAAAAAGCAGCGCGAATATAAACCTTTACACTACTTGTGTGAAGGTTTTTAATACTGTATCGTTTTTGCCGTGCAATATGATTTTGTGTTTGTTCACAGTGCGCTTTGCGGTTGCCATCGTAGGTTGCGTTGCAGATGCAGCCAGTTTACAAAGCGATAGCAAAAGTATGCGGCAGGGATGGCTGCAATTATATCTATTGTATAATGTACGTGTTGCCACAGTATCAATGTAGGCGAAACAATCAACGCAATGCCGCAGTATATTTTTGCCCATTTTTTTTGAGCGAGAAAATACATGAGGGCAATGGTTGCTGTGTGGCCAGAAAAAAAGAGGTCTTTTACTACTTGCAAATCGGGCTGGTGCAGCAAAATATTGGCGAATGGATCGTTTAAAAAAATAATGTCTGCCGGAGCTTCAAGCGGAACTAAAAAAATACTTAGTGTTCTGAAGAATGAAAGCAGCGCAAACATTTGCAAACCCTTGGTAAGTTTTGGCGGTGATGCAAGTAGCTCAAGCAGCACTATCAACACGGTAGAGTAGGTGATTAAAAATATTGGGGTAGAAAAATCGGTGGGTGTTAGTAGGTGTAGTACAAAATCATTTAAGCGTGTTCCTTGCCGTTTTTCAAATTCGGCTATAAAATGAATGTTTTGGCTGCCTGCAACGAAAAAGGCTAAACAAGTAAGCGCAAATTCATTTCTGAAAGCAGGCTTTTGTAAATAAAGTTTCCAGTTTTTTATCACCGAATGCAAGTTGCTTTTTTATTATCAATCTTGTTGAATAAAACTATTTGTGCTCTGTTTTAATTCAAACAACTGTTTTTTTATCCAAGTAATTTGGCAGAATTTGTGTTGAAACACATCAGGCATAATTTTCATTATTCAGTTTTACCTTTCTATGCTTCCACATGTATTTATACAGCACAGGAAAATAATAGAGATATGAAATAGCTAAAACAACTACCATAGCGGTATAAAAATTCAGAACAAAGCCATCTGTAATTAGAGGGGTGATAATAATTAGCCACTCGCCCGTAACTCCCAGTGGATACAAAACAATAAAGAATGAATAACGCATCCATACCAATGATTTAACTTCGCGATGCACCAACGAAAAGAAGTAATAACTATAGCGAATTAACTCTGTGATGCCCCACGCAAATGCAACCGTAATGATGCCGTAATTGGTAATTGGGTGCAACTCTTTTTTTACAAAAATATTGATGAGTACCAGTACTAAAATTCTGGAAAATACTTGTGCTGCCGTAGAGCCAACGGGCGATTTTACCCATCGCAGCAAAGCGTGGATAATTTCGAGTAGTGCGAGCCCTTGGGCAATATTTAGTAACCATAAACTTTGCGATGTAAGTACGCAGCCTCGGCAGGTAAAAGAGATTAAAAACAACAACCAAAACACAAATGCTACAAAATTGTATCCGGCAAGATAATTTTTGATGGTATTACTCATGGTGTGCCAATTGTGTAAATGAAGATAAAAAAACCATCGAATGCTTTTTAGGAAATACTACAACCAAGTATGCAAGATAAAAGTGCTGCAGTAGTGTCGCAAAATCTTTCTTCTAAAAATGGGTGTGGGTTTTATGCTATTAAATACTACGGGATGTTTGATACTAAATCCGTTTTATTGCATTTCCATTCTTACAAACATGAATACTATTTTCCGAAAAAAGTCAGTTGAAAAAGTATTAGCCGATGCAGCAGCCGGGCATAGCGATGCCGAGCACAATACCACCGCATTGAACCGAACATTGGGTGTGCGCGATTTAACCGCTTTTGGTATAGCTGCCATTGTGGGTGCGGGTATTTTTTCAACTATTGGTAAAGCAAGTTTTGATGGTGGTCCCGGCATCATTTTACTGTTTGTTTTTGTAGCAATTGCTTGTGGTTTTTCTGCCTTGTGCTATGCTGAATTTGCAAGTATGGTGCCGGTAAGTGGAAGCGCCTACACTTATTCTTATGTTGCCTTTGGCGAAATAATTGCATGGATTATTGGTTGGGATTTGCTAATGGAATATGCCATTGGCAATATTGCAGTTGCTATTTCGTGGAGCGATTATTTTACTTCTCTATTAGATGGATTCGGTTGGCATATACCCGATTTTTTGACCATGGATTATTGGACAGCCCAAGCCCAAGAAAGTGCAGCGGCAATTGCCGCTTGGAACGGTGCGCCACAAGTAGCGGGCATTCGCCTGATATGCGACTTGCCGGCCTTTTTAATAGTTGTGATAATTACCTACATCACATACATTGGCATTCGCGAATCGCGAAACTCGGCAAACCTGATGGTGCTGTTGAAACTTGCAGTGATTTTTTTGGTGATTGCCGTTGGTGCCTTTTATGTAAAACCCGAAAACTGGGATCCTTTTTTGCCAAATGGTATTTCGGGAGTTTTGCGCGGCACAGCAGCAGTTTTTTTTGCATACATAGGTTTCGATGCTATTTCCACTACTGCCGAGGAATGTAAAAATCCGCAGCGCGATTTGCCGCGTAGCATGATATACTCATTGATAATTTGTACTGTAATTTATGTGGCAGTGGCATTGGTATTAACCGGAATGGTAGATTACAAAAAACTGGATGTGGGCGATCCTCTTGCTTTTGTTTTTCATGAGTTGGATATGAATTGGTTTGCAGGAGTTATTGCCATAAGCGCAGTGGTAGCTACGGCAAGTGTAATGCTTGTTTTTCAACTTGGGCAGCCGCGCATTTGGCTAAGTATGAGCCGCGATGGATTGCTGCCAAAAGTGTTTTCAAAAATTCACCCCAAGTATCACACACCATCTTTTAGTACAATTCTTACAGGCGTAGTAGTGGCTGTTCCGGCTTTGTTTCTTAACATGAATGTGGTGATTGACTTAACCAGCGTAGGAACGTTGTTTGCCTTTGTACTGGTGAGTGCCGGCATTTTAAAGTTGCAAATGGACCCAAATCGTCCGCAACCTGCTTTTAAAGTTCCATACATCAACGGTAAATATATTTTGCCCATCGGCATAGTTGCCGGGCTTGCGCTTTGGTGGTATTTGAGCCCACAAGGGCTGAGCAGTATTGATTTATCTTCGTGGCAGTCGCTGCGAGTAGCAATTCCCAACTTTCTATTTGTTGTGCTGGCTTGTGTGGTGGCTGTGTTAGGTTTTAAGTATAGTTTTTCGCTTATACCGGCACTTGGTTTGTTAAGCTGTTCTTACTTGTTGTGCGAGTCGGGTGTAAGCAACTGGGAACGTTTTGTGCTGTGGCTTTTGTTGGGTTTGGTAGTTTATTTTATTTACGGAAAAAAGAAAAGCAAACTCGCTCCGGTAGCCTAACTTACTTGTGTTGTAGATGAAGTTCAATCATCATTTAAGTAAGTGAACTTCGTTGTGTGCTAACTATTGCTTACAACCATGATTACTTAATCATTACCTTTCTCGAAACTACTTTGTTGTCGCTTTGCAATACAACCGAGTACATTCCTTTTGCTACGCCTGCTACATCCAGCACATCTGTTGTGTTGCCATTTACTTCAATGCTTTTGCTTGCAACAGTAGCACCCAACATATTTACCATAAACACTTTGCCCGAAAACACATCTGCGGTTTTTACCTGCACCATTACTTGGTTGTTTTGTGAGCTTACAAAAGTATTGAAGGCAAGATCCGCAAATTGATTGATTGTGTTGATGCCGGATGCAATGGGTTGGCGACAAGTATCGCCAGGTTCTACAATTTCAATAAACAAATCAAAGCCGGCTCCTCTTGCATCATCTTCGCTTAATGGAAATGTTTGATTGTTGCCGGCTACCTTGATGTATGCAATGCCTGTAAAGCCAATATTATAATAGCCTTTGGGGTCGTTTGTTGTACCCGATATTACAAAACATCCATTTTTTCCGCCCACAAACACCATGCTTGCCGGGTTGCTTACATATTGCATACCGTTTGGCACGCCACTTACCGTTAATATCTTAAACGAATCTATTGTGGCAAGCGAAAATGATGTAGGCATCAATAGCTGAACAACTTGCTCATAATACTTTCCACGCTCTGCACAAGGCAATAAATCTGCTGTGGGTGTTGCTCCTTGCACTGTGTTGGTGGTGTCAATAACACAAGAAACTTGAGCCGTAATATTCAAGGCGAATAATGATAATGAGAGAAGTAAAATGTTTTTCATGCAAAAAATTTAAGGCGTGAATATAGCAGGTTGTTTCACTTTTAACTTCAAAAGCTATAATTATGTGCTTTCAGATAAAATAATTGTTTCTTTAAACTTTGCTGAACAAAACCGTCCTAAACATCTCTTATTAAAATACATATTGTGAAATACATTTTTTCTCTTTTCATTTTTTCTTTTGTTGCTCTTACTACTCAGTCGCAAGGCATCATTTTTGAAGAAAATATTTCTTTTAACGATGCAATTGCAAAAGCAAAAGCAGAAAACAAAATCATTTTCATGGATTGCTACACCACTTGGTGTGGACCCTGTAAAAGACTTGCGGCAAATGTTTTTCCGTTGGCAGATGTGGGCGGGTATTTCAATGCAAAATTTATCAATACCAAAGTGGATATGGAAAAAGGTGAGGGTCCGGCTATTGCAGCCGAGTTTGGTGTGCGCGCATATCCCACATTGTTGTTTATTGATGGCAACCGCAAAGTTGTGAATAGGGTAGTGGGTTTGGTAGATGGCCCAACATTGATTGCCGGAGGTAAACAAGCCAACAACCAATTGCCGGGCTTAATGGATGAATTGAAAGGCCGATACGATGCAGGAAACAGAACTCCCGAGTTTTTACAAACTTATGTTGATGCACTATTGAACGATGGTGTGAACTACGATAAAGAGTTTTCGGAATGGCTGAAAGCTCTATCTGATAAAGATTTGCAAAGCGAAAGAACCACCAAGCAGATTTTTAATTACACGAATAGCATTGCATCGCCAGGCATGGCTTATGTTTTAAAAAACAAAGTTTATTACAATCAAGTAGTTGGCGATAAAGTAGTGTCGGGCAAGGTGAATTCGCTTGCAGAAAAGGCTATGAAAGAGTCGTTGCAAAAGCAAGACAAAACTATTTTTGATGCCGGAGTTAAAGTGTTACAAGCCTTAAATGCAGCAGATGCCTCGGAGCAGATAAATAAACTCTCGATGGATTATGCCGCTCGAACAAACGACTGGAGCAGCTACGACAAATTTGCTACTGCATACATCAAAAAGTCTGGCACAAAAGATGCTTTTGTTCTAAATGATGTTGCATGGAATTATTACCTAAATGTAAATGATAAAGCCTTGTTGCAAAAGGCATCCAAGTGGGCTTTTGAAGCAGTGAATTTGAAAAACACATCAACCAATAATATCACTTATGCCTACTTGCTTTACAAAACCGGCAACATCAAAGAGGCGATAAAGTCATGTGATTATGCCATTCTTCGTGCAAAAGAAGAGCGCTTGCCCACCACAGGAGCCGAAGAGTTGAAAAGAATACTGGAAACAGAAGGTAAAAAGTAGCTTCAATAGGCTTCGGAATCTTATTAACCTTTTTAGTGTTACCTTTCGGCAATTTCAACTACCTTCGCACTATTATTTTACTTAATTGAAATGCCATGTTTGGGTTAGGCACAACAGAAATCATTCTTATTGTATTAGCGGTTTTACTTTTGTTTGGCGGCAAAAAAATTCCTGAATTGATGCGCGGCATCGGGCAGGGAGTGCGCGAGTTCAACGCAGCCAAAGCAAATGTGAAAGCTGAGATTGAGGATAATATGAAAAACAAACCAGCCACTTCAGAAACCAAATCTTCTGAAGAAGCTAAGTCTTAATTAATCTTCAACTCACGTTCAATCCACAAATGTCTGTATCGGCATATCGTACATTATCCGCTATTCAGCAGGATATAAATTCGGGTAAAGTTTCTGCTACTTCTTTAACTCTTGCGTACCTTGAAAACATTAAGGTAAATGCTCACTTAAATGCTTTTTTAGAAGTGTTTGAGGCGGAGGCGATAGAGCGCGCAAAATTTTTAGATGAAAAGAAAAAAAGTGGTGCTACTGTTGGAAGATTGTTCGGTTTGGTGATAGCAATTAAAGATAATATATGCTTTAAGAACCATAAAGTTTCGGCTGCGTCAAAAATCTTAGAAGGCTTTACTTCTATTTTTTCTTCAACCGTAGTTGAAAGACTTTTGGCAGAAGATGCCATCATCATCGGGCGTACAAATTGCGATGAGTTTGCGATGGGTTCTTCTAACGAAAACTCTGCTTATGGCAAGGTGTTGAATGCGATAGATAATTCTTTGGTACCGGGTGGTTCATCGGGTGGCTCGGCCGTGGCGGTGCAAGCATTTTTATGCCATGCCGCATTAGGGTCCGATACAGGAGGTTCCATTCGCCAACCCGCAGCGTTTACAGGCACAGTGGGTTTAAAACCAACTTATGGTCGCGTGTCGCGCTGGGGTTTAATTGCCTACGCATCTTCGTTCGATCAAATTGGGCCCATGACACATTCGGTAGAAGATGCAGCATTGATAACCGAGGTTATTGCCGGAAAAGATCACTACGACAGTACATCTTCGTCAAAACCCGTAGATGCCTATACTGCAAAATTGGCTTTTGGTAAAAAAGCGCGAATTGCTGTGCTCGATAACACCTTAAATAGCGAAGGCATTCATGCAGATGTTCAAAAACAAGTGAATGATACTATTGCGCAATTGCAGGCAAAAGGTCATTCGGTTGAAACTGTTGATTTTTCTTATTTGGATTATTTGATTCCAACATATTATGTACTTACCACTGCCGAGGCCTCCAGCAATTTGGCGCGTTTTGATGGTGTGCATTATGGCTTTCGCTCACCAAACGCCACCGATATGGAAAGCGTTTATAAGCGCAGCCGCACCGAGGGCTTTGGTAAAGAAGTAAAGAATCGCATCATGCTTGGAACCTTTGTGTTAAGTTCGGGTTATTACGATGCTTATTATTCTCGTGCCCAAAAAGTGCGTAGATTATTGCGCAACGAAATGGATAAAATTTTTAGCAACTACGATTTTATTTTGCTACCCACCACGCCATCTGTCCCTTTTAAAATTGGTGCAAAAACATCTAATCCGGTTGAAATGTATTTGGCGGATATTTTTACCGTGTTAGCAAATCTTACGGGTAATCCTGCTATTTCAGTGCCCGTTGGCAAAGACGAAAATGGGCTCCCTATTGGCGTTCAACTGATGGCGAAAAACTTTCACGAAGCAGAACTGTTTGCTTTCTGCAAAGATGCGTTGGAAGCGTAAGACTTTCTTTTTTGTATTAAGAATCAGTTCTCGGCTGTCTTTCTACTTACTTCTGTTCTCTCAATAAAGTTATCAATAATCTGTGTGGTTTTTTCAGGATAAACCATGTGAAATAAATGTTCGCGGAAAAGGTCGTGTTCGTTCACATTAGTTACATCCATTACTTCGATGTTTCTACCTACGTAAAAGCGTGGAACATACTTTGCCACACCATCATTTTCGCTTTTTAGAATCAAAACAGGTATGTTGTATTTTGGAAAGTTTTGTAGCCCTTGTTGCTTGTCAAACACAATAGATTGTTCCAGTGCCGAGTGGGTTTGAATTGCAAACACCTTTGCCGGAAGTCTGTTCAGTGCATTTTCGATTGGTATGCGGTTTAGATGTGGCAGCGAGTCCATATTTGTCATCAACTCCAATATGCGCTCTTTAGATGCAGCCCAAATTTTCTCGCGCATTTCTGAATCTTTTTTTATCAACCAATCAGAAAGGTTGATGCCGCGCTTGCGCACACCCGATTTTGTATCAAACGGAATTACACTGCGCAAAGCAATCAGCATAGTGCGCACGCGTAAACTTTGTTTGGGGCTAATAGAAGGTAAAATTACCGTATCTAAAAAGCCTAACAAAGCATGTTTAGCTTCTTCTCCATAAAATGGATTGGCTCCAATGCGACCACGCAAATGCTTTTTTATTGCAGGGAATTTATTCAGTTCGCGGTCAATCATCATAAAATAAATGTTGCCCATAGAGTGGTCGAAAAGATAAACGGGGTGACCATTTTCGCCAAAATAATCTACAACGGCTTCTATGTTTTTGGCGATGTGATAAGAGTATTCCGATGGTGGCAAATCGTTTGGTATAGAGCCATAATGCATGGCTGCGGCAATATACTTTTGCGAAGGCAAGGTAGATAGCAAACCGTCAAAAGAGTTCAAGCCTAAAAAGCCGTGAACCATCACAACTACCGGAAGTTTTTCTTTTGCATTTGGTTTGTAAGCATTGGCTGTATCCACGCGGATAACGCTTGGGCCGTAGGGTGTTTCGCGTATTACTTCAAGCTGTGGCCATGTTAATGCTTTGTCGTCAATAAATACAGTAAGTCGTTTTTCAACTTTGTCTATGTGGCGCAAAAAACTCGGGCTTTCATTTTCTTTTCCGTTTGTAGCATAAAGCCATGCAAGCGGCCTGCGTTTATCGGCTTTGGTAGCCAAAAAAGCTATGCGTTTTGATTGCTTAAGGAAATGAGGTGTTACAGTCATTTCTTTATCTTTTTTATAACTCACTAACACCGCCAACTCTTTAGAGTCGAAGGCTTTTGAAGTACGCTCTATTCCAGCAACTCTACCCTCGGGATTGCAAGCAAGAAAAACATAATCTAAACCTTCTTTATTAAGGTCGAGCATGTACTTAGATATTGTAGCATTAAATTCTTTTGTGTAGGAGTCTAATGACTGGCGCGAAATTGCCGAACCAAGAATTTGCTGGCGTTTGATATAACCTGCTTTGTAAAGTTTTCTAATAAAGCTGCTGGCATCGGTTACTCCGGTTAAATCGCGCTGACTTTGAAACTGTGAGTTTACAAATGTGTAAATGATGTTCTCGGGTTTTACAATATCGGAGTAATTATCAAAAATATATTGATACGCGCCTGCTGGCGATTGGCCGTGCGATAAGCCAACCAAAAATTTTTCGCCCTTTTCAAGAACCTTGTTGGCATTTTTAATAAAGTCTTTTGCTACGGCTCTGTCAAACTCTTTTCGAGTGTGAAAGTATTTTGTATCTGGCGCTGTGAAGGGTGTTTCAGCCTTAGTGTTAATCTCATTTTCTGTATCCATTTCCATATTCATCAAGTCAATTGTACATAAGTTTTCATTTATTTCACAATAGCATAACGATTTGGCGATGTTTAGATTTCAACAGTTTTATCAACTCGTTTTTTGTGTTTGCTAAAATTGTGAATTAAACAGCCGTATCTAAATAACAAAAGCAGCCCAAGGGCTGCTTTGAGGTATTGATAGGGATTAAGGTTAGCACATCAGTGAAATTCCGCTTGGCATCGGAATATCCATAGGCGGAGCCGATGGTGGAGCCGCTGTTGCAGCTTTTGCGGTACGATGAGGCGGCATTATTTCGTGGCTCAAAATACTTTCTGCGGTTGCTTTGGCGTAAATTTTAATCATAGTTTTCAGTTTACTTGTTCAGATTAAGACGTTCAGTACAAGGCTTTACGGTTTTAGTACTAAAAGGTTTCTATTTTGCGCAAAAAATATTCATGCTAAAAAGGATTTTATTGCTTCTGTTGGTAGCAATAGTTGCATTGATTGCTGTGATTGTATTCAACACGGCAAACTTGAAAAGCCGACAAGTAAAAGTTGCCGAAAACGAGGTAGTGCGTGTTGCAGTTGATTCTGCGGTAGTTGTGCGCTTGAGTAAAGCAATTCGCTATAAAACAATTTCTTTTGATGAACCGGGTTTAACCGACTATTCGCAGTTTGATAGCCTTCACGCTTTTTTTGAATCGGCATTTCCATTGGTTCATCAAAAATTGGAGCGCACACTAATCAATAAGTACAGCGCACTTTATTACTGGAAAGGGAAAAATACAAATTTGAAACCTGTTTCAATGTATGCACACTTAGATGTGGTGCCAGTAGAGGAAGCAAGCAAAAGCCAATGGGTAGTTGCTCCTTTTGAAGGTACAGTAAAAGATGGGTATATCTGGGGGCGTGGCACATTGGATGATAAAGGAAGTGCCATCGCCATTTTGGAAGCAGTAAATAGATTGCTGGAAAGTGGTTTTGTGCCCGAACGCGACATCTACATTGCTTTTGGGCACGATGAAGAAATTGGTGGCACCGAGGGAGCCGAAAAAATAGCAGCCTATCTTGCTTCTAAAAACGTAAAAACGGAGTTTCATTTAGACGAAGGCGGTTTGGTTTCGCATGGTATGGTGCCGGGTGTTTCAAAAGATTTTGCTTTGATAGGCACAGCCGAAAAAGGCTTTCTTACTTTAGAACTTACTGTAAAGATGAATGGCGGGCACAGTAGCCGTCCACCAAAAGAATCGGCATTAGGAACATTGATAACTGCATTGGCAAAACTGGAAGCACACACTTTTGAAAGAACCGTTTCCATCACCGTAAATGATTTTATTGATTTTGTGGGTCCCGAAATGGATATGCCGCTAAAAGCCGTGTTTGCAAACAAGTGGCTTTTTAAAAGTGTAATAATGGATGAGTATCAAAAAAGTGTTGAAGGCAATGCGATGGTGCGCACCACCGGAGTGCCAACGGTACTAAATGCCGGCATTAAAGAAAATGTTGTGCCGGGCGAGGCAAGTGCTAAAGTAAACTTCAGAGTTTTGCAGGGCGAAACAACAGCGGATGTGATAAAAAAAGTGAAAGAAATTATTCAAAACGATACGGTAAAAATCACTCCGTTTGGAGTTGTGTTTGAGCCGTCTAAGAGTTCTAGCCCAGAAACCTATGGCTTTAAATTGCTGCAAAACGCAACTGCAAAAGTTTTTCCCGATGCTTGCGCAGCCCCATTTTTGATGATTGGCAGCACCGATTCTAAACATTTTGAACCTGTAACCGAAAACGCCTATCGCTATTTGCCAGTGCGTATGGATGGCGCAGAGGTAGCTAAAATTCATGGTGTAAATGAGCGTATTTCCATTGCTGCTCACATGGAGTGTATTGCCTTTTACGAAACTTTAATGAAGGACTTGAAGTAGCATTTCGCCCTTTACCGAAGTTTGTGAAGATATGTGTGAAATAGAATGTTCTGTTTTTCGACAAAATTCAGCCAAACCTTGTGAGAATGTGGATAAATTCTATATTTGCACTCCCGTTTTCCGAAAGGGCTTCCAAGACGGTTTCGTAAGTGTTGCATAATCAATTAGTTGAGTATCAAAATAAGCGTTGTGAGCCGCAGTTGAGAATCAACCGAAAAAAGTAAAACTTGCTTAATCAACTTATCTCTTAACAAAAAAATAAACGGAATAATTATCATGGCAGATTTGAAACAATTAGCTGAAACATTGGTAGGTCTTACAGTAAAAGACGTACAAGAACTTGCAAACATCTTAAAAGCTGACTACGGTATCGAGCCGGCTGCTGCTGCTGTTGCTGTTGCTGCACCTGCTGCAGGTGGCGGTGCTGCTGCTGCTGTTGAGCAAACTGAGTTCGATGTAATCCTGAAAAGCGCAGGTGCACAAAAACTTAACGTGGTTAAAGTTGTGAAAGATCTTACTGGTCTTGGCTTGAAAGAAGCTAAAGATTTGGTAGATGGTGCTCCAAAACCAATCAAAGAAAAAACAGACAAAGCAACTGCTGAAGATTTGAAAAAGAAATTGGAAGAAGCAGGTGCTGAAGTTGAAGTTAAATAATTTCAGCGGTCAGTAAACTAAATAAGGCGTGGTTTCTTCTCGAAAAGAAGCCATGCCTTTACCTGTTTATCGGGAAATGTTCCTTACAGAACAGTGGCGTTCTTCCCGAAAGGCATCCGAGCAAGGCGGAAAAAAAAGCGAATAGCCAAATAATTCAGAAAAGAGAATTTCAATCCTTAATATAATGGCTGAGAAAAGCACTCAACAAATCCAACCACGAATTAGCTTTGGTAAAGTTAAATTGTTGGATCAACAACCTGACTTGTTAGATATTCAATTGGCTTCTTTCAAAGAATTTATCCAATTGGAGACAACTGCAGAAAACCGCAACAAAGAAGGTTTATACACAGTTTTTCAAGAAAATTTCCCAATTTCCGATTCTCGTAACATATTCTTGTTAGAGTTTTTGGATTACTTTGTTGACCCCCCAAGATACACCATTGAAGAGTGTATAGAGCGTGGATTAACATACTGCGTTCCATTAAAGTCGAAATTACGTTTGTCTTGTAACGACCCCGAGCATATTGATTTTAAAACAATTGTTCAGGATGTTTTCTTAGGCAATATCCCATATATGACACCAAAAGGCACGTTTATTATAAACGGAGCCGAACGTGTAATTGTGAGCCAATTGCACCGTTCGCCAGGTGTGTTTTTCGGGCAAAGTTTCCACCCGAACGGTACTAAAATATATTCTGCCCGCGTTATTCCTTTCAAAGGTGCGTGGATGGAGTTTGCAACAGACATCAACAACGTAATGTATGCATATATTGACCGTAAGAAGAAGTTTCCGGTTACTATGCTGTTGCGTGCGGTTGGTTACGATACCGATAAAGATATTTTGAAGTTGTTTGATTTGGCTGACGAAATCGAGTTGAAAAACAAGAAAGAAGCAGCTAAAGCAGTTGGTAGAAAATTAGCAGCAAGGGTGCTTCGCACTTGGATGGAAGACTTTGTAGATGAAGATACCGGTGAGGTGGTTTCTATTGAGCGTAACGAAGTATTGTTAGAGCGCGATACCATCATCAGCGATGATAACTTGGAATTGATTTTAGATAGCGGTGCAAAAACAATCTTTGTTCACAAAGAATCTGTTACTGCCGACTACTCTATTATTTTCAATACGCTTCAAAAAGATACCTCAAACTCTGAGGTAGAAGCATTGAGCCACATCTATCGCCAGTTGCGCGGTTCAGATCCACCTGACGAAGAAACAGCGCGTGGAATTATCGACAAATTGTTCTTTAGCGATAAACGTTACGATTTAGGTGAGGTTGGTCGTTATAAAGTGAACAAAAAGTTGGAGCACGAAATTCCGATGGATGTTCGTGTATTGACAAAGCAGGATATAATCGCCATTGTTACTTACTTGGTGAATCTTTCAAACCAAAGAGCCGATATTGATGATATTGACCACTTGAGCAACAGACGCGTGCGCACAGTAGGCGAGCAGTTGTATTCTCAGTTTGGTGTTGGTTTAGCGCGTATGGCGCGTACCATTCGTGAGCGTATGAACGTGCGCGACAACGAGGTATTTACACCGGTAGATTTGATAAATGCAAGAACGCTTTCTTCGGTTATCAATTCATTCTTTGGAACATCACAACTTTCTCAGTTCCTCGACCAAACAAATCCACTTGCGGAAATTACCAACAAACGTAGGGTTTCGGCATTAGGACCAGGCGGATTGAGCAGAGAAAGAGCAGGTTTTGAGGTGCGTGACGTACACTATAGCCACTATGGTCGCTTGTGTACTATCGAAACTCCAGAGGGACCAAACATCGGTTTGATTTCTACACTTTGCACACATGCAAAAGTGAATCAAATGGGCTTTATCGAAACGCCATACCGCAAGGTAAACAGTGGTAAAGTTGATTTGAAAGGTAAAGTAGAATTTTTATCGGCCGAGCAAGAAGACAATTACACTATTGCTCAAGCAAAAACTGACTTTGATAAATCTGGTTTGTTGGCAGATAAAGTGAAAGCGCGTTTCCAAGGCGATTTCCCAATCACAACTCCAGAGGAAGTTCAATATATTGACGTAGCACCAAACCAAATTGTTGGGGTGAGTGCATCGTTGATTCCATTCTTGGAACATGATGATGCAAACCGTGCGTTGATGGGTTCAAACATGCAACGTCAAGCTGTACCATTGTTGCGTCCGCAGGCTCCAGTAGTAGGTACCGGCTTAGAAGCTAAAGTAGCAGCCGACTCGCGCAACCTTGTAAATGCCGAAGGCGATGGCGTGGTAGAATATGTGGATGCAAATCAAATTGTAATTCGCTACGACCGCACCGAAGATGAAACATTGGTAAGTTTCCGCGATGAGAAAAAATCATACAACCTTTCTAAGTTCTTAAAAACCAACCAAAGCACTTGTATTAACTTGAAACCACTTGTTCGCAAAGGACAACGTGTTACTAAAGGCCAAGTATTGTGCGAAGGATTTGCAACTCAAAACGGAGAGTTGGCTTTGGGTGCAAACTTGAAAGTGGCTTTCATGCCATGGAAAGGTTACAACTTTGAAGATGCAATTGTAATCAGCGAGCGCGTAGTGCGCGATGATGTATTCACTTCAATGCACATCGAAGAGTTTGAATTGGAGGTACGTGATACTAAATTAGGTGAAGAAGAATTAACTCCGGATATTCCAAACGTTTCGGAAGAAGCAACAAAAGATTTGGATGACAACGGTATTATCCGTGTAGGTGCGCATGTAAAAGAAGGTGATATTCTTATTGGAAAAATTACTCCAAAAGGCGAAACCGACCCAACTCCAGAAGAGAAATTGTTACGTGCCATATTTGGTGATAAAGCAGGCGATGTAAAAGATGCTTCATTGAAAGTTCCACCTTCTATAGAAGGAACGGTAATCAGCAAAAAACTTTTTGCCCGTGCCAAAAAAGATAAAACAGCTAAGACAAAAGAAAAAACTGCTCTTGAAAAGTTAGAGAAGGATTTTGCTAAACGCTTAGGCGACATCAAAGATTTGTTGATTGAAAAATTGATGGTGGTGTTGAGCGGTAAAGTAAGTGCTGGTGTAACCAACGTGTATAAAGAGGAAGTAGTTTCTAAGGGAACTAAATTTACTTCAAAAGTGTTGGAGTCATTGGATCTTACAACTGTTGATTTTGGTAACTGGACAAAAGAGGAAGATGCAAATGAGTTGGTAAAACAAATTTTGCATAACTACACTTTGCGTGTAAATGAAGAAACAGGACGCTACAAACGCGAGAAATTCAACATCAGTATTGGTGATGAGTTGCCAAGTGGCGTATTGAAACTTGCCAAAGTTTATATCGCTAAGAAACGCAAGTTGAAAGTGGGCGATAAAATGGCGGGTCGCCACGGTAACAAAGGTATCGTTGCTCGTATCGTTCGTCAGGAAGATATGCCTTTCTTGGAAGACGGAACTCCGGTGGACATCGTTTTGAATCCGTTGGGCGTACCTTCAAGGATGAACTTGGGTCAGATTTACGAAACCGTTTTAGGATGGGCAGGGCAGAAATTAGGCTTAACTTTCGGCACTCCGATTTTTGACGGTGCTTCTTTGGATGAAATTTCTGATTACATCAAAAAAGCAGGTTTGCCTGAGTTCGGTTCTACTTACTTATACGATGGAGAAACAGGTATCAGATTTGACCAACGTACAACAGTAGGTGTTATCTATATGATTAAGCTGATTCACATGGTGGATGATAAGATGCACGCGCGTTCTATCGGGCCATACTCTCTTATCACACAGCAACCATTGGGCGGTAAAGCACAGTTTGGTGGTCAGCGTTTTGGTGAAATGGAGGTTTGGGCATTGGAGGCTTACGGTGCTGCCAACATCTTGCAAGAATTGCTAACTGTGAAGTCGGATGATATCATTGGTAGAGCAAAAGCTTACGAAGCTATTGTAAAAGGCGATAATATTCCAGAGCCTACCATGCCTGAGTCGTTCAATGTATTGGTTCACGAGTTGCGCGGTTTGGCACTCGATTTGAAATTTGATTAATAGTTACTTGATTAACAGTAATCTAAAGCGCGATTCTCAAAAAAGAGTCGCGCTTTTTTTATCTGTCTAATCCATTTGCTAAAACACTTTTGTGTGCCAACTATTAGAGGCATTAAAATCATATATGTGAGAAGTCTGAATATGCACACCAGCAAAAAAATCATTACTATAATGTTTGTATCATTGTCTTGTAAAATATGATAGAGCAACCAGAAACTCTTTTTATTGGGGTAAAAACATTTTCAAAAATTGAAATGCAACACACCAGCAGCAATGCTAAAGTTGCTGTAGTTATTGATGAAGGAGGAGCTGAACTTTCTCCAGCGCAAAGTGAACTTTTGTTTAAGATTCTTGCCTCGGTAAAAGTAAGTGAGCAAGAAGTAGTGATACTCAATTCTGCCAATACGCAAGTAAGTATTTCGGTCATCAAAAACAATTTTGCTGCGCAATATGCACTTGTATTTTCGACAAATGCCAAGGCACTTGGCGAGAATCTGTTGATTCCGGTTTATGAGGTTTTTACCATAGATGAAGTAAAGGTTTTGCGCGCGGCTTCCATTGCAAAAATAATGACGAATGCCGAGCATAAATCGGTACTGTGGAAGTGTTTAAGGCAAATGTTTGAGTTATAGAAGGTATAAAGTATGAAATTGATTTTTGCTACACACAATAAACACAAGGTTGAAGAAATTCAATCTATTTGCCCAACCGAGATTCAGTTGGTTTCGTTGGCAGAGCTGAGTTATCATCAAGAAATTCCCGAAACGCAGGATACTATTGAAGGTAATTCTTTGCAAAAGGCAAGGTATGTTTTTGATGTGTTTAAACTGCCATGTTTTTCGGAAGATACCAGCTTGGAAGTGGAAGCCCTAAATGGTGCGCCAGGTGTAAACACTGCTCGCTATGCTGGAGCAAAAGCAAGTTTTGAAGATAATATTGATAAACTTTTGAGTGCTTTGGATAGTGAAGAAAATCGCAATGCAAAATTTGTAACTGTTATTACCTTGATGGATGAGGATGGAAAGAATCACCAATTTAAAGGAGTTTGCAAAGGCGAAATTTTAAAAGTACGTTGTGGCGAAAAAGGTTTTGGTTACGACCCTATTTTTAAACCATCCGGAAGCAACAAAGCATTTGCCGAAATGACGCTTACCGAAAAAAATGTTTTTAGCCATAGAGCCAAAGCATTTGCAAAGTTTGTTGAATATTTTACGACTGCTCGATAGGTAGTAAGTTGACACAAGTTTAGTTGTCGCCCCAACTTTCGTTGGGTTCAGATTCAGTATCATTAGTTAAAAGTACTTCGCGCACTTCGTATATCGGGCGACTGTTGTTTAAACCCAATTCTACTTGCGGTAATAATGCTAAATCGCTAAGCATTGGCGATGATAGTTCAACTTTAAGATTTGATTTTAAGCGCACCTCAAAGTTTTCAGCAGCATCTGTTACTGCAATTTTTACAGGAATGTTGCCTTGGTATTTTTCGCAAATATTGGAAAGCGACTCTACTAAATTGGCTGAGGTATCTTGTTGCTGCAAATAGAATGTTACCGACTGTGTTTGCTTTTGCCGCACTTCGCTTAATAGTTCGATGCGCAAAATTTTGAATTCGTATTGATCTTGGTTGCCAAAGCGTGGTTGGTAGCGACCATGAATATGTAGCAATACGCCTTCTTGAGTAATGTATGGTCGGTAGTTTAAAAAATCTTTACCGAATACAGCAAACTCATGTGTGCCTTCGTAATCTTCTAAACTAAAAATGGCAAAAGTGTTTCCGTTTTTTGCTACCCGTGTGTTGGTAGCGGAAACTATACCAGCAATGCGTAAATCGGTTTCTTTCTTTTTTTCAATCTCTATCAATTTACAATTGGTAAAGTGTTTTATCTCCAATTTATAATCGTCTAATGGATGACCGCTTAGGTAGATGCCGGTAACTTCGCGCTCGCGTTTAAGTTTTTCGAGCAGTGGCCATTCTTCGCGTTTTGCAATGGTAGGTTCCGCTATTTCTTCGTCAGCAGTGCCACCAAACAGCGAGTTTTGTTGCATCGCTTTGCTTGATTGTAGCTTGTTGCCATACTGCACAGCATAATCAATTGCCGAAAAATCACGCTCATCTTTTTCTAAATACATGCTGCGTGTGAAATTTGAAAATCCGTCAAAAGCGCCTGCCAAAGCGAGGTTTTCCATAGATTTTTTATTTACCGAACGCAGGTTGCATCGCTTGGTTAAATCGAAGAGCGATTTGAAGGCTCCTGCTTTGCTACGCTCTTCTAAAAGCGATTCAACCGCTGCCTCGCCCACTCCTTTAATTGCAGAGAGTGCATAGCGAATTTCTCCTTGCTTATCTACCGAAAATTTCACGCTACTTTCATTTACATCGGGTCCTTTAACTTTTATGCCCATGCGTTTACATTCATCCATGAAGAATGTAATTTTTTCGATGTTGCCTATGTTGTTTGAAAGTACTGCTGCCATATACTCGGCAGGGTAGTGCGCTTTTAAATATGCAGTTTGAAAAGCCACAAATGCATAGCAGGTGGAGTGCGATTTGTTGAAAGCATAAGATGCAAATGCTTCCCAATCTGTCCACACTTTTTCTGCCACTTTGGGGTCGTGCCCATTCTTAGCGGTGCCTTCCATGAAATTCACTTTCATTTTGTCCAAATCGGCACGGTTTTTCTTTCCCATTGCTTTGCGCAAACCGTCTGCTTGGCCTTTAGTGAAATTTGCCAGCTTTTGCGAAAGCAGCATTACTTGCTCTTGATATACTGTGATGCCATAAGTTTCGCTCAGGTATTCTTCCATCGCGTCTAAGTCGTACGACACGGCTTCTTTACCATGCTTGCGCAAAATAAATTTTGGAATATACTCAATGGGTCCTGGGCGATACAAAGCATTCATTGCAATAAGGTCGCCAAACTTATCGGGCTTTAAATCTCTGAGGTGTTTTTGCATGCCGGCACTTTCAAATTGAAAAGTTGCGTTGGTTTCACCTCGTTGGTATAGTTCGTAAGTTTTTTGATCGTCTAGTGGAATGTCGTCTAATACAATTTCAACTCCGTGATTTTGTTTTATCAATGCTACAGCATCGCGCAAAATGGTAAGGGTTTTTAATCCTAAAAAGTCCATTTTTATTACCCCTGCATCTTCAATTATTGTGCCTTCAAATTGTGTAACCCAAAGGTCAGAGTCTTTTGCTGTGGCAACAGGAAGAATGGTTCGTAAATCGTGTGGAGCAATGATTACACCCGCTGCGTGAACACCTGTGTTGCGAACAGTGCCTTCGAGTTTTATTGCTTCGCGCAGCACCTCGCCTTCAAAAGTATCGCTGTTGAATTTTTCTTGCAGTTTTTTGATGTTTTCGATGTCATCGCCCTGGTAGCCGTCTTTATCTTTCAGTCCACCTTTGCCATCAATGGCAACAGTCAAAACCCGTTCTAAAGAAGTGCCGGGTTTATCGGGTACAAGTTTTGCCAAAGCATTAGCCTCGCTCAGTGGCAAATCCAACACTCGCGCCACATCTTTGATGCTGCTTTTTGCAGCCATAGTGCCGTAGGTTACAATTTGAGCTACCTGAGCTTTGCCATATTTTTCTACCACATAGTCAATTACCTTGCCTCTGCCTTCGTCATCAAAATCGGTATCTATATCGGGCATAGACTTGCGATCGGGATTCAAAAATCTTTCAAATAGCAGATTGTATTTTATTGGGTCAATGTTTGTAATGCCAATGCAGTAAGCTACTGCCGAGCCGGCTGCCGAACCCCTGCCGGGGCCAACTACCACGCCAATATCTCTGCCGGCTTTTATAAAGTCGGAAACAATTAAAAAGTATCCGGCAAAGCCCATTGTTTTAATGGTAAAAAGTTCGAAGTTTAATCGCTCTTCAATATCGGCAGTTATAGAGCCGTAGCGCTGTTGTGCGCCTTCAAAAGTGAGGTGTTTAAGATATTCCCATTGATTTAATACATCGGGTGTAAGTTCCGAGCCTTTGTGAATTTCGCTGGTTTTATGAAGTTGAAATTCATTGGGGATGGGGAAGTTGGGTAACAGGATGCTTTTTTTTAAGTCGAGCAATTCTACCTTGTCCACTATTTGCGTAGTGTTGTCTATGGCTTCAGGAATGTCCTCGAAAAGCGAAGCCATTTCGGCTGTTTTTTTAAAGTAAAATTCATCGTTTGGAAAACCAAATCTGCGTGCATGATTGGAAAGGTCATCTTCATCAACAGTGTCTTTGGCAATTGGTGTTGCTTTCTTTTCTCCGGTGTTGATGCACAGCAAAATATCGTGCGCGTTGTAATCGTCTTTTTCTACATAGTGCGAATCGTTTGAAGCGATAATGGTAACATTGTATTTGCGGGCAAAACGCACTAACACATCATTTACTTTATGCTGGTCGAGCAGGTTGTGGCGTTGTAGTTCTACATAGTAATCTTCGCCAAATAAATCTAACCACCATTTGAATACTTTCTCACCTTCTTCTTCGCCTTTTCGCAAAATAGTTTGTGGTACTTCTGCACCAATGCAACAGGTAGTGGCAATCAGCCCTTCATGATGTTTTAGAATTAGTTCTTTATCAATTCGGGGGTACTTGCCATAAAGTCCTTCAATGTATCCGAGCGAACATAACTTTACTAAATTTTTATAGCCGGTTTCGTTTTTTGCAAGTAACAACTGATGGTTTCTTACATCTCTATCTTCTTTTGTAAAAGCGCGTTTGTGCCGGTCGTTTACTAAGTAAAACTCGCAGCCTACAATGGGTTTAATGATAGTGCTGCCTGCTTTAGCATTGGTTTTTGCTGCCTCTGCTACAAACTCAAATACGCCAAACATATTGCCGTGGTCTGTAATTGCAATGCCTTTTTGGTTATCGGCAACGGCTTTTTTGTACAACGCAGGAATTTTTGCTGCTCCATCTAATAACGAAAACTGTGTGTGGCAATGTAAGTGAGCAAACTGCATTTGGCTGAAATTTTAAAGCGAAGAAATTACAAGACGAATTTAAGGTCTTTTTCCTCTCTAAAAGTGATTTGAGCGCGGAGGTGGAGAAATAGATAACAATTGTTTAAAAGAACATAGTACTAACTTGTGTAAAACAAAAAAAGGATTGACCGAAATCAACCCTTTTTTTTAATATCTATCACAATTGTGGTAGCAATTTGGTTTAGATCTATGCAATATTTTTTCTGTGCCCAACCCACACAAAACGTTTGTTTACGTACTCCGGATTGGCAAAAGAAGCGTTGCCCGCAGGGTTGCCTCCCGTAACGTGAAAGTCGCTGAAAGTAGCATGTTGATTTACAAAAATTCCTCCGGTTAAGTTGAAGCTTACCGGAACAAAAACACTTTCTAATTCTTCTTCAATTTGCGCAGCAACTGCATCATCGGTGGTATAAACTGCCGAAGTTATTGCGCCATGTTTGATGGCTAATTCTTTTGCAAAGTGAATACTTTCGTTGGTGTCTTTGGTTTTGATGATAAGCACAATGGGACCAAACAATTCATTTTCATACACACCAAAATCTTTTGCATCTACTTCTAAAACTATCGGACTTGAAGTTCGTGCATTTGGAAATTCTGCATTGGCAACGGTAGCAGGTTGCACAAGAATATTGGCTATGTCTTTTACACTTTCCACTCTTTTCAAAGTAACATCACTTTGCACCGCGCCCAATGTACCGGGTCCCATTTGAGGATGAGAAGCAATGCCGGAAATAGCTCCGGTAATCGCATTAACTACTTCATCATACGTTGCATGACCTTCTGCCGTTTTGATGCCATTGGCAGGAATGAAAAAGTTCTGAGGTGCGGTACACATTTGCCCTGAATAAAGAGAAGCGGCAAAAGCAACGTTCTGTGCCACAGCTTTTAAATCGGTAACGGAATCGAGTATTACTGAATTCACACCTGCTTTTTCTGTAAAGGTTGTTTTGCCCGATAGGCTTTCGATGTAGCTGCCAAATGCAGAGCCGCCCGTATAATCAATCACTTTTACCAATGGGTGTTCGGCAAGTTTTTTGGTAATTAAGTTACTGCTGCTATCTACTGCCAATTGTACAATGTTGGCATCGTAACCTTTTGCAACTAAAGCTGCTTGAATTTCGGCAACCACAACTGCAATTGGATAAATGCTTTTGGGATGTGGTTTTACAATCGCAGTGTTGCCTGTAATTAAAGAGGCGAACAGGCCTGGAACACTGTTCCAAGTAGGGAAGGTGGAGCAGCCAATTACTAACGCAATGCCTTTTGGAACTGCTTTGTATCGTTTCTCTAATTTCAAGTTTACTTTTCCGGCAGGTTTTTCCCAAACTATTTGATTGGGAAAACGGGTAGCTTCTTGATAACCCAATGCCAAAGCTTCTAAAGCTCTGTCGTTGGCATGGGGGCCGCTGGCCTGAAAGCTCATCATAAATGATTGCCCGGTGGTATGCTGTGTTGCAAAAGCAATTTCAAAAAAGCGATTTTTTACTCTTTCCAAAGCATCAACCAACACTTCTGCGCGATCTTCAACACTTACTTTCTTCCATTGCTGAAATGCGCGACCAGCGCGCACAATCAAAGTATCTACATCAAAAATAGGATATTGAATATTCAATGATTCCATTGTGTAAGGCGATACTTCTTCTCCAATCCAATCAATTGGGTTGCTTTGTTGCAATGCTTCAAATCTATTGTTGCGCTGAGCATCAAATGCCACTTGACCTTTTGCCGTTGCATCTTCGCCATAGGCTTTTGGGTGTTCGGGATATTGCGCGTAGAAAGTTCTTGAATGTATTGCTTTAACTGCGTTGCCGATAATTTCTGCGTTGGCTGTACTAAGTGCCATAATTATTGTTCGTTTTGTTGTGAGGCGAAGAAATAAAATTCGATGTGTTGTTACAAAATCTTTTATGCAGAAACGGTGTTTCTGCCTATGCTTTCATAATAAAAACCCAATTGTTTCATTTGGTCGAGGCTGTAAACGTTTCTGCCATCGAAAACTACTTTTTCTTTCAGTAACGATTTTATCTTGTCAAAATCGGGCGAGCGAAACTCATTCCATTCGGTTACCACTACAAGAAAATCTGAGTTTGATAGGGCATCGTATTCATCGGTAGCGAAGTAAACTTTTTCGCCAAAAATACGCTTTACGTTTTCAATAGCTTCCGGGTCGTAAGCGCGAACTTTTGCGCCTGCTTTCAATAACTCTTCAATTAAATAAAGTGCAGGTGCTTCGCGAATATCATCGGTGTTTGGTTTAAATGCCAAGCCCCATACTGCAACTGTTTTGCCCGATAGATTTGTGCCATATTTGGCAAATATCTTATCGGTAAAAAGTTTGCGTTGTGTGGCATTTACATCCATCACTGCATTTAAAATGCTGAATTTATAATTGTATTCGTTTGATGTGAAATGCAACGCTTGAACATCTTTTGGAAAACAGCTTCCGCCATACCCAATGCCTGCATACAAAAATTGTTTTCCGATGCGAGCATCGGTGCCAATGCCTTTGCGAACCATATCCACATCGGCTCCTGTTTTTTCGCACAGGTTGGCAATTTCATTCATAAATGAAATCTTAGTAGCAAGGAAAGCGTTTGCAGCATACTTTGTCAATTCGGCACTTTTTTCATCCATAAAGATAATTGGATTGCCCTGACGCACATAAGGTTCATATAGTTCTTGCATTACTTTTTTAGCGCGCTCAGAAGTAGTGCCAATCACCACTCTATCGGGCTTTAAAAAATCTTGCACAGCAACGCCTTCGCGCAAAAACTCTGGGTTGCTGATTACGTCAAACTCAACTTTGGCATTTTCGGCTACTGCATTTTTTACTTTTTCGGCAGTGCCTACCGGCACGGTACTTTTGTTGATGATAATTACATAGTCGTTAATGATACTGCCAAGTTGTTTGCCTACACCTAATACATATTTTAGGTCTGCGCTGCCATCTTCGCCCGGAGGGGTTGGTAGTGCAAGAAAAATAACTTTTGCGCCTTCGATGCCTTCTTGTAATGATGTGGTGAACGATAGCCTGCCGTGCTTTACGTTGCGTTCAAAAAGTAAATCTAATTCGGGTTCAAAAATGGGTACAATACCATTGCGGAGTTGTTGTACTTTTTCTTCGTTAATGTCAATACAAGTAACATGATTACCTGTTTCGGCAAAGCAAGTGCCCGTTACTAAGCCAACGTATCCTGTTCCTACTACTGCTATTTTCATTGTTTGTTTTTATCTATTGAAAAATTCTTTTACGGAATCTGCGATGTATTGCAAACTTGTTGCATCAAACTCGGTGTGAATGGGTAATGAAACAACTTGCTCGCTTAAGCTTTCGCTCAATGTAAAATCTCCTTTTTGCCATAAGCCATCGGGGTTGTAAGCTTTTTGCAAGTGCATAGGAGAGGGGTAATACACCATTGTTGGAATGCCCTTGTTTTTTAAAAATTCTCTGAATGTTTCTCGGTTTTCAGAAAGTTTTAATGTGTATTGATGAAAAACATGGGTTGAGTTTTTTGCTCGAAATGGAGTTGTTATTGAGTTTAGTTCTTTAAAAGCAGAGTCGTAATAATCGGCAACTTTTCTACGAGCCTCGGCATACTCATCCAAGTGCTGAAGCTTTACATCTAATACAGCGGCTTGCAAGGTGTCTAAACGAGAATTGATGCCCACTTCTTCAAACTCATATTGCTTGCGCTGCCCATGATTGCCAACCATGCGCAGCCTTTCGGCAAGTGCATCATCATTGCAAAAAATCGCTCCGCCATCTCCATAACATCCCAAGTTTTTTGAAGGAAAGAATGAAGTGCAGCCAATGGTGCCAATAGTGCCGGCTTTTTTGGTTTCACCATTACTAAAAGTGAAGTCTGCCCCAATTGCTTGTGCTGTATCTTCAATCACATAAAGGTTATGCTTTTTAGCAATTTTCATTATTGCTTCCATGTTGGCGCATTGCCCATAAAGATGAACCGGTACAATTGCTTTTGTTTTAGGTGTAATGGCGGCTTCAATCAGTTGTTCATCAATATTGAATGTGTTGGCATTTACCTCAACAAATACAGGGGTAAGTTTTAAAAGTGCTATTACTTCTACCGTAGCTGCATAAGTAAAAACTGGTGTGATTACTTCATCGCCCGGCTGTAGTTTCAATGCCATCATAGCAATTTGCAAAGCATCGGTGCCGTTGGCGCAGCCAATTACATGTTTGCAATTTAAATAAGCTGCAAGATTGTCTTCAAACTTTTTTACCTGAGGCCCTTTTATGAATGCAGTTGTGTTTATAACCTCTGCAATGCCTGCATCTACTTCGGTTTTTATTTTTTGATATTGACCGGCAAGGTCAACCATCTTTATTTCTTTAGTCATATCTTTTTAAGAATGGGCGCGAATATAGCTTATTCGCAAGCAGGTATTTTTATAAATTACGAAGTATTATGACTGAAAAAGAACTGTTGGTGCAATTGCAGACTGAAATGAAGCATGCTGCGGATAAAAACGAAGCGGTGGCAATGGCGGCTTACATGAAGAATAACTTCTCTTTTTTAGGTGTTAAGCAGCCTTTGAGGAAAGCTGTTTCTAAATCTACCCTCAAAGAACTTGCAAAACTTTCAAGCAATAGATATAGTGTTGTTGCAGAATATTTGTGGGCGCAACCCGAGCGAGAATTTCAGTATTGTGCAATTGACTTTTTAGAGTTCTGCATCAAAAGATGGGATGAGAATTTCATAGAAACTATTGAGTACTTGATTGTAAACAAAAGCTGGTGGGATACGGTGGATGTGGTTGCTTCGCATTTAGCGGGCGGTTATTTTATGCGTTTTCCGAAACATAAAATTGATATTGTGCAGCAATGGAGCAACAGCGAAAATATGTGGTTGAATCGCACTGCTATTTTGTTTCAGTTAGGCTACAAGGAAGAAACCGATGTTGTGTTGTTGTTTAAAATTATTCTGCAGCATAATCATTCTAAAGAGTTTTTTATTCAAAAGGCAATAGGTTGGGCGTTGCGCGAACACAGCTATACAGATGCAAATGCTGTAATTGATTTTGTTGAAAATAATGAATTGAAACCGCTGAGTAAACGCGAGGCTTTAAAAGCCATAAATAGACAGGTCAATTAAAGTCTTCCTTCATCGGTAAAGCTATAGTAGTTACCGTTGCCGATTATCAAATGGTCGTCTAAAATTATATCAACTAATGCACATGCTTGTTTTAGTTCTTTGGTTATTTTAATGTCTTGTTCGGAAGGGTTTAAGTTGCCACTTGGATGATTGTGTGCAATAATGATACTGCTACTTAGTTTTTCAATGGCAGATTTTAAAATTATGCGTTTGTCCACTACTGTTCCGGCAATGCCGCCAATGCTTACTTGTTGCTTGCCAATTAGCTGTTTTCTTCTGTTTAAATGAAGTATTACAAATGCTTCGAATGGTAAATCGGCTAACTCGGCTTGTAAAACATTATACGCTTGCCGCGAGCTCAATACAATAGGTTTTTCTTCGGGCGAAGAAGCTTGCCTGCGCCTACCAATTTCTAATGCTGCAACAATACTTATTGCTTTTGCTTCGCCAATGCCTTTGAATTTTTTTAGTGCCTCAATATCTAATCTGCCAAGTTCATTCAAATTGTTGCCTGCCGATGAAAGAATTCTTTTGGCTAAATCAACGGCTGTTTCTTTTTCGTTTCCGGAACTGATAATGATGGCAAGCAGTTCTGCATCGCTTAATGCCGACTTGCCTTTTAGCAGTAGCTTTTCGCGCGGGCGGTCTTCTTCTGCCCATGCTTTAATTGAAAGTGATGGAACGATGTTGTATGCCATAGTAAAACGGAAAATAAAAAAGGCTACCGATACCGATAGCCTTTTCTGAACGAAATATTTGAAATGGAACTTATTTCAAGCCATTTACCCTTTTAGCGGCACTTGATTTCAAGTTGTTTGCTTTGTTTTTATGGATGTAACCGCGTTTTGCAAGTTTATCAATCAATGCTGCAAGTTTTGGCAAAGCACTTACTGCTTCCGATTTTTTGTCGGTAGCACGAAGCGAACGCAATGCATTACGCATTGTTTTAGCAAAATAACGATTAGCTAATCTGCGTTTTGCAGTTTGGCGAATTCTTTTTTCGGCTGATTTGTGATGGGCCATTTTACTTACTTTTTAAAAATTGGAGCGCAAAGATAGTTTTATCCTTTAAAAATCAAAACGGTATTTTACTTAATGATTTTGCGGGTCAAAAAACCTTTATCGGTTCTGATGTTTAATAAATATATGCCGGATGTAAGCTTATCGGTATGCAAAACGGTTTTGCTGCTGAACTCTGTGCGCATAAGTTCGCGACCATTTAAATCCAAAATGCTTGCTTGGTGGTTGCTGCCACTAAGTTCAATGTGAATCTCGTTGTAAAATGGGTTGGGGAAAACTTTTGCCTCGTCAATTTCAAGTTCATCCAAGCTTGTGAAAAGAAACAAAGGCGAGCTTGTTTTACATGCTTCAAATTCTTTGTGCCAGACTTCGCACGAGTAAAATCCGGCACCATCGGGGTAAAAGACAAAATCATCAATTGTTAATCCTTGAATGGGCAGTCCGTTTTTAAACCATCGAATACCATAGTTTGAGTTGGGGAAATTGTTGTTTACGATTCTTCCGTCTGCTAATACAACTATTATCAAACTATCGGGTGGCGATGGAACAAATTTTAGTGTTTTTGAGGCGGAATGTTTGCTACAACCCGTTTTGAGGTTGGTTACACTCACGCTGTAGTTGCCCGTGTAATATGCTTGATAAATAGAATCGTTTCCTTGACTCATCGGCAAAGTGTCGTTAAACCATTGAAAGCTATAACCATTATATCCACTAACTTTTAAAGGTGTGTATTGCCCTAAACAAAATGTATCGCCCACATTGCTAACTGAAGGCACTGGGGTGAAAGGATGAATAATAACCTGTAAAGTTTCTGCCATCGAATTGGCTAAAATGGTATCGAATGTTACAAAGCCCGATACATTGCCATTACCGAAACGAGCAGTATCTAAACTCACTTTTATTTTAGTGTTCAAGAGAACATCATCTGGTGAGCCAATAATGCTTGTTCCTTGTGGTGGTCCGGTATCTTCATCCCATACTTCAATGTTCAACGAGTCAGTTCCTTCAGGAATAGTTAAGTTTAAATTGGTCCATGAAGTTTTTTTTGTATCGCTTTTGCTACCTCGGTTGGCAAAGCCAAGTTGATTGAATTTAATGTATGGGTCAGGATTTTGAATGGTTGTAGCCTCTTCAATGTCGCCAGCATATCCGCCTTTTACATCTACATACACTGTTTTGATTCTATAATTTAGGAACCTTGTGTGCAATGAAACATCAAAAGTATCTGCATTGCTGTAAGTTTTAATGCCGGGTTTTTGCACTGATGAAGTTGTTCCATCGCCAAAACTCCAAGAATAGGTAGTGAGGTTTGGACTTTGTGCAGCCAAAACAGCTTCGAAATCAAAAGTCAAAGAGCTGTCGCAGGTTGTTCTGCTGCCACCTCCAAATGTAAAACTCGATACATTTCCCGATGTATCGGGCATTACATTGATGTAAACTGTATAAAACTGTTGCTGGTCGCGCACTACAAGGTCGCCAACCACAGTTATTCCTTTTACAATCACATCGGCAAGAAAATTGAGTTTTACCACATAGTTGCCGGGTACAAGCGGTGTTCCACAAAATCTAACGCATCCGGTTGTGTCTCCTTTCGAGGGGTAATATTTTTTGCCCGGTTTGTTAAACTCAACACTCATGCCCGGAGGTAAGTTGCTTGCTCCTTGAAATTTTATTGAATCTAACTGCACATAATTACACATACATTGTTGCAAAGTGGCGGCATCGTTTACGTGCGCTTCCATAAAAAAACTTACATCATGCTGATAGGCAGCATTCACCATCCCATCGGGCAAAATAGAATCGCAAACTCCTTTTGGTTTTGCTGCTAAACAAACCGGGTCGGGTGCGCAAGTGCCGCATTGGCTGTGCAAAAAGTGCGAGAAAGAAAAAAGGAAAAAGAAAAGCGAGAGAATATGTTTATCACTGAACATTCAAAGCTTGTTTTACGCTAAACAAATCGAAGTACATCAATCGAGTTTCATTATTCATATCAGAACTTGTCAAAAATTCAAAACCATTTTTCAAATAGAATTCAGACGCTTCCTGATAGACATCCACCGTTAGAAACCTGCACCCAGTTCTGTTATTGGTGATAAAAAGAATTTTTAGATAATCCAGAATGTTGGTGCCAACTTCATTTCTATGGTAGTCCCTATGAACACCAAGCCGAGCAATTTTCATTGCCGGATAACTGCTCAGGTGTTTACCAGAAGGAAATGCTCCGGTAATCCACATCCGGTATTCAATTCTATCGTCAAATTGTTCTACAGATATTTTATCATTCATTATACTGAAGAAAGCTAAAGTTTGATTGGCTTTTTCCAATATGTAGGTAACTGTAATCAATTGATCATTGAACAGTTTTGATTCATTCAGCAAGAAGTCATTTAGATCTTCATTGCCACAATCAAAAGGTAATATATTATGACTTGAAGATAAGCGGCAAAGAAAGGAATTATGAAATGCGGACATTCGTTTCTTTCATCAACCCATTTATCGTATTAAAGTTGCGAAGCATCCGTTCTTTCACCTCTTTTGAGATTGGATTTTGGCTGTCATGCAACATTCTTGCCAAAAAATTCTTAGCCTCTTGCCCTGTTAATATAGGCGTATCTTTGATTGGTTTAGCCATAACTAAAATTTAATATATCAACGAAATTATCGTATAAATATTACAAACTCAAAATATTAGTTTGCAACATCGTTAAAATTAACGGTAGAAGAATCAGTAGCCACATCCAATGTTTCGGTTGTAGTTTCTTCAACAACAACTTCTGTTTTTACCTCTGCCGCAGGTTGTGCTTCAGTGTGTTCTACTACTGCAATTAGTGGAGCAATAGTTAAACCAACCAACGAAGAAAGCTTAATCAAAATGTTCATTGAAGGGCCTGATGTATCTTTGAAAGGATCGCCCACGGTATCGCCCACTACGGCAGCTTTGTGCGGCTCCGATTTTTTGTAGAAAGTTTCTTTCTTGCCGTTTACCTCAATATCAACACCTTTTTCAAATGATTTTTTTGCATTATCCCATGCGCCACCGGCATTGTTTTGGAAAATTGCCCACAACACACCACTTACGGTTA
>Ga0209573_1001144_pt1 | contig 43434 bp, 38 predicted proteins | sample TNRBio252014_DNA_FD_185870 | JGI IMG/M metagenome (GOLD analysis project Ga0209573, IMG submission 185870) | Wastewater treatment Type I Accumulibacter community from EBPR Bioreactor in Madison, WI, USA - TNR Reactor_6/25/2014_ DNA (SPAdes)... | ecosystem: Engineered > Bioreactor > EBPR >...
TGACGATGCCGTTCATCAACATCAATGCAAAGAACGAGACTTCAAAATCGAAGGCGTGCATCACGAACCAGTATTTGCCCGTCTCCAACAGCCAGATGATGACCGAGGTAAAGAAGACCATTAACACGTTGAAGGGTGAACGCAGTGAAGCCAGCCCATCCAAAAACTTGTGCATGATGTTGCCGAGTTTCTCATGCAGGCGTTTGGGCGTGAGACGTTCGATCATCCACGAACCGATGCGGATGCTAATTTGCGGGAACATGGCTGCCAGCAAAAAGACGGCAAGCGCGCTGATGAAGATTCCGGTTCCGTAGATCGCCACTTCCTGAATGTTGCCCACAAAGCCCGAGGCGCTGGTGAGTTTTGCAAGTTCGGTCAAATTGACGAAGATGAATGCCAGCATCACCACACCGTCGAAGATGCGCTCGACAATGATGGTCGCCAGCGAAGCCGAGACGGGTACGCCTTCCTTGCGTTTGAGGATGACCGCCCGTAATACTTCCCCTGCCCTTGCCGGATAGATGTTGTTTCCCATGTAGCCGATGGTGGTGATGGGGAACATGGTTTTGGTGGGAATCTTTTTGATCGGACCGAGCAGATAATGCCAGCGCCATGCCCGCACCCATACCCCGACGAAATACACAAAAATACCTGGCAAAAGCCAGATATAGTTCGCTTTTTGAACCGCGCCCCAGAAATCTCCCAGGTGCAGTCCGCGCAGGGCGAGCCACAAAAACAGGATACTGATGAGCACCCCGAGCCAGAATTGCCATTTCTTCATTTGCATAGGGGGTGATTGTACCAAAGGTGGAAGTTGGCGGTTACTTGCAAAGTACTCTCAACTTCGGCGAGGCGCGGGTAATATATAATTGCCGCCCTGAAAGGAACGTTCATGAAAAAGTATTTTCCCACCATCCGCGACTACTCTCTCATTGTCGCCTCCAGCCTGATTCAGGCAGTCAGTTTGCGTTTGTTCTTTGTCCCTGCCAATCTCGCTTCGGGCGGGGTGAGCGGTATCTCTCAGATCATCAACCATTTCACCGGTTTCCCCATTGGCTTGATGGTCTTTATCGGCAATGTGCCGCTCTTTCTGCTGGGCTGGCGCTTCCTCGGCGGGACAAAGTTTGTGATGCGCACAGCGGTTGCCATCATTACCTACTCATTGTTCACCGACCTGTTATTGAAGATCCCTGTTTTCATGGAATACTCTCAGATCCTTGTCAATGACCTGCAAGGCGATATTTTCCTCAACTCGTTGTACGGAGCCATCGTCAGTGGGGTGGGCTATGGATTGGTCTACCGCGCGCGTGGCACCAGCGGCGGCTCGGATATTCTTGCGCGCATCCTCAACAACTGGCGCGGCATTTCCATGACGCAAAGCTATCTCATCGTCGATACGGCGGTCATCCTCTCGGCTGGATTCGTCTTCGGCTGGAAGGAAGCCCTGTATGCCATGATCGCGTTGTATGTCAGCGGCTTGGTCGCTGAAACCGTGCTCGAAGGCGGCGGAACCGTCCGCACGGCAATGATCGTCACCGCCAAGCCGGACGATGTCTCGCAGTGCGTCATCGATGAAATGGAACGCGGCGTGACCTGGTTGGAAGGCAAAGGCGCCTACACGGGCAATTCACGTCCCGTGTTGTATTGCGTCATCAACCGCGCCGAAGTCGCCACGCTCAAAGCCATCGTCCATGAAAAAGACCCCGAAGCCTTTATGGTCATCGGGGTCGCGCACGAAGCGTTGGGAGAAGGCTTCAAGCCGTTGAAAGGCAGATGATGTATGTAATTGCGAAGCGCCGCAAAGCGGTCACCCTTGGTCTCGATATGGACTTCGTCCTACTCGACCAACAGGCTCGCAATGACATTATTTTTTCTTCCCATACCCAAACTGCTTGAGCATGTTCGGGTCGTTGCGCCAATCTTTGGAAACCTTCACGCGCAATTCCAAAAACACCTTTCGTCCGCCCATTTCTTCGATCTCTTTGCGCGCCGCCGAGCCAATGCTCTTGAGCATCTTGCCGCCTTCGCCGATGACGATCCCCTTTTGCGATTCTCGCTCGACAAAAATCGTCGCGGCAATATACGCCATGCCGTTCTCACGCTCTTTGAACTCGTCGATGCGGACTGCCATGCCATGCGGCACTTCGTCTCTTAATTTGATGAGACATGCCTCGCGGATCAAATCTCCCGCGATCTCCCTTTCATAAAGGTCCGTGACCTGCTCTTCGGGATAATCCGCTTCTCTCTCCGGCGACGTCTGGATCAGCGCTTCGAGCAGTTCACCAATTCCAAGCCGGTTCGATGCGGAGACCTTCATCAGGCTGGCGCTCTCCATCAGCGCGGCATATTCGCTCTCGCGCGTGGACAAATCTTCGGGTTTGATCAGATCTATTTTGTTCAGTACCAACATGCGGGGAGTCCGACGCGCGACTCCTTTAAGAAGATTCGCTATGCTGACGTCTTCTTCTGTTGGGGCAGATGATGCTTCCACCAGCCAGAGGATCAGATCCACGCCATCGAGGGCTTCCTGCGCTTCTTGATTTAAGAATTCGCCGAGTTTGTGTTTGGCGCTGTGCAGACCAGGCGTATCGACGAAAATCAATTGGGCGTCCTTGAGCGTGAGAATGCCGAGTTGGCGTCTGCGTGTGGTTTGTGGGCGCGGTGAGACGGCTGCGATCTTTTGCCCAAGCAAGGCATTGAGCAGGGTGGACTTGCCCACGTTGGGGCGTCCGATGATGGTGATAAAACCGGAACGATGGGTCATGCGGGTTTGGGACTCCAGTTGGCAATGACGAGGCTGAGGATGATGAGGACAGCGCCAGTGACGATCTGCCAGGTCAGCTGCTCGTTGAGGAAGATGACTCCAAGTGTAACCCCGCCGAGCGGGAAAAGATAGGTGACCATGGTGGTGCGCGTTGGTCCGATCTCGTGGATGAGATAGAACAACATGATGAATGCCAGCCCTGAACCGAGGATGCCCATCCACAACAAAGCGATCCAGGTAATGGGCAGGGTGGGAATTTTAAGCGGCGCTTCGAAAATGAACGCGGATGAGACCATCACCACTGCGGCAGAAGCCAGCGGACCGAGTCCGCGCAGAATGGTGGGTGTGTTTTCGGTAAAGACACGCGCAATGATGGAACTCGCTGCATAGAAAATACAGGCGGCAATCACCGCCAATTGTCCGAGCAGGGAGCCGGTATCTTCCCCGATGTCTTTGCTCATCAGCACGACCACACCCGCAAAACCGGTCAGCAAGCCGAGGACTTTGGGCAGGGTCATCTTGTCATCGTGCAGGAGGAAGTGTGCCACCAAAATGGTGAAGAGCGGCACGGTCGCATCGAGGATGGAGGCGACACCCGAGTCGATGGATTTTTGCCCCCACGAGATGAGGAAGAAGGGAATCGCGATGTTGGTCAAGCCGAGAACGATCAGCGGTGCCCATTCCTTCCATGAGCGCGGCAATGGAATGCGCTGGGTGATGATGACTGCCGCGCCGAATAGAAACCCGAAGAAGACCCGGAACGCCACCAGCGTGATGGGTCCCACTTCTCGCAGCGCAAGTTCGACCCACATAAAGGACGAACTCCAGATCAGCCCGAGCGTAATAAAGATGATCCAGTGTTTGGTTTTCAAAGCATTCTCCTATTATTAAATGATTTCTGGGGATTGTAGATGGGACGTGCTTCAAACACGACCCGATTCTTGCTCAGTTTTGAAATGGGCAGATGCCGTGCGAATCTTCGAGTCAGATATTCTTCACCAGGTAATATTCCCCACGTTCAAAGCCTCGATCTAAATAATATTGACGTGTGCCAACTGCCGCGATGACGGCGAGTTTTGCGAACCCATTTTCTTTTGCAACCCGCTCCGCTTCTTCAAGTAGACGTGTGCCCAGCCCCACATGCTGAGCCGCTCCGGTCTTTTCCGCGCCGACTTGCAAAGACTGTCCGTAGACATGCACTTCGCGGATCAATGCCGCGCCGTCCAAATCCGCCATGCCGGTTGCAGGAGACTCTTGCGACGGCAGCGAAAGGCGGATGAACCCGGCGAGACGGTCATCTTCGGTGTTGAACGAGATGAAATGCTCCTCGGCTTTGCCGGCAGGGTAGACATGGTCATGCAACCGCATCGCACTTAACGCGACGGCTTTCCCTTTTACCTCGCGGCATCTCACACACTGACAGCGCGTCCCGCGCCGTTTCATTTCTGCCTGCACATCCTGCCGCAGGCTCGTGCGGCGATTCCCCTCCACGACGTTATTCCCCGGAATATCGCGGATGACGCGGTTCACGCGGCAATAACGTGGAATGGTCGGTTTGATGTCTGCGATCAAGTCTACGAGTTCTTCGGTGGTGTACGGCTGGAACTCGCCGCGCTGCCAGTATTCGTACAACTCGGCATTGGCAAGGAGTTGATTCGGGTAGATCTTGATCTCATCGGGGCAGAAATCTTCCCATAGTCGCGCGAAATCTTCCCGGTCCGTTTGAGGCGTGGCGCCAAGCAGATTGGGCATCCAATGCAAAACGATCTTGAATCCAGCGGCGCGCAACAACGCCGCCGCCTGTCGCGTAGCTTCCACATCGTGTCCGCGTTTGTTGATCTCCAAAATATGATCGTTGAAACTTTGCGCGCCCATCTGCACTTTGGTCACGCCGAGATGACGCAGCCATTTGATCTCTTCCGGGTTGATCTCATCCGGTCGCGTTTCGATGACCAGCCCCACATTTCGGTGAGGAGCGGTTTCATTGATGGAGTGAATGTTGGGCAAATTAACCACGGAAGGTTCTTTTTGATTTTCTCTGTCCTCTCCGTGGTGAGGATCATTCATGGCGTCGAAACAGCGCGCGACGAACCATTCCTGATAATCGCGTCGATATGAAGACCACGTACCGCCAAGAATGAGCAGCTCGATCTTGTCGGTGGGGTGACCGAGATTCTTTAACGCCCGAATTCGCGACTCGACCTGTGTGAACGGGTCGAATTGATGTTCGAGCGCGCGCATCGCGCCGGGTTCATCGGGCAGATAACTCTTGGGCATGCGCACATCGGTGGGGCAGAAGATACATTTTCCGGGGCAGGGATATGGCTTGGTGAGTACCGTCACCGTGGTCACGCCGGATAGAGTGCGCATAGGCTTCATGCGGATTTTTTCCAGCAAAGTGCCATCCGGTTCAATGGTCCCTGCTTTGACCATCTCGTTATACGCTGCCACCAACGCTGCCTTGTTCAAGTACCCGCCACCCTCCAGAGGATGGTGGCGCAACACATCCATCACATCGTCCCCCGCGCGGATCTGGTCAAGCAGGCGGTGCGCCAGCTCCATCTTCTGCGGGGTGAGCGTGTTGAACTTCTTCCAGCGTTGTCGTTTCTCGGTAAATTCCATAACTTATCATCAGATGACAGTCACCTTGGCGGCGACTGTCATCTCACTTGATCTCCAATTGAAATTCCTTTTTCACTTCGTCAATGTTCTTGTGCGTGAACATGGTGGTATGCAAGCCACACTCGCTCTTCCCGTGCCCCACCCAGCGACCGGCGCGTTCATCGTCATTGGCGCCGATGGCAATGGTGCAGGGCGCACAGCCCACACTGCGATAGCCCTTCCGATAGAGCGGATGCGCGGGCAGGTTTTGTTCCTCTGCATAGCGTTTGACATCCGCCTTTGTCCAATTCAACAGCGGATTAACCTTCAACAGCCCGTCGCTTTGCAATTCCAGTATCTTTGCATGTGCGCGTTCAAACGTCTGGTCGCGGCGGATGCCGGAGATCCATGCCTTGAGCCCGCTCAACGCCGCCTGCATCGGCTGGACTTTGTGCAGGTAACAGCACAGGTTCGGGTCTTCGAATGGCAGGGTGCGCGTGTGCTGGCGCACAAAAATATCCCAGCGCGAATTTCGATACAGGTCCACCACGTTGAGTTCCCATTCATGCGCGATCTGCTCACGGAACATCAACGTCTCCCAGAAATGATAACCCGTATCGATGAAATACACGCGCATACCGCGCCGGATGCTGGCCACCATGTGCAGCAGCGGCATGGACTGTGTTTGAAAGGAGGAACTCATGGCGAGGTCGGGGCAAAACGTTTCCACCGCCCATTGGATGATCTCTTGCGGGGTCTTTGTCTCGAATTCTTCTGAAAGTTGCCGGATCTCTTCAACCGATAACATGCCCGCATTATACCGTCATGTCATCCCCGTCATGTATAATCCTGTTATGAATTCCGATGTCGCCGCCAGATTATTGCAGATCAACCATGAATTCTACAACCGCTTTGGAGATTCATTTTCCGCGACACGCCAGCGCCTGCAACCCGGCGTGAAGAAGGTCCTCAGTCTGATCCAGGCGGATGAATCCGTTGTAGATCTGGGATGCGGCAACGGGCTGTTCCTGCGTGAACTGCTTCGGCGAGGTCATAAAGCCGCGCTTCTCGGCGTGGACTTCAGCCTGCCCCTGCTTCGGGAAGCGGATTCCATCCCCGGGGTGGATTTCTGGGAGATGGATCTGGTTGCCTTGTCGTCGCAGACGCACCAGTTCAATATGGCTAGCGGGCGCTGGGCTGCAGTGACCATGTTCGCAACGCTGCATCACATCCCCTCGCGGGAGATCCGTTTGGGAATCTTAAGGGGTGTGGAGAAATTGTTGAAACCCGGCGGAAGGTTTTTTCTTTCCAACTGGCAGTTCTTGAACAGCGAAAAATTGAAGGCGCGCATTCAGCCGTGGGATCGGGCAGGTCTTTCGAACGAGGATGTGGAAAAAGGGGATTTTCTGCTCGATTGGCGCAGCGGGGGAACCGGCTTGCGGTATGCACATCAGTTCTCAGAAGAGGAGTTGCTTGGGCTGGCGGAGCAGGTTCAAATGAAGGTGGAAGCGTCATTCCTGTCCGATGGGGAGAATGGCAGGCTGGGGTTGTATCAGGTGTGGAGGCGGGCGTAGGTCACTTGCTGATTTCCACGCGGTTACGCCCATTGTGTTTGGCGGCATACATGGCTTGATCGGCGCGTTTGATCAGGGCATCGAGGGTGGTGGTGTTTTCATCGATGCAGGCTAACCCCAAACTGACCGTAATGTTGATCACGATGTCTTCCGTCAGGTTGACGAAAGAGTCCGCAATGGTCTTGCGCAGTCGGTTTGCCACCAGCGCCCCTGAATAAAGGTCGGTGTTCGGCAGCAGGATGACGATTTCTTCGCCGCCGTACCTGCCGACCAAATCGCGGTCTCGGACGCATTTTTTGCATTGCAAGGCAAACTGACGCAGGATCTCATCTCCGGCTTCATGCCCATAGGTATCGTTGATCTTTTTGAAGTGGTCGATATCTGCCATGATGGCTGAAAATTTCTTGGATGTGCGGATCGAATTTTCGAATTCGACCTGCCCCAGGTGCAGCAGTCCGCGCCGGTTGTACAGCTCAGTCAGCGGATCGATGACCGCCTGAGCTTGCACTTCCTGATAAATGCGCGCATTTTCCAGGACGATCGCAACCTGATTGGCAAACTCCAATGCAATTTCAATATCCTCTTTTTTAAAATCATCGATCTCTGCGCTGTCGATGGCGAGCAAACCGATCGCATTTCCGCCGATCAGCAATGGCACCCCCAGCCACGAACGGATATGGTTATGAGGCGCTTCTTTGAATTGGCTGAACACCTTTCCGGCGTCGGGAAGGTAGTAGGGTTCTCCGGTTTCGATCACCACGGTGTTGGGGTTGTCTCCCGGAACCGGAAAACGTGTGCCGATGACTTCGCTCAGGTTTTCCCAGCCGTGCCCGCCGATGATGACCATATCGCTGTTCTCCAGCATCTGAACCGATGCGCTGTCGTATGGAATGACCTGACTCAGCTGCTCAAGAATGTGATTAACCGCCTGCTCCATTTCCAGTTTGGCGGCGATCTCCATGCTGGCTTTGCGCAGCGTTTCAGAGGTATCGGCGCGGCGTTTTGCTTCTTCCACGGCTTGGAATTTTTCGAGAGCCAGCGCGATCAACGCCGCGGCTTGTTCGCTGATTTCGATCTCATCCTTTTGGAATTCATGCCGTTTGTTGAATGCCAGAATGATCGCCCCCAAATCCTTTTTGTTCGCTTTTAATGGCAACACAAGCACGGATTTGGATGGAAAGAATTGGATGATGCGCTGGTCGGCATAAGGTGTGCTGGCTGTATCTTCAACGACCAAGGTCCGATTGAGTTCCAGTGCCGACCCCGTAAAAGTGACTGCGCCGTGTTCTGGTGTATAGGTTCCATATACATCCTTCGGTGGTCCGTATGCCGCTAACGGTATCGGTAGTCTATTCTCCGCATCCCACAAGGTCATAAAACAGCCGTCTGCATGGATCAATTCCCCGAGCCGGTCCACAACGACCTGCGCAAGGTCATTGACCGCTTCAGCGCGGAGAGATACTTCCACGATCTTGTTAAGCAGACTCAACGCACGCTGGCGGCGGATGATCTTCTGTTCGGCAAGCGTGCGCGTCTCCGCAGACCCAAAGATGCTGGCAGCTGCATGAAACGCCTCTATCTCTGTGGTATTCCATACGCGTTCTTCTCGACATTCGTCGAACATCAGGAATCCCCACCATTGGTTTTGCGTAAAAACAGGAATGGTCGCTGCCGAAAGACTGCCCAATATTTCGAACAAAGGCTGCTCTTCGTCCGGAAAATTTTTGACCAAACCGTAGATTGCCTCTCCATTTGAAAGAGATTTTTCCCACCTGCCAAAGCCCGCCTCCCGCAAAGGGACATGCTGTAACGCCGGGTTCTTAATCTGAGCCTGTATACCCGGGGCTGTCCACTCGTAGCACAGGCTGGAATAAATCACTTTATTATCGTCGGTGTAATTCATTACCACAAAGACCCGGCTCACATTTGCCGCCCGCCCGAGCTTCTCCAACACATCCGGGATATTCTGTTCCCATGCAGACGCCTTCAAAAAACATTCCGCCGCATAGCTGATGGCAGACATGATCGACTCGCGGCGTGATAATGCAAGTTCCGCTTCCTTGCGCTGGGTAACATCGCGAAGGATGATCATTTGGTCTGAACCGTTTGTTGAGCGGGAGGTTTGCAGCTTTGCGATGGGGGAAACGGTCACTTCGTAGACTTTGGGCTGATCGCCATCTAAAACCTTGATCTCCACCAGCTGCTCCCCAACCCCCAAATATGGAAGCAGGCTATCATGGAATTTGCGGGAGATCTGCGACAGTGGCTGTCCAATGGCTTCACCGTCTTCCCTTTCGAGAAGTTCTTCTGCTGTGGGGTTCAGGTACAGAATTCGCTGCTGGGAATTCACTACGATCACGCCATCCTTCATATTCTTGATGACGCTGATATGCTCAGGCGGAAGCACTTCCAGCAGGCGGTATTTGAGGATTGCCCAGAACAGCCCCAGTGCCGTTGGCAGGAAGAACAAGGTTGTCAGATCAAGGTTGGGGATGGGTCCAATGCCGAGGACGTAGATCACGCTGCCGATAAATGGGGCGGCAATACTTAAAATGACGAAACTGATCTGTGCACGGTAAATGCCCGGTTGCTGGATCAACTCCATGATGAGCATGATCGTGGCAACCGCCATCAGCAGGTATGAGTAAGTGGTGTGAATCCAGAAAAAAGGTCCGAATTGAAGCGAGAGCAACAACAGTCCGGAGGATGTCATCAGACCTTTCACTTCCCACATCAGGTTGTGATAACTGCTTGTCCATACAAGGATGAGCGTCAGCACCGGAATTGCCCAGATCAGGGTCTGGTTTCGCCGGGTGAGCAGGTGACTGTTCCCTGTGTACTCGAATGCGAAGAATAGCATATACACAGGCGCTATGACGATGCCAATGTATTCGACTTGTACAAAGAAAAGTTTTATGGGGATGTAGGGAGAGAAGATCTCGAGACCGTATGCAAACGCCCAGATGGACATACCCAGCATTGTCCAGGCAAATGGCGCAACCGCCACAGCTGGTCTTCTGCGCCATGCGTATAACCCCAGCAAGGTGTAGGGGATGGCTGCAAGGAGAAAAATGAACGGTATGTAAAAATCTGAACGAGCAAACATAATACTGCTGATTGAATTTTACGTGGCTTCCTCGTGAAAATCATTGCAGTTATGTCATAATGGAGAAAAACTCTCAATATTGTAAACACCGGCAATTCAATCAGTATTGCATCTTGCCCAGTGACAGGGTAATTACGTCAGCACTTTTTGCGGGTCGACAACGTATTGCCACCAATTGTTGTGGATTCTGTTCCGGCGACCGGCAACGCGAGGAAAGTGATTGAACCACCATTTGTGGTGGGCGCGGATCTCTCCGCTGCCCCATGCGGTTGCATCGACAATGCGGATATCGCCCTTGAAGTTGGGGAAGTTGAGCAACCAGTCGTAGCACTCACTGCGGACAGGGGTGGTGTTACCCCAGTCATAGTCAGATTGGCTGTTGGGCGCAAAGTGGATGTTGCCGCACGCGGCTTTGCCCGGCGCGGATTTTTCGTAGCGGATGAAACGCTTCCACAAATTCGCCTCTCCGCTGAGCTTGCTGAAGGTTCTTTCCATGATGGATTCGGCGCGATGCCCGTAGGATTCAAGCATTTCGCCGATGTACCGCTCATAGGAAAAGCCCATGATAACGAAGCGGCGCTTGCTGGCGGAAGTGTTCGCCAGAGGTTTGGAATTGCACCAGAAAGCGCCCGGTCCTGCCATGATCGATTCATAGAAACCGGCGTGGGGGAAACCAAAGACCCAGACTTCGTCGATCTCGTTGCGCGCCACCCGCTGCAACAGGTTGAACTGACTCACAATGGCGTTGTAATCCACTTCCGATGGGGTGTGAGGCGGGGTCGTGCGGCGCATCACGTCCATGTAACTCTGGGGCGTGTAGCGAAATCCATCCACCTTGGCGGGAAACTCGTTCACGTCGATGCGTTGGACGATCTCATAGCGCGCCAGCCCTTTGCTGGTTTCGAGCAGGTCTGCCATAAAACCGGTCAGCAGGTCTGCGGGGTTGTACCACTGCATTTGCCGGGAAAGGGTCACCCCGGTGGATGGATCCATGACCGGGTCATAGACGATGGCAAGCACCCGGCTGCGCGTCACCTGGGCGGGTTCTGTGGCGCTGTCGGCGGGGTAGGAGGCGGGACGAAACCAACTGAAAATCGTTTCGAGAAGATTGGGCATGAGAATCCTCACATCAGGGCATGTTGGTGGCGAAGTAGATCTGGCGGTCTACGGCAATATACAGGACATGGTCTGGGCTGACGGCGACCGCGCCGACCGAACCCTGCGGAATGAGATTGGCGCCGCCTGTTTTCGGGCGGAACTGATTTTGCAATTCAAAAGTACGCGGCGCAAAACGCATCACATTCTGACCGTCCGAATCCAGCAGCAAAATGGACGGGTCGGGTGGGGCAGCGAAAAGGATCTGCGTGAAATTCGCCGCGCCGAACAGGTCGGTATCCTGGTAGGCGGGCAGAGTGTTGATCAACGGCACCGGGTCCTGACATTTGGAGGTGTCGGCGCTGATGCGGCTGTAGGAGCAATTGGAAAGACGCCCATCCGCATGCAACAGGTACATTTCATCGCCGGAGATGATGAAGTCGATCACATCCTGAGTGGGGGTTTGTTGACCGAAAAAGAAATACGGACGATCTGAATAGGTGCCTTCTTTTCCGTTGTACACCCAAACCGCGCGGGATTGAGCGTCCAATACGTAGAGCGTACCGCTGTCGAGTGTAAAGGCAGTGACATGCCCCCAGTTCGTATCCGGCGGGGGGAGCGGAATGGCTTGCGGAACCTGCCCCGGCGCGCAGTACAGCAGGTTGCCATCCGCATCGATCCCCAGCAGCGTGGCGTTGATGAAATTCACCACCGGCAGGGCAAGGATATCCACCAGCGAGCCGACGGTGTAATTGCCGTACACGCCCGGCTTGCAGTTGAAGGTGTTATCCAGTTCGAAACCGCCGCTGCCAGATGGGAACGCGCGCAGCACTTCCCCTTTTTCTGCATCAAGCAGGTAAATGTCTTTGTCGCTTGCCGCCATGCGGCTTACGTCGATCCCCAGTTTGGTGCTGAAAGCAGGGTTGAATTCCATGCGCAACGTGCCGGAGAGCTTGTCGAGGTTGGCGTCTGCTTCGAGGCGCAGCGTCGCCGTCTCTGGCGTGGAGCGGTGAATGGCTTCCGCCCGCGCCACCAAGTCGATCACACGCAGCCAGGCTTCGCGCTGCTCAATTGGATTCGCAAGAGTCTGCGCCTGCTGGCTGGCTTGGGTTGCCTGTTGCAGAAAACTTTCATATTGCGGGTTGCGCCCGTACTTCGTGTACACCACGAACAGGATAATCCCAACAATCAGCGGAATGATGACTGCAATGACGAACATCGAAAGGTCAGACGACTTCGGCATGTCGCTGCCGGCTTCGGCATTGGGCAGCAAACGCGGAAGGAAATTTCGCATCCTTTGTGAAAACGCCTGATTCCAATTTCGGAAGCCCTGCATTAAACTGACCGCCGCCTTTGCGGCTTGACGCGTCCGTTGTGAAGGCTCACGCGGCATGTCGGGCTGTTTACTTTCCTGCGCTTCCGGCTGGACCTGGGAGTCTGTTCGCTCGACCGAAACATCATCCACGCTTTCGGTTTCTTCTGCTTCGACGGGTTCCTCGCTGGGAGAAACCTGTGGCTTGGGCATTGCGCGCGGGATCGATGCGGGAAATTCGCGCGGTACAGTTTTGTGCGGCAGGCTCGCCAGCGGGTCGGCGGGCGTTTCCGTCAGCGGATTTGCCTCTTGCGGTTCCGGTGGAATGGCATACGCGGACGGCTGCACCATATGCGCTGCCGGCTTGGATTCAACTTCTTCAACGGGGGGCAGGTCTTCGGTCAGAGTACGAAGCGGAATTTCCTTCTGCGGGATTGGCTCTTCCCTCGGCGCTTCCACTTTGGGAGTCGCGTTTCCCTTGATTAAATTCATCGCCCCCGTGCCTTCTGTGGGTTGGATCAGAACGGCGTTCAGGTCTTCGCTCGTCAGCGCATGCAGGCGGCGGCGCATTGCCTCGAACGACGTGGGCTTGGCATCATCCAGCGGAGCCAGCCACGCATTGGGCATCCGCCCGCAAAACAGAAGCAGGTCGCCTGCGTTCAGGTCGGTTTGCGCGTAATGGATGTTGAGAGTCTGGCTCGACCCCAACCCCTTGCCAGACATGGCAGGCTCGAAAAAGTGACGCGACTCACTCGTCCCGAACCAATAGGCATGCATGGGTCCGCATACCGAAAAGATGACTTGACTTTCGCGCACCGAAGCCAGTGACAGCCATGCCAGTGCGTATTGTCCCTGTGCGCTGGTGGACATGTTGCGTTCGAGCAGGGTTCGGTTCACAAATTCTGCAGCGGCGCGCAGGGCGCTGGTGACGGCTCGCGGGGTTTGATAGTACATGTTAGCGGCATCTTCCGCCAGTTTTTTATATTCTGTGGTGGTAAACGTGGAATTTCCCGCCAGCAACAGATACACGATCAGGCGGTCTTGCTCGCGCCCGCGCGCCGCGTTTTTAGGCGGCATGAGCGCCAGCAAACCGGGCATTTCGGCTTGCTCCTGATTGTTGATACGATAAAGAGGCGAAAGATTGATGTCGAGTGGCATGTAAGATTATTACCGAATCGTCTATCATTATACTGGTAAAATTCGACGGCTATGGACTATAAACGACTCAATGATTTCTCTGAAATCGACACGCGCGCATGGAATGACCTGCTGAAGGAATCGATCAGCGATACGCCCTTCCTGCGTTACGAATATCAGATCGCATGGTGGGAACATCTCGGCGGCGGCGAGTGGAAGGACGCGCAACTCGTCCTCGTGGCGGCATATGAAAACGAAACCCTCATAGGGATTGCCCCGCTATTCATCGCAGAATATGAAAATCAGCCCGCGCTGTTGTTGAACGGCAGCATCGAAATCTCCGATTATCTGGATGTGATCGTGCGCCCCGCCGACCATGCGCGGTTCATCTCGGGCTTGCTGGACTTTCTCGCTTCCTCGCTACCCGAAGCCTGGTCCAAACTCGACTGGTACAACCTCCCCGACAATTCTCCGACTCTCGCCGCCCTCAAAGCGGAAGGCGAAACACGCGGCTGGACGCACCTTGAGGAGGTTTATCGTCCCACACCGCGTGTTGCCCTGAATGGCGATTTTGAAGAGTATCTCTCGCGTGTGGAAAAAAAGCAGCGTCATGAGATCCGCCGCAAGATGCGCCGCGCCGCCGAATCTGGCAGGGCGCGTTTTTATGTTGTGCCGAAAGACGCCGACATCCAACCCGAGTTGGAAGCTTTCTTCCACCTGATGATCCAGGACCCGAACAAGGCGCTCTTTCTAAGGGATGTGATGCGCCACCAGATGTCTCATACCATCCGCGCGGCGCACGAGTACGGCTATCTCTGGCTTGCCTTCCTCGAGGTGGATGGTGTCAAAGCGGCGGCTTCGCTCAATTTTGATTACAACGGAAAATTGTGGGGGTACAACTCCGGCGTCAGCCGCGACCACATGGAACTCTCCCCCGGCTGGGTGTTGATGGGTCACGTCTTTCAGTGGTGCTGCGAAAACGGGCGTTCCGAATTCGATTTCATGCGCGGCGACGAGGATTACAAATATCGTCTCGGCGGGGTCAATCAATACGTGATGCGGGTGAAGTTAAGCAAGTGACGGTCACTTCAAAAGTGACCGTCACTTTTATTTTGGAGTTATCCGCCGCCCCCAACCCCGCCACCGACGATGCCGCCATCGGTCAGTTTGCGCAGGTCGCTCAGCGCGGCTTCGATCTCTTCGGGTTTCACCGGCCGGTCCTCATCGCGATGCTTCAATGCTCCAGACTTTGCGCGTTCCATTGCCAGTTCCTTGATCGAAGCATTATTTGCAACCGCTTCCTTCACCAGCGCCGCGCCTTGCGAATATCCGATGACCGGATTCAACGCCGTCACAATGATGGCATTCTTCGAGAGCCAGCCTTCGGCTTTCTCGGTGTTGGCTTTCACGCCTTTTACAGCACGCTCCGTGAATGCATCCACTGAACCGATCATCACCTGCATCATCTCGAACAGGTTGTGCGCAATGATGGGCATCATCACGTTCAATTCCAACTGCCCCGCCTGCGCCGCCATTGCCACGGTCGTGTCACAACCGACGACATGGAACATGGCTTGGTCGAGCATTTCTGCCAGAACAGGATTCACTTTGCCCGGCATGATCGAAGAACCCGGCTGAACGGCGGGAAGCCTGATTTCGTCGAGTCCGGTCGAAGGTCCAGACGAAAGGAGGCGGAAATCATTGGCAATGCGGATCAAGGTTAGTGCGAGAGTCCGCAGCGAGGCGGAGAAGTCCGCCGCATCCGCCATCGATTGCATCGACTCAAAAAGATTATCGGAAGTTTGCAATTCGACGCCCATCATCTCGGAGAGGGTCATCACCATGCGGCTGTGATACTCGGGGTGTGCGTTCAACCCGGACCCGACAGCGGTGCCGCCGATGCCGAGCCTTCGCAACCCGTCAGCAGAACGGCGCACACGCTCGATGTCGCGTTCCACGGCTTTGGCGTACGCGCCAAATTCCTGACCGAGGCGAACCGGAACGGCATCCTGCAAATGTGTGCGCCCCGATTTGACCACTCCGTCGAACTCCACGGCTTTGGCTTCAAGTGCCGCTTGCAGATTCTTTAGCGAAGCCAGCAATTCCTCCAAACGCCATAACGCGCCCACCCGAATGGATGTGGGAATCACATCGTTGGTCGATTGCGCCATGTTGACATGGTCGTTGGGGTGGACGTAATACTTGCCGATCTCGCCGCCGAGGATCTGTGTGGCGCGATTGGCAATCACCTCGTTCGTATTCATGTTGTGACTCGTCCCCGCGCCTGCCTGGAACGGATCGACCACGAATTGTGTATCCCATTTGCCGTCCATCACTTCAGTGGCGGCTTGCACGATGGCATTCGAGAGCTGCTGCGCGGTGAACTTTTTACCGTCCACCTCGCGGTCGTTGAACAGACCCAGTTCAAAGTTCACGAGCGCTGCGGCGCGTTTGACCGCCGCCACCGACCAGATGAACGCCCGCCAGGGACGCAATCCGCTGATGGGGAAGTTATCCACTGCGCGCTGGGTTTGAACACCATACAATGCCGAAGCCGGTACCTGCAATTCCCCCAGAGAATCTTTTTCCTTGCGAAATTCGTTGTTTGACATATCATCTCCACCGGGGCGGGTGCCCGTTTTTTTCTATTGTACACCCTTCCTCTTTCATGCCGGGATGGACATGATATATAATGAAGAGGATGAGCGAATGGCTTCGCCGACTGTTTGCCCCTTCCATCTTCGAAGATGAAGAGAAAACTCGCACGGCTCAGACTCTGAATACCTTTGGGTGGATTGCATTTACAGTGGTGTTCATCCTCTTGTTATCACGGTTGATCACCGGGGATTGGTTAAGCCCCTCTTCGAAAATATTTTTCCCCATTGTCCTTTTCATCCTGTTCGTGACCCTTGTCATGATCCGTTATGGATACGTACGTTCCGCTGGGGTGGTGCTGGTCGTCTTCGTCTGGGGCGCGCTAACCTATCAAGCTGCACAATCCGATGGGATTCGGGATGTCGCCGTGCTTGCCTATCCCATTATTATTTTGCTGGCGGCGTTGTTGCTTGGCTGGCGTGAAGGCGTGGTTACGGGGCTGTTAAGCCTGACAGCCATGTGGTTTTTTGCATGGCAGGAACATGTGGGAAGGCGGCAGTACACCATCGACCCGCCGCTTGATTTCACGAGAGACCTTAGCGCCGTGCTTATCATTACCAGTGTGCTGGTCTACATCCTCATCCAGCGCCTGAACCGTTCGCTTTCAAATGCGCGGTTGGAACTGCGCGAGCGCCTGCGGGCGGAGGAACGTCTTCAGACCCAAACCCAATACCTCACCGCGCTTCACGAAACGACCTTTGGGCTGCTCAACCGTCTCGAACTTAAGCCGCTGCTGGGGTCGATCTTGGACCGCGTCAGTGAACTGTTCGAAACCCCCCATGTCGCTTTGAATTTGATCCTGTCAGACGGGTCTGCCATGAAACAGGTGCTTGGGCATGGCATTTTCGACCAATTCGATGAGGTGTTAACCCACAGAAACCAGGGTGTGGTGGGCAAAGCTTGGGAAACCGGAAAAAGTATTTACATCGAAAATTACAGCAAATGGGAGGGGAGACTCTCTGAAGTGGAGGGGATGGGGTTCGAAGGCGTGGTAGGCGTGCCTCTCAAATCGGGAAAGGATGTTACCGGCATTCTCCTGGTTGCCTATACCGAAACAAGCAGGAAGTTTACCCAGGAAAAGGAAGTGCTGCTGGAGCGCCTTGCCGCGCTGGCATCGCTTGCCATCGACAATGCGCGTCTCTACGAAGACGCGCAAACAGAGATCATGGAACGCCGGATGGTGGAAAAAGACCTGAGGTCCAGTGAGGAGCGTTTCCGCAAGGTGTTCAACAACAAGAACATTGCCATCACCATTGTCACCTTCGACGAGGGGCGTTTTCTCGAGGCGAACGATCCCTTCTGGGAACTATCCGGTCTTTCACCCGAAACAGCTCTCGGGCGTTCTTCAACCGAAATGAACTTGTGGAAGGAATCCGGCGAGCGGGAGATTTTCCTTAGGAACCTGCTAAAGACCGGCTCCCTGCAGGATGTGGAGGTGGAGTTTCCCGGCGGCAGGACTTCGCTTGGCTATTACGAATTGATCGACATCAAGGATCAGCGCTGCATCCTTTGCATGTTCTACGACATCTCGCGGCAAATAGAAACCGAGCGCGCCCTCAAGGAAAGCGAGGAGCGTTTCCGCAAGGTCTTTTACGCCAGCCCGGTGGCGATCTGTATCACTACGCTCGAGGAAGGCAGGCTTCTCGATGCCAATAAAGCCTATTGGGACCTGACCGGTTACGAGGCATCCACGTCGCTTGGCAGGACGGTTGAGGAACTGGAGATGTGGGATGATTTGGAACTTCGCCGTGCTTTCGTGGCAGAGCTCACGGAAAAACGCTCTGTCCTGAATCCGAATTATGAATTCACCGAAGCCAGGACGAATAAACAACGTCATGCCATTGCCCTCTACGAGTTGATGGACCTGGATGGGCAAGCCTGCATCCTGTCGATGTTCTATGACATCACCGAGGAGAAACGCGCGCAAGATGCCCTCGCTTCGGCAGAGGCGCGGACGCGCGCCATCCTTACCTCCATCCCGGATATGATCTTCGAAATATCCAGGGACGGTGTTCTGTTGGATCTGATGGCGTCGTCGGGATTATCCCCAATCATGGAACCTTCACAGTTTATCGGCAGGAACATCAGGGAATTGTTTCCGCACAGCATTGCCGAACAAACCCTGTTCGCGCTCGAACGCTCCCTTGCCACAGAGCAATTGCATGCGTTTGAATATGGCTTGCCGCCCGGTGAGGAAATCCAATTCTTCGAAGCGCGCGTTTCCTCGGTCACACCGGAATCCGCCATCATCATGGTGCGAGATATCAGCCAGCGCAAATGGGTGGAAACCGAGCGTGAAAAACTGATCCGCGAACTGGAAGATAAAAATAGTGAGTTGGAACGCTTCACCTACACCGTCTCCCACGACCTGAAATCGCCGCTCATCACCATCAAGGGATTTCTCGGCTTTTTGGAAAATGACGCTGCCAGTGGGAACCTTGCCCGCCTGCATCGCGACGTACAACGCATTGCCGACGCGACCGATAAAATGCAAACCCTCTTGAACGACCTGCTCGAACTATCCCGCATTGGACGGTTGGTGAACCCGCCTCAATCCATCCCCTTTGGCGACATTATCAGGGAAGCCCTCGAAATTGTGCATGGGCGACTTCAAAAGAACAATGTTCAGGTGCGGGTGCAGGATGATTTGCCCAGCGTCTATGGCGACCGTCAGCGACTAGTGGAAGCCATGCAAAACCTGATCGACAACGCCGCCAAATTCATCGGACCCAACCCGTATGTGGAAATCGGTCAGGAAGGGTACGAAGACAGCAGACCGATCTTCTTCGTCCGCGATAACGGCATCGGCATCGACCCCACCCATCACGACCGTATCTTCGGCTTGTTCAACAAACTGGATGCCGGCTCCGAAGGCACAGGCATTGGTCTCTCTCTCGTGAAGCGGATCATCGAGATACACAGCGGCAGGATCTGGGTCCAAAGCGAAGCGGGGAAGGGCGCAGCCTTCTTCTTCACGCTTCCCACCGGACCCGAGTCCTGATTCATGATATAACTGGCGGTATCTTATTCTGGAGGATTTTTCTTCATGAAACACGCAGTCAGCATCAGCATTGGGTCATCCAAGCGAAACAAGGCTGTGGAAGTGAACCTGCTGGGGGAAACAGTACGCATCGAACGCATCGGCACTGACGGCAGCATGGAAGCCGCCGCAAAAAAATACGAAGAACTGGACGGAAAAGTTGACGCTTTTGGCGTTGGCGGCGCGGATCTCGGCGCCCTGGCAGACGGCAAATGGTATCCCTTTTATTCCGTTCAACCGATGGTGCGCTTTGTCAAAAAGACACCTCTTGTGGATGGCGGCGGGTTGAAGAACACGCTGGAAAATAAAGCTCCAGCATTCCTGGAAGCGAAAATTGGCGACTACCTCCGCCAGCATGGAAAAAAAGTGCTGGTCACGGTGGGCGTAGACCGCTGGGGATTGTCCAAATCGTTTGTCGAAGCCGGGTACGAAACCGTCTTCGGCGACCTCATGTTCGGTTTGGATATCCCGATCCCCATTCGTAAACTGAGCCAGCTAAAAACCGTGGCTGCCTTGCTCATGCCCATTGCCGGGCGTTTACCCTTCGAGTGGATCTATCCCACCGGTGAAAAACAGGAAAAACACATCCCCAAGTTCGAGAAACATTACCAATGGGCGACCGTCATCGCAGGCGACTGCCATTACGTCAAACGCCACATGCCTTTGGATATGAAAGGCAAAGTGGTGGTTACGAATACCACCACGCCCGACGATGTTGAATTCTTCCGCAAAGTGGGCATTAAGTACCTTGTCACCACCACACCCGTCATGGATGGACGCTCTTTTGGAACCAACATGATGGAAGCTGCGCTGGTGGCGGTCTCTGGCAAGGGACGCCCGCTCTCTTTTGCAGAATTGGATGAAATGCTCGTAAAACTTGGCTTCGAGCCGCAATTGCAGGAGTTGAACTAATGAAGATGAATGCCATCATCACCGCCGGTGGGATTCCCCAACCCGGTGACAAACTGTATGCCTACTCCAACGGTGACTCCAAAGCCCTGATCGATGTAGCCGGCAAACCCATGATCCAGTGGGTGCTGGATGCCCTCAGCGAATCCAAGACTGTGGATCAGGTCATCGTCATCGGGCTTTCGCCCAAAAGCGACCTGACCTGCAAAAAGCCGCTGCATTACATCTCCAACCAGGGACGTATGCTGTCGAACATTGTTGCCGGCGTGAACAAGTCGCTTGATCTCAACCCGGGCGGCGAATACGTCCTGATCGTCTCTTCCGATATCCCTTCCCTTCAGGGTGACATGGTGGATTGGCTGGTGAATACTTGCATGGAGACGAAGGACGACCTGTACTACGGGGTTTGTCCACGTGAGGTGATGGAAACGCGTTTCCCAACCTCCAAACGCACCTACACCAAACTCAAGGACATGGAACTGTGCGGCGCGGATGTGAACGTCATTCACGTCAGCATGGCGACCGACCACCTTGATACCTGGGAGCAGCTGATCGGCAACCGGAAAAGTCCCCTTCGCCAGGCGGGTGTCATCGGCATCGATACGCTCATCCAACTGGCGTTCCGGCAGTTCACCTTGCAAGGGCTGGTCGAGCGTGCCTCGCAGCGCATTGGCATCAAAGGACGCGCCATCATCTGGGATCGCGCCGAACCCTGCATGGATGTGGACAAACCACATCAGTTGGAATTGATGCGTGAGGAGCTTGCCCGCCAGCAGCGTGGAGCGAAAAAGTCGGCTTCCAAGCCGGTTAAGTCAGCCGCATCCACAAACCCAACGACAAAAACCAAAGCGAGGGCGAAGGCAAAATGAGTCTTCGGTCACTCCTCGAACTCGATGCCCGACTTTCCAGTCAAATGCGCGTTGCTGAAAAGCCGGGTTTTTTACGCAACCTCGCCATCTTCTTTGCCCATTCCGGTGACTCGTGGTTTTGGGCGTTGGCGCTCATTGTTGCCTGGTTCTTCAGCAATTCCATTTGGAGAAGATGGGAAACGGTCGAATTCTTCGGCATTGCGGGGTTGGCGGCTGTCGTACTTGCCGTGAAATTCCTGGTTAGACGCAAACGACCCGAAGGGGAATGGGGTGGGATCTATCGCAACACCGACCCGCATTCCTTCCCATCAGGACACGCCGCCCGCGCCTTTCTCATCGCGACCTTGGGAACGGTTCTTGCCCCGCCCTGGCTGGCAGCTGTCCTTTGGGTTTGGGCGCCGCTGGTGGCTTTGTCGCGTGTGGCAATGGGCGTACATTACCTGTCTGACATCATCGCCGGAGCCGTACTTGGGGTGATCGTGGCGCTGCTTGGCTTGCAGTTCTATCAATTCCTCATCGACTGGTTTGCAGGGCTGACCGGTTTCCACTTTTGGTAGATGTAATTACGGCGGCTTCGTGTCGCCGTAATTTTTTATGAGGTTTAACAATGAAATCCCACACCTTTCGCCTTAAACCCCGCGCAGACTTGTTCGACTCCATCGAAGAATTTGTCAAACAAAATCACATCGAAGCGGGTTGTGTCGTCTCCAGCGTTGGCAGCCTGACGCACGCCACCTTGCGGCTTGCCAATCGCGAATATTACAACGACTACGAAGGTCATTTCGAGATCGTCTCCATGACCGGGACTGTTTCCATCCACGGCTCGCACCTGCACATCGCCATCTCTGACGGCGACGGCGTGACTGTTGGAGGGCATCTCGTCAGTGGATGCAAGATCTACACCACGGCTGAGATCGTGCTGCTTGAATTGGATGATGTGGTTTACAAGCGGGAATTATTCGAAAACGATTCGGGGTATGAGGAATTGGTCGTATATAAAAAGTAGGGACACGGCATGCCGTGTCCCTACGGTTATTCGATTGCCTTCAAAAATTCTTCCTGTCTTGTGACAGTTTCCTTCAACCCCAGCCGTTTTCCCAGCCTGGTTAACTGCGGCGGATCGACATACGTCTGCGCCAAAATCTCTTCCTGCCCCAGTACCTCACGGGCGGGACCATCCAGCAGTACCTGCCCATTGGATAGGGCGACCACGCGCTCGAAATTCTCGGCACAGAAGTCAATGTCGTGCGTGATGGTGATGACCGTCTTGCCTTCGTTTCGCAATTCAGCGATCACATTCGCAATCCTCGCCACGTTGACGGCATCCTGCCCGGTTGTCGGCTCGTCGAAGATGACGATGGGCGTATCCATCGCGATGATGGATGCCAGCGCGATCATTTTGCGCCAGGTGGGGGAAAGGTCGTAGGGATTGGTGTCGGTCTTATCGGTTAGCTCGGTCAATGACAATGCGCGTTGGACGAGATCTTCTATCTTTGCTTTCTCATATCCCAAATTGCGCGGACCGAACGTAACTTCGGTCAACACATCGCGTGAGAACAATTGGTCATCGGGGTTCTGGAAGACATACCCAACCCTCGACGCCAATTTTGCAACCGAGAATTTCGTTGTCTCCCACTCGCCAATGAAGATCGTCCCGGAGGTCGGCTTGAGCAAACCATTGAAATGACGCACCAGGGTGGTCTTGCCTGCGCCGTTCTGCCCGACGATGGCAACCTGTTCGCCAGAGTTGATGGTGAGGTTGATGCCTTTCAAGGCTTCCAAGCCGGTGGGGTAGGTAAAATGGAGGTTTGTGATTTCGATGTTCATTTTGCAAACCCTTCCACTGCCTCATCCAACGTGACGGGTAAATTCTCTTTTTTCCAAAGCCCGCGCTTCTTTGCTTCTCGCGCCGTGGAAGTGTAGCGTGAAATGCCGAAGCCGTTTTCCGCCAGCATGTCAGAGGTAAGCACTTCGTTCGGTTTGCCTTCCAACAACATGCGCCCATCCTTCAGCGCCATCACACGGTCGGCAAAGTTGGCGATCCATTCCACTTTGTGCTCCACCATGACGACGGTCATGCCTTCTTCCGCCATTTTGCGCACCACGCTGAAAACTTCCCGCGTGCCGATCGGGTCCATTTGCGAGGTTGGCTCATCGAGGACGAGCAGCTTTGGTTTCATGACCAGGATCGAGGTCAGAGCGACGCGCTGCTGCTGACCACCCGAAAGCGAATAGGGGGATCGATCCGCCAGTTCGCGGATTCCGGTCAATGCCATCGCTTCTTCCACGCGGACCTTCATCTCTTCGCGCGGGACCCCAATGTTTTCCAAGCCGAAAGCGAGTTCTTCGAACACGGTAAATTTCGCGCCCGAGATCTGGTTGAAGGGATTCTGGAAAGCGAGCCCAACGTTCATGACCCATTCATCCAGAGTCGCTTCGCTGGACTTTTTGCCGTCCACTGCGATTTCGCCGGTCAATTCGCCTTTGAAGAAATGCGGGACGAACCCCGCTAGCGAATAACATAAGGTGGATTTTCCCGCGCCGTTGGGACCGACCACGGCGAGAAACTCGCCTTCGTTGATCTTCAAATTAATCTCTTGCAGTGCCGGCGATTGGGTGAGCGGATATTGATAGGTGACGTTGTGAAGGGTTACGAAAGCCATAGGTTGAGTACGAAGGATGCGATGACGAGGATGACCAAAATTCCGCGCAGGATCTTATCGAACGCGGGGTCGGGAATTTCATGCAGGGAGGTCTTGATGCGTTTGGAGGTGAAACCGCGCGCTTCGATGGCAATGGCGCGTTCTTCCACCTCGACCAACGAACCAAAAACCAACGGACCGACCAGCGGAACCAGCGACCCGATGCGCTTGCGGAAACTGCTCTCGGTGTCCAACCCGCGTGAGCGTTGGGCGGCGATGATGGTCTGCGCTTTTGCCTGCATTTGCGGCAGGATCTGCAGCGTGGAGATGATGACGTACGCGAACTGACCGGGCAGCCCGCGGCGCGTCAGGTCAGACATCAACTCGCTGGGGTGGGTGGTGAGCAATAGAATGGCAAAGGAGGAGATCATCACGAAGATGCGCGAAACGGTGTAGAAGGCGCTTTGCATCGATTCGCGGGTGACATCGAAAATGCCGAGGTTCAGAATCACAGTCTCGCCGCCCGGCAGGAACAGGCTTTGCATTACGAACATGAACAGAATGGTGGGCAGGACGAGTTTAAGCAGCAGATTGAAATACTGCTTTTGCACCCTGCCGATGAACACAGCGATCAGAATGGGGATCGCCAGGAAAGGCGCCAATTGCGGCAGGGAGAGAAATGCCGGCAGGATCATGGAAAAGACCAATGCCAGTTTCGTCAGCGGATTTAGGTTGTGCAGGGGGCTGTTGACGGGGACGAAGAAGGAACGGTTGAGATTCATCGATGCACATCTTACTCGAAAATAAAAAAAGCGAGAGGAGATTGCCTCCTCCCGCCATTATGTTTGTTACCCTGCGGTAAGGCTCGGCAGGATGAAGATGCCGAACAGAATGAGCAGCACAACGACCACCAGCGCGATGATCATTTGGGTCTGTTTCTGTCCCTTTTCCACGGCGGCATTCTCACCGCGCGGGAAGCGGGAAAGGTAACGCGCCGAAAGACCGTCGATGATCGCGAACGCCAACAGGCTGGTGGCGATCTTGTCGAGCGGCTCGGCGATGAAGTTGGTGGTCAGCACCGCGCCGACCAGACTTCTGCCGGTTTCGAGCAGGAAGGCGGTGATGATGGAGGAGCCACTGGCTGAGATACCGCCGAAGATGGCGATGCTGATCGGCGTCCCGACCACTGTGGCGACGACTGCGATCACAAAGCCGGTCACGACCACTTTCCACCAGTTCTTGAAGTATCCAATGTTCGCCATCACACCGGCGGTGGCGCCGATGGCAGCCGCAACCGGGAACCAGGGGAACCAACCTGGGTCAAGGATGATACCGGCAATGATGTTCGAAAGCGCACCTGTCAACGCGCCAGCCCAGGGTCCGCAGATCACGCCGACCAGCACGGTACCGATGCTGTCCAGATAGACGGGCAACTTCAAGACCAACACGATCTGACCGATGGTCAGGTTGATCGCAATCGCCACCGGGATGAGCACCCAGGTCATGGTGATGAAGTCTTTCTGGATGCGCTTGGTGAAATACGCCCACGCAAACAGAAGGATCATGATCACTGCAACGACTGCAAAGTAGACTGCATTTTGCGAAATGACTTCCATCTTGCTTTCTCCTTATGTAGTGTTTGACAGATATAACACCGCAATCGCGGTTTCGTCTTACCTTATTTTACTGCAAAGATTTTCCATTCGTTTCAAGAAAAGTTCCATGAACATGCGCGGACGTACCCCCATCGCCACTTTCATATTTTTGGGTTTCTTCCCGTAGTTATAAAAATCGGCGAATGTGTTTCCCAACCCCACACCCGTTGAAATGTCCACATCCACCACCAAATCTTGATAGTCACATATTTCGGGCATGAAGGTCAATGCCATCGTCATCGGATCGTTGATGACACATCCCTCGATGCCTTGATATTCATCGTGAAACTCCATGTAAAAGCGCGTTGAGTCCGAGATGTATTTTGTGATGGGCGAATCGATCTTCAACAGCCGGTCCAGATCGTCCTTCATGAAGATGCATTGGTAGGTCACATCCAGCGGGGTGAGGATCATCGGCATTCCCGAATGAAACACGATGTGCGCCGCGTGCGGGTCAACGAAGGTGTTGAATTCCGCCAGCGCTGTCGTATTGCCCGTGTGTTGGATCGCGCCGCCCATGACAAAAACTTCCTTCACATTCTTCACGATGCGCGGCTCTTTGCGAAGAGCAATGGCGATATTTGTCAGCGGACCCAACGCCACCAGCGTGATCTCTCCCGGGCGCGACATGATCTGCTCGATGATGTAATCGCTTCCATGCCCCGCCTTGGGCTGGGTGACTGGTTCTGGAAGTTGAGCATACCCGAGACCGGAATCTCCGTGCGTTTCAGGGCTGATCAGCGACTCTTTTACCAGCGGCAGGTCACAACCTTTGTAAACCGGAACATGGCTCGCCTTTGCCAATTCCAAAATGGACAGCGCATTTTTTGTCGTCTGCTCGGTGGAAACATTGCCATGAACAGAGACAATGCCGTCGATAACAAGTTCGGGCGAAGCCAGTGCCAGCAAAATGGCAAGCGAATCGTCGATGCCGGGGTCGGTGTCTATGATGATGTGTTTGGGCATAATTATCCTGTCATTGCGGGGGCTACCCTGCCCCTACAGCCACGTTATAAACGTGACCTGCAAAAAGATTCCAATCTCTCAACAAAAAGATCCACGAACTCGCGCCCCTTTACACCTAACGCAACTTTCATGTTCGCAGGTTTCTTTGAGACCTTCATAAAATCAGCGTAGGTTTTTCCGGTGGAAACTCCGCCCGAAATATCCACGTTGACATAATGCTTCTCAATGGAAAATAATTCCGGCGCAATGACCGCCGCCACCGTCAGCGGATCGTGCAAGGCGCAGCCGTCGAAGCCTTCGTATTTCAGGTAGAACTCCATGTAATCTGCCGTCACATCGCGGACGAATTTCGCAATCGGTGAGTCGATGCCGTTCAGGCGCTCCACATCCTTTGCGGTGAGCAGGCATTTATAGGTCACATCCAGTGGGATGAGCGTGATGGGAATGCCTGAATTGAACACGACATGCGCCGCATGCGGGTCTTCGTGGATGTTGAACTCAGCCAGCGGGGTGATGTTCCCGCCAGAGCGGACGGCTCCGCCCATGATGACCAATTCTTTCACGGCTTGGGCAAACTTCGGTTCTTTGCGGATCGCCAGCGCCACATTCGTCAGCGGACCGATGGCAAAGAGAGTCAATTCACCGGGTTCGGTGAGGAAGCGTTCGATCAAATAGTCAACGGCATGAGGCTCAACGACCTTTGATCTTGGCTCGGGCAGGATGGCTTGTCCCAGCCCTGTTTTTCCGTGGACTTCTTCGCCCTGTTCGCCGTGTGGCGGCTTGATGAGCGGCGTGGAGCAGCCTTTTGCCACCGGAATGTGGCTGGCATTCAAAAATTCCAATAATGCCAATGCGTTGCGGGTGGTCTTTTCAAGGTTGACGTTGCCCTGAACGGTGGTCAGGGCTTCGAGTTGGATCTCAGGGGAAGCCAGCATGAGCAGGATGGCAAGCGCGTCGTCTGCGCCGGGGTCGGTGTCGAGGATGATTCGGGTAGGCATGGGGAATGATGAATTTAGAATGCGGAATGATGAATAAGGAAGGTTTCGACTTCTTCTTTATTGGGCAGGGAGGGTTGTGCGCCGAATTTGGTGGTTGCCAGCGCGCCGCAAGCGCACCCATAGCGGACGGATTCTTCGAGAGATTTGCTGTTAGCAGAAGAGGATGCGAACCCGCCGATAAATGCGTCACCTGCTGCTGTCGTATCCACCACATTCACTGGATATGAGGCAACTTGTTTTACTTGTTCCTCGGTCACCAACAGCGCGCCTTTGCTGCCCAATGTCACAATGACAGTCTTTACGCCGCGCTTTAAGATTTTCTTTGCGGCAGTTTCAGCGGATGGGACATCTTCCACGGGCAAGCCGGAGAGCAAAGCCAATTCGCTTTCGTTGGGGATGAGGATATCCACATTGGCGAGCAATTCAGCGGGGAGCGGTTTGGCAGGCGCTGGGTTCAGGATGACGGTCAGACCGTGTTCACGGGCTTTTTGCGCGGCTCGGAGAACCGTCAGTGTGGGGATCTCCAACTGGAGCAGAAGCAACTTCGAGTTTAAGAAAGAAGCGGAATCCACATCCGCTGGTGTGACCATGCCGTTTGCGCCCGGCGAGAGGACAATGCTATTCTGTCCGTTCGCATCCACCACGATGATGGCGGTGCCGGTGGCGGAATCTGTTTTCAGAACATGCGAGGTGTCCACGTGGTTGGATTTTAAGTTATTGAGGAGGAAGGACGAGAAACTATCGCTTCCGACCCGCCCGAGCATGGCTGTTTTCACCCCCTGCCTTGCAGCTGCCACGGCTTGATTCGCGCCTTTGCCGCCGGGGATGGTTTGCAGGTCTTCGCCGCTGATGGTTTCACCCGGCTGCGGGAAGCGCGGCGATTTGACAACCAGATCTGCATTCAATGAACCGATGACGATGATGTCTGACATACGATAATTCTACTTTACCAATCCACTGGATTTTGAATCAATGAAATTTTTATTGTGGTCGCAATCAATTACCTCCTCGGCGCCACCACTCCGCCTTTCACATCCCAGATCTCTGCGCCTTCGGAAAATTCCTGTGCGAATAAGCTTAAGTCAGTTGTTGTGAACAAGACCTGATGTTCCTGGCTGACATACTTCAATAGATCGGCGCGGCGATGGGTGTCCAGTTCTGCCATCACTTCATCGAGCAAGATGACCGGGTACTCGCCGGTGCGCTCTCTCATCCATTCAACTTCGGCGAGTTTCAGTGCCAGCAGCGTGGTGCGTATCTGTCCGCGCGAGCCGTAGTCGCTCACGTCCGCTTTGTTGATGATGAAGCGCAGGTCGTCGCGGTGCGGACCAATGGTGGTCACGCCGCGTGAAATTTCTTCGCTGCGAATCTGCTTGAGCCGCTCTAAAAAACCATCCTGGATTTCTTTTAGATCAAGCGCAGAACGGTCAATCGCTGTGTCGAGTTTCAAGCCGAGTTGTCCGTTTGGCTTGGGCAGTGGATCGTAAGCGGGTTCGTAGGCGAGGCGAAGAATCTCGGTTCCACGAGTCAACTCATGATGGACGCGCGAAGCGAGACGTTCGATCTCCTGCACAGCCTGGATGCGCCACAAAATGATCTGCGCCCCGAACCTGACCAACGCCTCATCCCAGACCTGAAGTTGGTCGCTGTTTCCTCCATACTCATTCAACGCCTTGAGCAACGCGTTGCGCTGCGTGAGCGCCTGCGAATATTCGCCCAGCACGCGTGCATACGAAGGGACGGCTTGCGCCAGTGCGAGGTTGAGATAGCGGCGGCGTTCATCCGGTCCGCCTTCGATGATCTGCGACATCTGCGGCACGAAGATGACCGCGTTGAAATGACCGATGACATCATTGACGTTGCGCTTGACGCCGTCGAGCAGGATTTCTTTTCGTAAGCGTTGTCCGTTTGCGCCGGTGGGTTCGAGAATGAGCCGCACTTCGAGACGGTGTTTGCCTTTACCGCGCTGATAATCTGCCACCAGCCGCGTCACTGCCAGCGGATTCTTCGCCTCGTGAAAGTTGACAATTTGACGATCCGCGTGGGTTTGGAAGGAAGTGAACGCCGCCAGGAAATAGATCGCTTCGAGCACGGAGGTTTTTCCCTGCGCGTTCTGTCCCACCAACACAACAGCCCGCCGTGGAAGTTCAGTATCCAGGCGGGTGAGGCTGCGGAAGTTGGTGAGGGAGAGGTGGCGGAGATGCAAGTTAGTTACCAGTGATCAGGTACCAAAAGCAGGCTTTGGAACCCGACAGTTATTAATCAAGCGGTGTTTCGTCTTCTTCCTGCGGTTTCCATACACGTGTGGCACGGTCAGTGAAGAGGACGCCGTTCAGGTGGTCGATCTCATGTTGGAAGATGCGCGCCATCCAGCCATCCACTTTTATTTTAACAGGCTGCCCGTGCCGGTTCAATGCCTTGACCTGAATCGCTTCATGACGTTCCACCTCGCCGATCAAGCCGGGGATCGAGAGACAGCCTTCCACGCCAAATACTTTTTCCTCGGAGGTTTTTGTGATCTCGGGGTTGATAAGCACAAAAAGTTTCTTCTTTAACTCTTTGCCTTCATTCTCTTCTTCATCCTCCCCTTCGGCATATTCGATGACCGCCAGCTGCATGGGCAGGTCGATCTGAGGCGCGGCAAGCCCCACGCCGGGGGCTTCACGCATGGTCTCGATCATATCGTCTATCAATGTTTGCAGGTCTTTGTCGAACTTTGTCACCGGTTTTGCCTTGCGCCGCAGGATGGGAGCGGGCAGGTACACAATTTGTCGTAATGCCATGTAACTACAATCCTTTTTGCTTTTACTGGTCAGGCGTGCCTTGCCTGTCTTGCCGAGCCGCAATCATACTTGGTTTGGGAATTATCCGCCACCGCCCTCCATGCCGCCGCTGCCAAAATCCATGTCACCATCGGTGCTGCCATCCAGCCCGAGCCCTTCGCTTTCATCACCGATGGGAAGATTGTCGAGGTCGTCGCCTGCCGCCGCCGCAAAGGGATTGGTCCCCGTGTCTGCGGTTTTGGGCGGCTTGACGGCTGAGCTAAACTCATTACGGTTTTGGTGATACGCTGCCAGCCAGGTCGCGAAGCGGTCGCGGTCTTCCTTGCCGGCGTCTTCGTTCTTCTTGGCAATGCGTGCCGCGCGCCTGCGGTTGATATCCGCTTGTACACTGGCGGGGTCCATCACATCTTCGAATGCCATGTTCGTGCCGCCCACGGAAATATTCACGGTTCCATAGTTGAACAGATAGGCGATCAACCCGTCACGTTTGTAGGCAGTGCTGAGGATGTTCTCGATCTGCGCCGAGCGGCGTTCCTCCTTGCCGAAGGGTTTACGGTCGATGTCGTGGATCTCGTCGTCGGTTACGAGGAAGGTATCGTTCTTCCAGTCGGTGTATTCGTACCACAGCCAGAAGCCGACCGGCATGAGCAGCAGGGGGATCGTTACCGCCAATGTATCGGGGCTGATCGTCCCGCCTTCGTTCCGGCGGATGATCGTCACCCCAATCGTCGTATATAGGTCATAGACCCGCCAGAAGAAGAAGAAGATTCCCAGAAATAGAAGCCCCAACGGCTTCCATATCTGCCGGAACAGCACAACCCAATGTTTGCGGTAGGTGATCTTCCCGCCGTCTTCGAGCCGCAATTGAAATAGATTTTGCATCGCCAGCACCCACATGGGGGTCTTTGCGATCTTCTCCTCATCCGCCACCACCAGCGGCGATAGCTCCACCTTGGGGCGTTTCGGCACCGGCATCCCCAACTTTTCCTTGATGGTGTCCTTCATCACATCGATCTGGCTGCGGGTGGTAATGGCTTTGGTGCGTTCCCAATACTCGCGGATCATATCCGCCGCCTGCACGGGATGATCGACATGGTCGAATTCCAGTTTGCCGACAAAGGTGCGCACGATGACATTGCCAAAGTTGAAAACCCGCCCAAGCATGTCCGTTTCCACGCCGACGGAAAGGATGGTTCCCAGCGGCGCTTCCTGGCGGCTGTCGTACAAGCCGACGATCTTTTCCAGCCAGATCACCCGCTGATTGGTAACGATGTAGTAATCGTTGCTCCAGTCGACGACGCTCCAAATGATCCAGCCGATTAGACCAACAGAAACGATGGCGCCCACCGCATACGGCGTGGTGGCATTGGTGATGAAGCCCATAACAAAAAGGCTGATGGGAATCGCCAGCGCCAGCACCGGAGCGATCAACGCCTGGTACAGGCGGATCTTATGCCGGCGCGCAATAAAGTAAATGACCTCGTTCTTGCCGAGCCATTTGAAGTTCGTGGAGCGCGCCAGCCTGCGACTCTTGATCGCAACCTTGAAATTCGGTTGAAGGATCTCGTATTGACTGATGAGCGAATCGAACAACTGCCGCGAAATGAAGAACATCTGGCAGTCTTCCACAGTGGTGATGGTGGCGGAACGAGGCGCATTTTCGAACAACCCCTCTTCGCCAAAATAATCGCCCGCATGCAGCGTGGCGATCTGCCGCTCGCCTGTATCCGGGTGCGGCACGGTCACCTTGACCCTGCCCTTGAAGATCATGTAAAACCCGTTGGGCTTGTCGCCGCGTTTGAATACCACCGTCCCGGCAGACGCTTCCGTTTCGACCAGTTGCGGAGCAATGCCTTGCAGCTGTCCCTGGTCCAGCCCGCTGAACAGGTGGACTTTATCCAAAAAAGCGATACGTTGCGGAGTCTCGATCACCATTCGATTCTATCAAACTTCACGCACAATGGCGCAGCCGTAAGCGGGAGTCTCTGTCAGTGTTGGCAAATGCCCCTCGAGCAGCGACTCCACTACCTCGTCGAGAAAGAAGCGGGTGGGCGTGCGCTGCCGAAACGTCACATCATCCACTGAGCCGCGATAGCGCAGGATGCCCTCCCTGTCGATGACGAAGACATGCGGAGTGGTCTGGGCAGCGAACAAGTCTGCCACGCGGCAATCCGCATCATGCAGGACCTCGGGGAGGCGTCGCGTTTCAGCCGCCTTTCGCAACGCTGACGGTGTTTCGTTGCGGTTCGATGCGATGGTCAGCATCGATACATCGTCCTGCCACTGCACGAACATCGAGAGGATGGCTTTATCAGTGCGTTCCGAATGTGGGCACTCGCTCGACCAAAAGTTGATGATGACGATGCGTCCGCGATGCTCGGAGAGGCGGTGGGTGTTGCCGTCGAGATCTGGTAATTCGAAATCGGGGACGGGTTGGTTGATTTCCATAAAGGAGGCGGGTTGATTCATATATAATTGCAATATGTCGATCATACAGGGAATCATGCAAAAAATCCATGCCGGTTCAACCGCTCGCTTCCCTTGGCTGGATATCCTCCTGCTCCTGGCGCTTGTTCTTTACACCCTGCTTGGAATTTCACTGGTCCCTTTTCATGGCGATGAGTCGGCTTTTCTGATTTTGAGCGAGGATTACGACCGTGTGTTCAAAGACGGAAAATTCGAAAGGGTGCTTTTCAGCGCGGAAGGGGGCGAGAAGCAGAATTTACGGCTGACAACGGGGTCGATTCTGGCGTTCTCCATCGGGTTTGTGCGCGACATTACCGACAACGATGATCCGATCCAAAAATGGTTATGGGGTGCTTCGTGGGAAGAGAACCTTGCGTTTGGGAACATGCCGTCGCCCCGACTCTTGAACCTGGCGCGGTTTTGTTCCGCCGTCATGGGGGCGGTTGGCATTGTGTTGTTTTTTCTGCTGGCAGGGAATTTGTTTTCCTCGCGTGCCGCTGCGTGGCTGGCGGCATTGGCGCTTGCCACGCAGGGCGGCGTTTTGGTGAACTTCCGCCGGGTAATGCAAGAGGGACCGAAGTTCCTTATGCTGATCCTGACGGCGTATGTCGCCTTGTATGTGCTTAAGAATTTGGGTCGATCCGAAATACGCAAGTTTCCATATTTCCTGTTGGGTATCGCCAGCGGACTGACGCTCGCCGCCAAGCAGGACACGGCGCCGGTGTTGGTCGCCATTTTTCTGGCGCTCGCTCTCCTGCCGGTATTCAAAAAGGAAACGGCTCGCCTCTTTTTCATCAATGGTTTATACCTTGGCGCGGCAACTCTGCTGGCATATGCATTTTTCCTGTTGTTCATGCCTGTCTTTTGGAGGTGGTGGGAGAGTGCGTTCGCGCTGATTGGCATTGCCATGATCCTGCTGCAACTGCCGTTGATCAGGCGTGACCGCATTGCAATGTCCCTTGCATTGGCGGGATGTGTTCTGGTCATTGGTATGACCGTCCGCTCACCGGCTTTGTGGGGCAGCCTGCCCGATCCGGTTGTGCATATGCTGGAATTTCGGGATGGGCTTGTGGATGTGCAGATCGCATCCTCCGGCAGCCGGAACCTGCTGGAATCTGATTCGTACCGAAACAGGCTTTCTTTCCTTTTGGAGAACATGGTGTCGTCCCGCGTCATGTATTTCGAGAATGCCAATTTTGATATCCCTCTCTATCATGAGATGATCGCGGCATATGAAGGTTCTTTGCTGAGCGGGCGCACCGGATCGCTGATTGGGGACGGCTTGATCTTGATGCTGGCGCTCCTTGGCGGGTGGACGTTGTTGAGGAAGCCAGCCGCCGAAAGCCTGTTCGCCTATTCCCTGTTGCTGGTGACTGGCATCTTTCTGTTTTTTATGATCCCGCTATCATGGCAGCGTTATTTCTTGGTCATGCAGATTCCCTATTTGCTGTTTGCAGCCGCCGGTGGAGCACAAGTCGAGGAGTGGATAAAAAGGTTCAGAGACAGCCGCACAGCGTAAAAAAACGCTCCCTGATTTGAAGGGAGCGGCTTTGCTTTCTAGGGAACGTCTACCCCCGCCAGTTTCTCAATGATCCCCACTACAGCAGAGTTGTCCAACTCGCCCATGCCTTGTTCGATCATCTGACGGAAGAATTTCGTATTTTCCTCGGTCGCCGAGATGGGAATGTCGTATTCCTTTGCCGTATCCAGCACAATGCCCATGTCTTTCAATTGCATGTAGGCTTTGAAGCCAGGGTTGCGATTGCCTTCGAACAAACGCGGCGGCTTCACGTCGAGGGTCCAGCACTGCGCCGCGCCGCCCTTGATGGCATCGACAACCTTCCTGGGGTCAACGCCCGCTTTCTTCGAGAAGACCAGCAGTTCGCCCATTGCCACCATCTGCGCCGCCACCATGATCTGGTTGGCGGCTTTGGCAACCTGCCCCGCGCCCGCTTCGCCGACATGGGTAACGGTCTTGCCCATCGCCTGAAAAACAGGCATGACCTTCTCGAGCGCCTCTGCCTCACCGCCGACCATGATGGTGAGTGTGCCGTTCTTCGCGCCGATGTCGCCGCCGGAGACGGGCGCATCGAGCGCAAGCACGCCTTTCTCCTTTAATTTTTCCGCGATCATGCGAGCGGATGCGGGTTTAATGGTGGAGTTATCCACGAAGATCAGCCCGGGATTTGCACCGGCGAGGATGCCGTTTTCACCGAGTGCCACCTTTTCCACATCGGGTGAATCGGGCAGGTTTGTAAAAACAATGTCCACTTGCTCGGCAACTTCTTTGGGTGAATTTGCCGCCGCCGCGCCTTCTGCAACCAGTTCGTCCACTGCTGTGCGCGAACGGTTGTGAACCACCACCGGAAAGCCCGCCTTCAGAATATTTCGCGCAATCGATTTGCCCATCAACCCCAGACCGATGTATCCGACTCGTAGCATGAAGAGACTCCTTGAATGAGAATGATGCGAATTATAACTTCCCCCTCCGCTGCTGAGGCGGCGTCTACCCAAAACCGTATCGAAGTTCGTCTGACAAGTACAAGGATGCAAAAAGCCTGCCTCTTTGCAGGGACAGGCTTCGGGTCCGGGTTGAAGCGGTTACTTGATCGAATAGGTGATGTTCACCGTCACGCTGACTGCCAGCTGACCCGGTTGGATCGGCACAGCGCTTTCCACTGCGGCTCCACCCCCGCCGCCCTTGCCGTAGCCATCGTAGTACGGCAGCGCGCTACCCTCATAGTAGTTGATGGTTTGGATGTCCACGAGGGATAAACCGGCGGCATCTGCCAGTTCCTGCGCTTCCAATTTTGCATCTTCCACCGCCTTGGCGCGTGCTTCCTTGTTGGCTTCGGTCTTGTCTTCCACGTCGAACTGAATGCTGTAGATGCTGTTCGCACCCGCGCCGACGGCGGCATCGAGCAGGTCTCCCAGTTTTTCGAGGTCGCGCACCGTCACATTGACGGAATTATCCACGACATAGTTCGTGCCGGTGATCTGACCGAACTCATCATACTGCGGGTTCGACCAGATGCTGAAGTTGGTGGTGCGGATGTCCTTCGCGTCCACGCCAAACTCGCGGATCGCGGCGATGACCGCATTGGTCTGTTCCTTGTTGACTTCCACCGCTTCGGCGGCATTATCGCGCTGGGTGTTCACGCCAATATTGATGTAGACAATATCGGGCGTAAGATACACGATCCCCACGCCGCTCACGTTCAACGTCCGTACGTTTTCGGGCGCCGCCTGGTTGACGGTGGTCGGTCCGCAGGCGCTCAACACAAGAGCCAGGACCGCCAAAATTGCAAAAGCAAAATATTTCGTACGCATGGTTATCTCCTTATTAATCATTATGCACCATAATGACGCCGCGGGTATCAAAAAGTTCCCGGCAATTTCCTTGTGCTGTACTTGAATTTTGACCCGATACCGGCTAGAATTGCACAAATGTTCTATGCCAATTAATTACCAAGAAATTTACACCCAAATAAAAGAAGTCGGCAAAGGCGCAAAAGAAAGAAGAAAGAAAAAAGAAGACGCGCAAGAACTCGCGCAGAAACTTCTCGAAACCTATTCATCTCAACTGGATTTCCTGCGCTCCAAAGTGGATTCTGCCAAAACGGCAGATGCCAACATCCGTTGTGCGGTACCGCTGGATGAAGAACTCGCCTCCTCCCACCCGCTGCCTGATTCTGTACCCGCGACTCTCATTGCCGCTGACGGTTCGCAAGCCATCGCAGACCGTCACAGCCCCGTGCAGTTTTGCGTCATCAACGTCGGCGGGATCATCATGAAACCCGACTCGGGAGAAACCCCAGCCGTGGAAGTGGAGAGCGAACTGTTCTTCGGCGATGCCATCGAAGAGAACGGGCTGACCACCGACGGCGGCGTCGCCCTGCGGCGTGACCTTGCCGAGCGCAGTGTCATCGAGCGCTTGAGCAAAGACCTGAGCGGGAATATCGTTTCCTTTACGGACGGCACGCTGGAGATCTTCCGCACCAAGGATATTGACAGCCCGAGCATGTACCGCAACACCGTGGACAAGTACATCTCCGTCCTTTCGCGCTTGCAGGGACGCGGGGTCATTTCGGCAGGCTATATTGACAAGCCATCCTCCAGTCTGGTCGTGAAACTGCTCGAACTGACGCAGATCACCATCCCCGACGAGATGGAGAAACTGCGCAACGCGCCACCGTTGAAATATGTCACCGACCGCTGGCTGTTCGGATATGGCAACACGTTATTCCAACTCTTGCCGCCCGGTCATCGCTCGGCAGTGTTCAAGATCCAGTCGAATTCTGAGAAGAATTACAAGGGCGGGCTCGAACTGCATTTCTTTTATCTAAACGTCGGCACGGAGGGACATCCGTGGCCCGTGCGGGTGGAAATCCCGCGCTGGGTTGTGGATGACCGCCAGCAGTTGGACCTGCTCCATGCGGTGCTGGTCAGTCAATGCCGGATGATGGGAAATAAGCCATACCCATATTTACTTCACCGCGCCCATGAAACGGCGGTGGTCAAGAACGAGGAGAAATATCAGGTCGAGCAGATGTTGCAACAGGAATTGCGAAGAAATAACGAAGACGTGGACGAAGGTTCGAATAAACAGTCCGCGAAGGATTTGAAGGGAAGAACGAGACGTTAATGTCCCCCTCCGCCTTCGGCACCTCCCCCAAATACGACATCGAAACTCACTCCGGATCTATCCAATGTATTCATTGTCGTATTTGGGGGAGGACGGGTGGGGGCGGGTTTTAGGAGAAATATATGACACAACCAATCGAGATCGGACGTTTACTGCGGGCAGGGACAACGGGATTCATTGCGGGCTGCCGTGTGAATCAGTTGAGCGTGCCTTCGTTCGGGGCATTGGTCCGCGCGCCGCTGGGGGATGGGTATCAGGTGTATGGACTCATCCACGATATTCACATTGACGATGATGGGCTGGTGCGCCAGTTGGTGACTGCCGATGGTGTGAGCGAGGAAGTGATGAAGGACAACCGCGAGCGCCGCATTGTGCCCGTGGAGATGTCTGTGCTGGCGGTGGGGTATGAGCAGGATGGCAGGGTTCATCATCTGCTGCCACCGCGCCCGCCGTTGAGCTTGGATGTGATCTATTTGTGCGAGGATATGGAGATTGCCCGCTTCACCGAGAAGTTCGGGTATTTCCGTCATATCTTGAATGGCAAGGATGTGCCTGTAGGGGAGGTGGTCGCGGCTCATATTTTGCAGGCTGGCAAGGCAAGGGGCGCGGATGGCGGGCGATGGATCGAGTCCGCAACGCAGGAAGTGATCACGTTGTTGAGGGATGATTACCCGACGTTGATGAGTGTGTTGGGTGCGCTTGCGGATATTTCTTGATTTTAGATTGGTGATTTTCGATTGGCGCTCGGTTGAGTGAGTGCTTCAATGGACGAAATTATATTTTGAACTTTAAGGGAACCTAATGACCAATATTTTCTTTGAACTGCACAAAGACCTGCCGCGTGAAGGTCCCGGCGATGAGGCTTCGACGCTTAAGGCGTTTGGGATGATGGAGGGGCTGCCGTCTAATCCGCGCATTTTGGATGTGGGCTGTGGTCCGGGGATGCAAACCATTGACCTGGCAAGACACACGGGCGCAAACATTCTGGCAGTGGATACACACCAGCCATTTCTCGATGAACTGCAAAGGCGGGCGGAACGTGCCGGGCTGGCAGAGCAGATCAAGGTCCAGAATGAATCGATGTTCGAGTTGAAATTCCCTGAAAATAGTTTCGATGTCGTCTGGTCGGAAGGTGCGATCTATATCATGGGCTTCGAGGCGGGGCTGAAGAAAGTGCATCCGCTATTGAAGGCAGGCGGTTATGTGGCGGTGACGGAGATCTCCTGGTTCAAACCCAATCCGCCTCAGGAAGTTTTTCAATTTTGGCATAAGGAGTGTCCCGGCATGGACTCGGTGGAAGGCAACCTGCTTGCGGTGGAGCGGGCGGGTTATCGTGTGGTGGGACATTTCTCTCTGCCTGACTCAAGTTGGTGGGACCATTATTTCAACCCGCTAAAAGAACGGATTGCCATGCTGCGGGAGAAGTATCCGCAAGACCCCGAAGCGCGGCACATCCTGGATGAGCAGGATTTGGAAATGGAGTTCTTTCGCAAGTATTCGGATTATTTTGGGTATGAGTTTTATGTAATGCAGAAGGGGTGATTGGATTTTAGATTGGAGATTGTTGATTTTAGATTTTTGATTGGTGATTTTAGATTGATCTTCGGGCGAGGGAGGCTCCGATGAATGAAAGTGATTTGAAGAAGCGTACAAAACAGTTTGGGTTGCGCGTGATTCGATTGGTGGAGTCTTTGCCGAGTACGCAAACAGCGCGGACAATTGGTAATCAGTTGCTGCGTTCGGGGATTTCTGTCGGAGCGAATTATCGGGCGGCGTGCCGCGGGCGCTCCAAAGCGGACTTTGTTGCCAAGGCCGGCATTTCACTTGAAGAAGCCGATGAATGTTTGTATTGGATGGAAATGCTGCAAGAAGCGGGGATCATTCCTGCTGATAAACTGAAAGACCTGATGAAAGAAGCCGACGAATTGGTCGCCATCTTCACCGCCTCCATCAAAACGGCGCGGGCGCACCTCAATCAAAAATCGTCAATCTAAAATCGGAAATAATCACGGAGTGATTTATGAATATACAACGAACTCAAATTGGTTATCTCGTCGGGGGCGGGTTGAAAGAAAACTTCCGCGTGCGGCTTACGGTGTCTCCGCAGGAGATTCAGGAGGGGGCGTTTGTGGTCATTCAGAGCGGATGGTGGAATTATTATGGGATCGTGACGGACATCCAACTGGGTGCGACGGACCCGCGCTTTGCGGACGAGCAGATGGAAGGACGCTTTCCCAAGCATATTTCTGATGCGTTGCATAAGAAAGCCTTGTATGCGAACCTTGAAGTGCTGCCGAATCTGATGCTGGAGGTGGGTCCCGAATTGGGCACGCCTGAGTATAAGGATTGGCAGGGCAAGATCGATGCGGGCTTGAAAGATGCGCCGCGGATTTTGCCCGTCAAGAATGTGCCGCCGCACCATGCGGTCGTGTCGCTGGCGAATGAGGGCGATATCGCCGAGATCTTCGGTGACCCGAACAAGGAAAGCAATTTTGTGGTCGGGTACACGCGCGAGCAGAATCATCCCGTGTGCATTGACTTGGATAAGTTCGTGCAGCGCTCGTCGGGAGTGTTCGGGGCGACGGGGACGGGCAAGTCGTTCCTGACGCGCTTGGTGCTGGCGGGATTGATGAAATACAATCAGGCTTCTGTGTTGGTATTGGATATGCACAACGAGTATGGGTTTGACGATGTGGCGTCAGACACGAAAAAAGCCGTGAAGGGTTTGAAGACCCTGTTCAAGGGCGGAGTCCGATGCGTTGGCTTGGGAGCAGGAAGCACTATCAGAGGCAATCAAGTTGACTTTAATTTGGAAATCTCGACGGGAGACATTTCCACATCTGATATTGAGACGCTTTCACGCGAGTTGAATCTGCGCGAGACGACGCCGACGATTCTGAATGCGTTGTATGGCACGTTCAAGGATAAGTGGTTTGCGGCGTTTCGTTCGATGAGCCGTGAGACGGTGATGATCGAAGATGACAGAGGCAAGACGAAGGAAGTGCCTGCGGAGGGGAGCGTGGCGAAGTGGGCGATGGAGAACGGTGTGAATGTGATGGCGGCGGAAGCGCTTCATGACAAACTGCGACGGCTGTTCAGCCAACCCTATATCGTGGACAACCCTGCAGCGGATTCGGTGGCGCAGATCATTCAGTCGTTGGAGGCGGGCAAGCATGTGGTGCTGTCGTTCGGCGAGCATGAGAGTGACCTGGATTATCTGCTGGTGTCGAATTTGTTGACGAGAAAGATCCGCGCGGCGTGGGAGAAGCGGACGAATGAGTTCCGCACGCATGGCAAAGCGGAGCCGCGTCCGTTGATCATTGTGGTGGAGGAGGCGCATAAACTGCTCAACCGCGAGATGGCGGCGCAGACGACCTTTGCGACCATTGCGCGCGAACTTCGCAAATATTATGTGACGCTGTTGATCGTGGATCAGCGTCCGTCGCAGATCTATGATGAGGTGATGAGTCAGTTGGGCACGCGCATCAGCGGCTGGCTGGGCGATGACCTGGATATTCAGGCGGTGCTTTCGGGTCTTTCGGGGCGCGATTCGCTGCGCGGGATGCTGGCGCGTTTGCAGCCGAAGGAAGAGGTGCTGCTGCTCGGCTGGGGCGTGCCAATGCCGCTGCCTGTGCGCTCACGAAGATATGATGAGGCGTTTTGGAAGGAGATGGGGGGAGGGAAGGGCAAGCGGAGCAGTGAGGAGATTGCCAAAGAATTGGGTTTTTAGCCCTGAAAACGGGCAAATTGCCTATTTTTAGCCAATTCTTTGAAAATGAGAGACGATATAGGATGGATATAGGCTGGATGAAGGATGGATATAGGCTGACGGAGGCTGGAGTTTTGGAAACATGTTCGGTTTCTGCCGTGAGGAGAATTTGCCTGTCCCGTCGTAAGACGGGGAGGGAGTTGGGGTTTGGTGGTTATTTTTTTAACCACAAAGTGTCACAAAGGGACACAAAGGTTTTAGTTTGCGAGTGATAAAATTAGCGGTGATTGGATGATTTAGAGAAGGAGTGTGTCTTATGCAATTCAAGGACATTATCACTTTCGAAGCAGGGAAGAGGGGCGGCAAGCCGTGTATCCGTGGAATGCGGATTACGGTCTATGATGTGTTGGAGTATCTTGCTTCGGGCATGACCGAGCAGGAGATTTTGCAGGACTTTCCGTATCTGACAAAGGAAGACATCCTTGCCTGTTTGGGGTTCGCGGCGGCGCGTGAACGGGTGATGGTGAGTGCGTAACACTTGTATAAGAATTAGGAGGTTATAAGATGATTAGACCAGACTTGTCAAAATGGGAATATAAAGAAGATGTTAAAGGTCTATTGGTGTTCGCACAAGCTCTTGATGAAATGTTATTCCACCATACTATTGATACTTATAAGTCAACGGCGTTGGGCGTAACAACAAATATCCTTGAATTAAGATATTTGGCAGCTCAATCCAAAAACAACCTGAAATTCATAAAAACTTTAGAGCCAGTAATTGAAGAATTAGATTCGAGACTAAAAAATGACCTGATAATAAAACCTAGATATCAGAATATTTATGTTCATTATATTGATAGAATTAAAAAAATAAAATCCCGACCTGATGATTTGATAACGCTCTTAAATATAATTTTATCTGAGTTGGAAGGCTTTTATTGGGTCGAATTGTTGAATTTGATACAAGAAAAAGTGGCTGATCCAAAACTTAAGAACGATATAGTGCTTTTAGCTAACACATTTATTGTTGAGGCTGAACTTCGAGGCTTTAGTAGAAGCTATATATATTACCAAAACAAAAATTTCTTTTTCAGAGCAGATACCAAACCAGAAAAAATTGAAAAGGTAGAACAAATCAAGGATTTTCTAGCTTTTTTTACGAACGAATCTTTCGAATGGAAAATAGTATTTAAGGGCTTCTCTGAATACACTCAAATCAATAAATATGTTCAGGACTTTAATACCGAGCAAGTTAGCATAACCATTGGAGATGATGGAAAGGTAGACCTACCTGCTGACATTCTAAAAAATGGCTATTTTTCTGAGAAAAAAACAAAGTATCCATTATTGATTTCGGTAGATATTAATAAAGATGTTGGGGTGAAAGACCCTGCTACTGCTCGGGAAACTGCTAAAAATGGATTGGATACACTTTTTGATATCTATTCATTTGTAGCCCACAAAGAACAACCGCAAATCTTTGAAAAAGCATTAGTTTTAAATAAAAACACTAACGAAGTACATTTTCTTCAACCCCCTCCAAATCCAATGGTTTGTGGTATTCAAGTCGGAACTGCTGAAAATTCTGAAAAGGAGGTGAAACTATTTATCGATATAGTTAATTCAAAACATTTTGATGATAGATCAAGTAGATTGTTTGTGCAGTCCTTGGACTATCATCAGGCGGCATTAGAAGCTAAAACTTTGGAAAATCAGTTAATAGACATGTGGGCTGCTTTAGAAGGCTTTTTACCATCACCTTCTGGTGAAGATGCGCGAATAGTTCATTTTAAAGATGCTTTGATACCTTCTTTAGTATTAACTTACCCAGAAAAAATCCTTAACTACATAGCATTAAGCGTTTATCGTAGCGGAGAAAAAAGTATTGAGATTGTTAAGGGTGTTGAAGTTGGAGATAATTATTTCCAGAAACTTATAGCTTTGATTGTGTGTGAAGAGTTGGCTGAGAAGCGAAAAGAACTGTATTCCGAACTAGATCATCATCCGCTCTTATGTAATAGGATTTATAAGACTCATTTGGCATTCAAATCAAAGAAATCTATTAGAGATATTCTTACTCTTCACGAAGAGAGGGTGTCATGGCATATACAGAGAATTTATACATCTAGGAATCAAATTGTACATAATGCGAATGCCTTGCCATACTTAAGAACGTTGGTAGAGAATTTGCATTCTTATTTAGATATCTTAATTGAGGCGACGTCGGTTATAGCTTTGCGGTCACCAAGAAGGATTAATATACCTTCCGCCCTCGAGATTTTGCGTCTCCGTAAACAAATCTACATGCAAGGATTAGAAGGTGATGACATAGTATGTAGTTTAGAAAATTATGGGACATTGGTTTTTGGCTCTGAAAACCCTGTAAGCCCTTTTAATGGAGTTTCATTTTTTGAAGGAAACTTTAGCTAGTTTGTTTTCGAATATTATTTATGGAGAAGAATTTAGAATTCTTATTAGCTTCAAATTACTCCAGCGCAGCCCAAAAAA
>Ga0209573_1001145_pt1 | contig 43403 bp, 31 predicted proteins | sample TNRBio252014_DNA_FD_185870 | JGI IMG/M metagenome (GOLD analysis project Ga0209573, IMG submission 185870) | Wastewater treatment Type I Accumulibacter community from EBPR Bioreactor in Madison, WI, USA - TNR Reactor_6/25/2014_ DNA (SPAdes)... | ecosystem: Engineered > Bioreactor > EBPR >...
CAGTACCACCCAGTTCAGTGATGATGATGTCATATTTATTATCCATTTCAAGCAGACGAAATCGTCTTTTGATCTCGTCAGTGATGTGCGGTATGATCTGAACTGTTTTTCCCAGGTAGTCTCCTCTGCGTTCTCTTGAAATGACACGCTGATATATTCTGCCTGTGGTCACGTTATTTGCCTGAGAGGTTGATACATTCAGGAATCGCTCGTAATGGCCGAGGTCCAGGTCTGTTTCGGCACCGTCATCCGTGACATAACACTCCCCATGCTCATAAGGATTGAGCGTTCCTGGATCAACGTTGATGTAAGGATCAAATTTTTGGATGGTGACTGAAAAACCATGTGCCTGCAATATTTTTCCCAGTGAGGCTGCCAGAATTCCCTTGCCTAAAGAGGATGTAACACCTCCCGTAACAAATATATGTTTGGTCATATTGTTGATTTTATTACGGAATGCAAAGGTAAATAAAAAATGCTTGGAACGTATGATTTGAAAGATAAATATCTGATTTCTTAATATATTGATTAGTAAAACAGAATAAAAGTTTGAATATTAGAAAAGTTGGAAATAGGAGGATTTGATGCATTGAGTTTCAGAATCCGTGGACTATCCCATCGTTTGATGTGCCCGGATAGTATGACCGTTTGGAAATGTTTTTACCAACAAGCATTGTCAATTAGTGAATGGTAAACTTTTTTATCTCTTCCGAAAATATGAATACATTTTTATATATAAATGAATAAAATATATAAAACGCTAAAATATAATTATTAATAAATAAAGACTTGCTTATACTCGTGTATTATTTGTGATTTATTACATTCAGATCATTCTTAATTCAAACCATTCATACAACTCATACAACTCAAACCATTCAAACAAATTGAACAAATAAACAATCAACCGATCTGCTGCCTTCATTTCAATTTTTGCTGCATCTGAAAGTTGGATTCGATCATATAGATACGCTTAGTGAAATTGATCGCGCTGCGCATTTGGGCGATGATCCCGAAAAACAGCATACTGTTGCGGTTGCCAACTTCTTTTTCCTTGATCCGTTTGATTTGATTTTTTCTGAGTTCCGTAAAAAATTCAATGGTCTTGAGATGCTTTTTCTCAAAATCTTCCCGTATGCCTTTTTCCATGAGGTGTGTACAATCGTTGAGCAAGTCGATCACTTTTTCTGCAGCTATATCCAATTCTTTGGATTGGTCACTCATTAATGGTTTGTGATTGTTATCAACATGATGGAATGTATCCCATGAAATGTGTTTCAGGGTTTGGATCAGTTCTCTGATATAATATAGGTTGATGGTATAATAATTACCCAATTCTGAATCGCTGTCCTGAATCCTGGTGATGACTTTATAAATCTGATTTTGTTTGTTTTCAAAATTTTCAAATAATTTGGTATATTTTTTATAGTTTTTGCTGAGTATGTCAAGGTCTTCTTTATCAAGGCCTTTAATAGAGTCTGACAGAATTTCTTTATAGCTCTGGCTGAATTTTGAAAAGTTTTTAAAATTTCTTTTTTTAATAGCATTGGTATCCAGAATTTTTGGTCCTTCTTCTTCATCCTCTTCCATTTCCAGCTTTTTATCATTCGTTTTTTTCTTGTGAAATGCATGTGTTCTGAACAATATGAAAGCTACAAGGATCAACATACCTCCTATGGCATACAACGAACCATAAGAAAACAAAACTGCAAGGATAAAAGCTCCCGAAAAAGCGAAAAATGCAGTCAGAAACCAGCCTCCAACTACGCTAAACACGCCGGTAATCCGGTAAACAGCAGTTTCCCGTCCCCATGCGCCATCTGCAAGGGATGCTCCCATTGCAACCATAAATGTAACATAAGTGGTAGATAAAGGAAGTTTCATCGTGGTTCCGAATGAAATAATGATACTGGATACCGCAAGGATCACCGAAGCTCTGACCAGGTCAAATGCAGGAGCATCTTTGCCTAAAGCAATTTGCCTTGTTTGAAAATCTTTTCTGTCAAACCTATTACCAACTCCTGTTTTCAACCTTGCGGGAATATACCGTTTCAGATATTTTCCGGCTCTTGTAAAACTCCTGACGACTTTTCTTGACAAAGTGGATGATCCGAATTTTTCATAGCCTTCATCCTGACGACCCAAACTTACTTCAGTATCTGTAACCGATCTCGCTTTTTTGTTAACATACAGGGTGATGGCCATAATAACTCCGGACAGTAACAAAAGGTAAGTGGGTGTGCCGATTTTGCCTGCAAGATCTGCCATCAAAAATGCATCAGGCGACTGATTGGAAGCTACCCACATGTTGTAAGATTCAAATCCGGCCAAAGGTACACCGATGAAATTGACCAAATCGTTACCTGCAAAAGCCATAGCCAGGGCAAATGTGCCGAATAGTACCACTATTTTTAATATATCGAATTTGGTGAACAAAATGATCAGTTGAAAAACTACTGCCCAGAAAATAAAGCTGTAAAGAATGATCAGATAACTTTTGTTTTCGATCAGATCAACCATGCCAGGTGTGAGGAAAGAAGCTCCTTTGGCTCCTTTGACCATCATAAAATAAGTAATGGCTACAATGGCCAGACTTCCCCAGATGGCTCCAAAATATTTTATTGATTTTTGATAATTGAATGTAAATAGCATCCTGCTGAGATATTGAAATAGCGCACCGAGAGTGAATGCGATGCCCACGCTCATCAGGATACCGAGAATGATGATGATGGCATTTTCTGAATTGATATAGTCAAAAATGGTCAATGTATCACCCTGAGTAAGAATTTTAACCATAGCGATCCCCACAGCGGCGCCCATCAACTCAAAAACCAGGGAAACAGTTGTGGATGTAGGCATGCCGAATGTGTTGAACATGTCAAGCAATATCACATCTGTGATCATCACTGCCAAAAATAAAAACATGATTTCAGAAAAATAATAATATTGCGGATGGAAGATCCCTGATCTTGCAACTTCCATCATGCCTGTTGAAAAAGTCGCGCCTAAAACGATTCCCAAAGCAGCAACAAACATGATCACCTTAAAACTGAATGCCTTTGATCCGACTGCTGAATTGATAAAATTGACCGCATCATTACTTACTCCGACAATTAAGTCAGAAATTGCCATAATGGCAAGTACGATTACCAATATCAAAAAAATTGTATTCATGCTATTTTATTTATTTGGAAACCTGAATTTCTATGTAAAAAAATACACTACAAAACATCCCTACAAAGATAGATATCTAATCTGAAATTATCATGACAATGGCTGTTAACCAGAATTAAATTAACATTAAATTCATATATTTTAATGCTTAATGTGATTGGTTTTTAGTGGTAAAAAAAATGTGCATGTCTGAAAATCCATGATAGAAATTTATGAAAAATTTCACTTATGGATTCATATCTTGCTAAATAGTCTCTCCGATCAGAAGTAATAAAAAAGGAGTGACAAAATAATCACTCCTTTTAATTTTATTCCGGTCTGCCTGACAACCGGACGATCTTTCTGTTTTTTTCCTTTTCAGGATTTCCTGTGATCATCATAATGGCCTCTGTTGTCTCTGCCGCGATTAGGACGGTAGTCTTTACGACCTTGATTCGATCCATCCTGATTGCTCCTTCTTTCGGTGTTTTCAGAACCTCCTTCTTTTTCATATCTGGGTCTGGATTCATCCTCGTCCTTGATAAAATCAGGTTTTGGCATCAAAGCTTTTCTGGATAATTTCAGTTTACCTGTTTTTTCATCTACTCCGATGAGCTTAACTTTAAATTTATCTCCCTCTGAAATAACGTCCTCAACATTGGCTATCCTGGAATGGGACAGTTCAGAAACGTGTACCAGGCCGCTTTGTTTTTTCAGAAATCCAACAAAAACGCCATAAGGCATCACAGATTGAACCACAGCGTCATATACATCACCAATCTGCGGAACATGAGTCATGCCTCTGATAATGTCTGCTGCCATGTCAATGGACTCTTTGTTGGAACTGCTGATCTGAACCATACCTTTATCACCGATCTCTTCAATGGTGATCACCGTACCAGTCTGCGCCTGAATTTCTTGTATCACTTTTCCTCCAGGCCCGATCACTTCTCCGATCTGCTCTTTCTTGATCTCAATGGTCATCAGTCTTGGAGCATGTGGTTTCAGATCGTCATTTGGTTGTGCAATGGTTTTATTCATTTCACCCAATATGTGCAAACGGCCGGCTTTGGCCTGTTCCAACGCTTGTCCCAGCAATTCAAAAGAAAGCCCGTCGATTTTGATGTCCATCTGGCAGGCAACAATACCGTTGGATGTGCCTGTAACTTTGAAGTCCATATCGCCCAAAGCATCTTCATCCCCCAGAATATCAGATAAAATGGCATTTTTTCCACCTTCTGATATCATGCCCATCGCAATACCACTTACAGGTGAGGTGATCGGTACACCACCATCCATCATAGCCAATGCGCCTGCACATACTGTGGCCATAGAAGATGAACCATTCGATTCCAAAATATCAGACACGATCCTCAGTGTATAGGGAAAATCAGCCGGGATCACTTTTTTCAAAGACCTTCCTGCCAGGTTTCCATGTCCGACTTCCCGCCTTCCCGGACCTCTGTTTGGTTTTACTTCCCCAACAGACAATGCAGGAAAATTATAATGTAACATGAATTTTTCAAAATAGGAATCCAAAGCGGTGTCAACCATCATTTTATCCAGTTTTGTACCTAAAGTGATGGTAGCAAGAGCCTGCGTTTCACCTCTTGTAAAAATTGCAGAACCATGTGTGGAAGGTAAGTAACCGATCTCTGACCAAATGGGCCTGATTTGATCAGTTGCCCTGCCATCCAGTCTTTGACCTTTATCCAAAACCATCATTCGGATGATGTGTTTTTTAAGTTTGTCAAAGTACTTGTCAATCAACGGGTTATTTTCTTCATACCATTCTTCTCCTTTTTCTTCCAAAAGCTTTTCATGAAGACTGGTGTTCAGATCTGAAAGTTTATCTTTACGTTCATGTTTGCCAAGCGAACCATGAGCAATTTCGCTGATGATCGCTGAACAGAAATTTTCCACATATCCTTTCAATTCGGTATCTTCTACCTCAGGCTCAATGGTTCTTTTAACCAAAGCTTTTTCACCGACGAGTCTCGCCAGTTCCAATTGAGCATCACATTGTAATTTTATCGCTTCATGACCGACTTTTATGGCTTCGATCAATTCACTTTCTTCACATTCGTTGGCTTCGCCTTCTACCATCATCAGGTTATCTTTGGTCGCGGCAACAATAATGTCTAACGTAGCTGTAGATAAGAGGCTTCTGTTAGGGTTAACTATATATTCGCCGTTTATTTTAGCGACGCGAACTTCTGAAATCGGTCCATCCCAGGGAATGTCAGATACTGACAATGCGGTTGAAGCTGCCAGGCCAACCAGTGTGTCAGGCATGGTTTCTTTATCTGCCGACAGCAAATAGATCAACACCTGTGTTTCATTCATGTAGTGATCAGGAAATAAAGGTCTGATCGCGCGGTCTACCAATCTGGAAATGAGTACTTCATAGTCAGATAACTTGGTTTCTCTTCTGAAAAAATTTCCGGGTATTCTGCCCGCAGCTGCAAATTTTTCCTGATAATCTACGGACAATGGAAAGAATTCCTGTCCTTCTTTTGCTTCGTGATTCGATACTACTGTTGCCAGAATGATCGTATCTCCTTGTTTTACGACTGCTGAACCATGCGCCTGCATAGCCAGTTTTCCTGTTTCCAGGATAATTTCTCTACCATCGGGCAATTGAAAAGTGGTAGAGATTGGAATTTGTTTTCCCATGAAAATATCTGTTTATTATTTTGAAAATGTTCCGCCCCTTGCGGAAGGTGAGATTAATTGAAGCAGTCTGTCTGCTATATTCCTGAAAGCAAAATGGAGTGCTTTGTCAAACACCCCATTTTGATTATTTTCTGATTCCTAATTCTTTGATCAATTCCCTGTATTTGACAATGTCTTTCCGTTGCAGATAAGCGAGATATTTTCTTCTTCGACCAACTTTCGTCAAAAGCGCTTTTCTTCCCGCCTGATCTTTTTTGTTGGCTGTCAAATGTACTGTGAGGTTTTTTACCTCCATGGTAAGCAGGGCGATCTGTGCCTCAATGGAACCGCTGTTCTGCTCTGAACCGCCAAATTCCTTAAATAAGGACTTTTTTACATCTGTTGTTATGTTTACACTCATTTTTTAAATTTTACCAAAATCAATTACGAAAATTTTCATTAGCGGCGCAAAGGTAAATATTAATAGTAATTAAAAAAATTTTAATCACCTAATCCACCAGTATTTACATCATTTTCACTCATTTTGGCCTTTTCCCACAAAAAATCCATTTCATCCTGGTTCATTTCGGTGATCATTTTTGCAGAATGGTTTTCAATATATTCAAAACGCCTTTTAAATTTCCTGTTGGTTTTCTCCAAAGCGGTCTCAGGATCCACTCCGATGAACCTTGCATAATTCACCATGGTAAACAATACATCTCCGAATTCTGATTCGATCTCATCCTGATTGTTTTCCCGACTCATCGCCTCATCGAGTTCATTCAATTCTTCATTGAGCTTGGTACGAACGCCCTCTTTATCTTTCCAATCGAATCCAACCTGAGATGTCTTATCCTGCATTCGAAATGCCTTGATCAATGCCGGAAGACTGTTGGGAACTCCTCCCAATACTGATTTTTTCCCTTCATCCATTTTGATCTGTTCCCAGTTTTTCTTTACATCTTCCTCATTCTCCACTTGTACATCTCCATAAATATGCGGATGCCTCCTGATCAGTTTTTCATTCAGGGTCTGGATGATATCTCCAATGTGGAACAGGCTTTGCTCTTCTGCAATTCTGGCATAAAATACGATATGTAAAAGCAAATCGCCCAACTCTTCCCGGATTCCTTTCATGTCTTCTGTGACAATGGCCTCCGATAGCTCATAGGCTTCCTCAAGGGTCAGGTTGCGCAAACTATGGTTCGTCTGTTTTTTATCCCAGGGGCACTGAAGCCTCAAATCTTCCATGATTTTGAGCAGTTCCATAAAAGCATTGGCCTTGTTTTGCATGGTAGTATTATTAATAAGGTATATTTGCCGCCAAATTGACGGGTGACAAAAAAGTTTGTGTCCTAAGTGGTAGTTCTTATATTGATCGATCTTATCCTCTATTTGTTCATTTTTTTTTCCAACAGAAGAATGCATCTGAATTATATTTTCAGGGGAGCGAAAGTAGGTATTCTTTGTGAATATAAGTTGAAATGACTTGTTCGTTTTTATCACAAATGAGCAATTATCTTGTTTTCCGCATAGTCTGACTGAAAATCAAAACGATCAGTAATCCATTGAAAGCGAAAAGGCATGCTAAAGTACCTTAACATAATCCCAGGTTTTCAGGTAGGATGGATTGGTTTTTTGGTATTTTTATCAATAGTATGACAGTTAATTTTGATTATTTTGTTATTATATATTGTTTTTGGTAGTTATTTCGGAATAATGTAGATTTTATGTACTGTTTTCTGTTAACCTTTAATAGTGAACTTCAATAAGAGATTGTAAATCAAGTTGGATTTTATTTATCAATCATTTTTTTGTTATATATCTGACCTTCTCATGTTCATTGTTTCAGGATATTGAAGGTTAAATTGGTAAATTGGAACACTATCTCTGTTTGGATGTTATGTATTTATCTGAATAGGATATTGACATAGTTTTTACAGGAAAGCATCAAATACTGCGTTATGCTCCTTTTTGAAACAGTCATTTACATTTGGTAGACGCATTGTTTTCAAAAACTCTTGCCTTTGGGATACTCGCAGAAAGGTTGCAAGAATTGCTTTCTTGTTTTATTATCAAAAGCAAAAAAAAGCATTGGTTTTCTTGCAGTAACTACATAATGAATACTGATGTTGATATTGCATGTATGTGTGAAAAATCATTCAGTGTAATTATTCAGCGTGTTACGTAAGTTCTGTCGAAGCTTGATTTGATCCCGGGAGCTATTGCCACAAATTTTTATTTTTACCCATCGGACTGATCATAGCAAATTTGGCAAATAATTTTAAAAAGTAAAAATATGAAAGAGTTTCTTTATGTGCTGGCTATTGTGTTTGGCATCGTGTTGATCTCTATTTTGATCATCAATGTGAAGTTTTATTTCAAAGGTCAGGTGATGAAAAAAACCTGTTCTTCACAGGCAGGTGAATCCTGTATATGCGAGCGGGATGGCCTGGAGAAAAAGTCCTGCGAAAATAAATAATCAGTATGATTCTGTGTAGACAAAGTACTTATCCTGGTCCACTAGTTTGTTGAATCGCCTATACTGTCAATTTGTCATTGTTTCGGGCATTATGAAGTCTTATTTTGGAATAAACTGACAATATTTTGTTTTTACGCATGCTGAATTGGTTTGAATTATTGGTTTTTTGAATTGGTATGCAAATTGATATGGCTGGATAAAAAGGTATATGGAATTTATTGCGGTCAACAATTTAAATGAGCTGAAAAATCTGGCTGGTAAAGAGGATATCGTTTTTGCCATGCTATATAAAAATAATTCCGATGCCAGCACATGTGCACGAAATGCCTTAGCAGATGCTTTTAAAGACGGAAAACAAAAGGTGTGCCTCGCAGAGATCGATGTGGAAAAAACCCGGGATATTCATGGAGTTTATGGGATTGATTCTGTTCCGGCGGTGATTTTTTTCAGGAATGGTGATTTTGTCAATGTAGTAAAGGGCTGTATGAACCAGCATTATTACGAGGGTTTGGTAGAAGAACCTTATGCTGGTCAAAAAGCTCAGGATAAAAATCAGTCCAAAATTCCGCAGGTAACAGTTTACTCCACACCAAGCTGTTCATGGTGTACCAGATTGAAGGATCATCTCAACCGGAACAATATCCGGTACAGGGAGATCAATGTGGCAGCCAATCCTGCCCAGGCGGAAGAAATGAAGCGAAGAAGTGGTCAGATGGGTGTTCCACAGACCGACATTGACGGACAAATGATCGTGGGTTTTGATCAGTCCCGTATAGATAAATTATTAGGAATTGTGGCAAATTAATTAAATCAATAAATGAATTTTAATATGAAAGAATTACAACCTTTGCACGAGTATGTATTGCTTGAACTGGTAGAAATGGAAGCAAAAACTTCAGGTGGTATCATCATTCCCGATACAGCTAAGGAAAAACCTCAGTATGGGAAAGTGGTCGCTTTGGGGAATATTGAAAAACCATCAGTGGCTATTGGTGATTTCGTCTATTTCAAAAAATATTCCGGTTCTGAAGTAGAAAATGGCGGTAAAAGCTTGCTTTTCGTTCCCTATGCAGACTTACTGGCAAAAATAGTGGAAACAGATAAAATCTGATCATTGAGATCCCGACCAGTCTGCTGTTTATGGCAGATATGACGGCAAGTGTTCATGGAAAACTTTGAATAGAAACCAACCTTTTGTAAGGCTGGTTTCTTTTTTAATATAGGGACTGTCAGGAATTTACAGAACATGGAAAAACAATATTATTTTTGAATGAGGTTGAATTTGTTCTTCCATTCGATGTCTGAACCGATATTTTGAAAGGAAATAAATTTTGTATTTTTCAACAAAAATTCCATATTGCCATTAAGAATATAAACCATACTTATGAAAATTGATCTGTGGTGGATAGGTAAAACCAAACCTGCGTATCTGGAAGAAGGTATTCAGGATTATGCTGGCAGGATAAAGCATTACATCAATTTTTCATACATCACCATCCCCGATATTAAAAATCAGGCCAACATGAATCCGGCAATACTCAAAAAAAAGGAAGCTGAATGGGTCATCAACCGGTTACAGCCGGATGATTTTCTGATTTTACTGGATGAAAATGGCAAAACCTTAGACTCTGTCAGTTTTGCAGGTTTTATAGAAGACCTGATGGTGCGGTCAGTAAAACAACTTGTTTTTCTGATCGGTGGAGCTTATGGCTTTGACGAATCGTTATACCACAGGGCAAATGAAAAAATCTCATTGTCCAAAATGACTTTTTCTCATCAGATGGTCAGACTTTTCTTTACAGAACAACTGTACAGGGCGTTTACCATCATTCATCATGAAAAGTATCACAATCTATGATCACAACCATTATTTTCGCAGTTATTTTCATCACTTCTATAGCTGCATTTAACAAAGAAGACTTGTTCAGCAAAATGTTGTTCTCACCTTATCTGACCATCCGCAAAAAACAATGGTATCGCTTGCTTTCAGCAGGATTTGTTCATGGAAGTTGGGTGCATCTGCTGATCAATCTGTTTGTTTTCTGGCAGTTTGGCACATACCTGGAAAGCTATTTTGGCGCTGTTTATGGATTCTGGGGTTCCAAAATATTTATGGCCGGGTTGTTTTTTGGAGGAATTGTTTTTGCCAATTTTCCTTCTCTTTACATTCATGCAAAAGATTATAATTATCAAAGTATAGGCGCATCCGGCGGAGTTTCAGCTGTATTATTCGCTTACATTCTGATCAATCCATGGGACAAACTGCTGCTTTATTTTGTGATTCCATTGTATAGTGTGATTGCAGGTGTACTCTTTTTGATTTATTCATATTGGGCCAGCAAAAACAGGAATGATCACATCGATCACCTCGCGCATTTTTCTGGTTCTGTTTTTGGAATTATTTATACGGTGATTGCTTACCCAGGTGTTTTGCAGAGCTTTCTGGACAAATTTTTGCATGAAATGCCTTTTTGATGGTGGAAAACACCAAATTATCCCGGTAGAAATAGTCGTTGGTTCATTTCGTTGTATTGAACAACATTGAGTATTATTCTTACTAATGGCCGAAAGGTAAAACAGGCAATTGAAACATTGATTCTCAGCGAATTTTGCTGAAGCTTATCTCAATAAAGTGATGTCTCCTGCCAGTTTGTGTATTTCACCATCCATATCTTCAATTTCCAGATAATATATGAATACTCCCGGATTGAGCGCTTTACCCTTGAAATAACCATCCCAACCGATTTTGTCTCCTGAATTGCGGTTGAACATCAGGTTGTTTCCTTCAAAAATATGTTCTCCCCAACGATCATAAACTGAAAATCTGACGACTCTCAAATCTCTGTAGGAATTCGTTTTTACCATGAAAAAATCGTTGATACCGTCATTATCGTACGGAGAAAAAACATTCGGAACAAAAAAGCTGAAATCGCTTTTGACAATGATCTGAATGCAGGTATCGATATCGCATTGACCATCATAATAAACTGTGATGCATAAATGATGATCTTCCAGCGGTTCGTACACTACTTCTGTGCAGTTACCTGAACATAAAACCGAATCAAATTCTGGAATAAACCAAACAACACTATCAAATACGAGGTCATCCAGTTTCAACAGGTATTCGTAGTTTTGACCGCGCTGGATCACCGTTGTGCCATTGATACTTATTTCAGGTTTTTCAGGTTTTAATATTTCTGTTGATCCCTCGTATTCACATCCGTTGACGTCTGTTAGGAGAATGTCATAACTGCCTTCATTTAAATCAGTTAAAATGAAATCGTTGCTGATGGAGTTGTTGACTGTCAGTTGATAGGGTGGTTCTCCGCCTTGCGGAGTCACGTGTATTTCACCATCAACATTATAATAGCATGAAATATCAAGAGCGTCCACTTGTGCTACAACAGATGGAAATATCTCAAGGATTTCCATCGCGCTGTATGGACAATTGTCTACGATGTAAGTCAAGGTCAGTGGATAAATACCGGGTAACAATCCCTGAGCGCTGATCCTTCCATCCGATGTGATGATGGCGCCGCTCCAGCTAAAAGTTCCACCCGAACTGCCACTTACCTGGCCGGATAAAACAAGTTCAGTCGTAAATTCATCCAGACAAACATTTTTTTCAAAAGGATTGATCGAAACTGTGATATTGGTAGCACAGGGATTTGTGCTACAGACAAGCTGCGTTGACACAGTAGGACAAAGACAACCTGATAATGCACGTACCTCAATATTATAGGACGTTCCGATGTCCAAACCCGTGAAAGAAAATGACGTTTCCGTAGTTTGGGTGACCAGGGTTCCGTTATTGAAAATTTCATATGCTGCCGCACAATCCACAGGATCCCATTGTACGTCAAAAGCCTGATTCGAAACGGGTATGCACGAAGGGTCAGGTGGCGTTAGTTCTTCTTCAACATGTATCGCAAAAAGATTACTTTGAACAGTGCATTGATCAAAATCAACGCGCAACCTGATTTGATAATCACCGGGTTGATTCCAACGAAGTGCGTATCTTCCCGGAGAAACCAATTGCTGGTGGTCAACATTCAGGAAAGTATAATTTGCCAGGATATTCAATTCATCCACTTCGACAAAAACAGTTTCTGTGATGCAAATACTGTCCTGTTCAATCGTAAATGCACTGCTGATCAATTCATTGACCATCACTGGCAACAAGTCGAACTGACAGGCATGTCCGTCCCTCCATACATATACCGAGGCACTATATTCACCTTTTTGCAAAATTTGTAATTGCATCATGTTTGGGCCGGAATGTGGAAAAAGTGCCTGATCTTTATACCATTCAACCGTTAAGCTGTCATAATTTGCGGGTAAAACCGTTCCAGTAGTTATTTCAATACCAAAAATACCGTTACCCAGACAACTGTATGCACTCATCGTTCCTGTATAACCAAATCTGGTCAAGGTAAAATTCAAAATGCTGTCGCAACCGTTACTTCCTGAATTTTCCAGCAGATATTGTTTTTCAAAATAATTTATGGTGATGGTATCATTCTGGAAGAAAACCGTGTCCATACCGCAAGCGATGGAATCAAGCGATCCAATGTTCACCGGTTTGGAAACTACCTGGACTAGTTGGTTTTGGGTGCATCCGGTTATGGTATCTACAATGGTAAATTGATGCAATCCTGCCTGAGTGATCACATCTCCTTCCCAACCTGTTGGAACTACACCGGCTGTCAGATCCGGTCGGCAGTATTCAAATGTGCCCAGATGATTATCCGGTACGGTCAAAACATCGACATAAAAGCAGGCCGGGGCAGAATTGTCACAATCCGTCAAAGCGGTGACACAAAATCTGTGAATTGAATCTTCAATGAAAGTAAAATCCAGTGTGTCTTGCCCAATAAGAATGATTGACTCAATTCCCTCATTGTCAACTATAGACCATTTAAAATTTTGTGCGTTGGATACTCCGTGAACCTGATTTGTAAAAAAGCCATTTTGACAAACTTCTATGGTATCTCCAGGCAACCAGCTTTCTCCCCAGGTATTACTAAAACCCGATGGTTCATCAACAACAAATGGCGCTGTGGCTGAAGGTATACCGCTTATAACATCAATGTTGAATGTCATACCTGAAGCTTCTTCACCATCGATAAGCAAAATATATGTGTGACCTGCCTCCAATCCGGTAAGTAATATATTATCAATGCCCAATTGTGCTATACCCTCACATTCAAGGAAAACAGGATTATCCAAATCACATTCGTCAAAAATAGCCCATTGGTAACCGATACCCGGACTTGCAGCTCCTGCCGTAAAACTTATAGGAAGGATGCGTAAACTTACATTGGAAGAACCGGCTATGAAACCAAAATAATAAGGATTGGTGATGTTACCCTGATTCGATTTTGGGCAGATCTGACCGAAATTTACCAGAGGAACTGTTTGATTTGGTGGCAAAACCCAGGTCGTGGACTCAAGGCTCTGATAGTTGCAAAAGACATCGGCTAAATTGCAGTCACTGTTGGGCAACTGACTGAAAAGCTGCAAACTCAGGACTAAAGATATAATAGACAAAAAGTACCTTAACACAAAAAACTATTTTCAATTTGACTTAACGAGCGCTAAAGAATAAGAGCCATTTATTTAATCATTTTTTGGCTTTTTTATTGTGGTGAAGCTGAAAAATAATGCTTCCTTCTTAAAACCCCGCAAAAATAATAATATTGCTGATTATATGACAATTTTTCTTAATTCTTTACCAAATAACTGTAATATCTCCCGCAAAATGAGTGAGTTTGTTGCTTGCACTTTTCATGATGATGTGATAAGTGTAAACACCCTGTGATACGCGTAAACCCTTAAAACTTCCATCCCATGCAGTTGCGTAATCGTTCAGCAACAGGTTTTCTCTGTAAAAAACACGGTTGCCCCATCTGTCAAAAACTTCCATAAGGGCTACATTGCCGATGCCAGGTTTGCCTTGTACAAAAAACCTGTCGTTGATTTGATCACCATTCGGAGAAAAAATATTCGGAATATAAATATCCGGTTTTTCCTTGACCAAAACGGTGACGCTACTTTCTGCATCACAACCCTGATTGTCTTTTACATAGATGGAAAATGTGGTTGTTTCCAAAGGTTCAACCACCTGTTCCAATACGCCGCTGACAAAGATAAATTCCCTGGGTAACCATTCGACAACATCTATGGCGTTTGAAGCAGATATTTCGGCTGTTAGCCTTACTGTTTCTCCAGGGAAAATATTGTTTTTATCCGCATATAATTGAAGCTGAATATCAGAACCATGTTGCATGACTACTGATGTGTCATAGGTACATCCGTAAGCATCTTTGACCTTGATCGTATATGTTCCGGCTGCTAAATGATCGAAATAATTGATCGGAGAAAAATAATTGTTGCCAATCGCATACCTTACCGGAAGTTGCGCACCAAAAACTTCTGTAACTACAATACTTCCATTGGTTTGTCCGAAACAGGAAGGACTGAATAGCTGTAGTGAAATACTATCTAACTCCGATTGCATTTCCTCAACGAAAACTGAGTCAACTGCCATACAGTGATTCTGCAGATTGACCAAAGTGAGTGCATACCATCCGGGTCCCAGAATTTTTGGGTACTGACTGAAATGACCATTTAATATCACACCGTCATTTGTTTGCCAGAAATAACTGAAATTCGATCCGGCATCACTGCCTGAAGCGTTCAGAATGGAAGTGTTTTTTTCGCAAGTCAGGAAATCATCGTATAATATGCTGATTTTGGGAGGAATTGTATCAGTTAAAATATTCAAAATGGTATCCTTGATACAACCGTTTACACCTGTTACACTTACCTGATAAAAGCCTTCAAGGTTTAGCTCTGGGGCAAAATCCTGTGAATAAAAACCGTCGGGTCCGCTCCATTCAACGGTTGAAATATCCGAATGTGAAATAAAAACAGGCTGGACTATTTTATCCCTGCAATTGATGTTTTCGTGAATGATCTCGAATTCCGGATAAACCGGCTCCGCACTCACACGAAGACTGTCCAAAACGGAACAACCATTTATTGGATGCACAACAGTTATATAATAAGTACCCGGAAAGTCTACCAGCGGTGTTGAGCCATGATGCGTAAAATTTCCCGGGCCTTGCCAGAAATGATCTGCCTGTTCTGGATAACTGCTGACAAAAATTTCTATTGGATCGCCTGAACAAGGCAGATTGAAATCCTGAGTGACCATGGTGGGTTGTGTAAAATCAGCTTTAAGCAAAACACTGTCCTTATGTACACACCCATTGTTAAGGTCAGTTATCTGGCAAAAATACCATCCGGGATCTGAAGCTAAAGGAAAATGACTGAAATCAAAAAAATCATCAGGTCCAGTCCAATACAATGTATAATCATCCGCATTGGTTAAATGCTCAAGGACAACAACTGTGTCCCGACAGGAAACAGGCGGAGCATTTAGCGACAGATATGGTTTTAATTTATTGATGGGAATATAAAAACGCTCCTCATTAAAACAGCCTGAAGGTGTATAGATCTTAACCATGTAAAAACCAGGTTGATCAACAAAAATACTGCTTTCTTCAGATTGAAAATTCAAAGGACCTGACCAGTGGATCTCAGATAAAGTCTGATTCGAATGAACGGATAAGAATATACCGTTATTATAACAATTGATCGTATCTATGGGGGATAAAATCAATTGAGGCAACAGGGTGTCTATTACGATAAATGCAGTATCTGTTGTGATGCATCCGTTTGATCCTTCGACTGTCAAAATATACATGCCGGCTTCGGTCACTACATTGAATAGCGATGTTGAAAAAAATCCACCCGGACCCTGCCAAAAATGATTGTCTATTTCTCCAGTTACAATTGCCTGAATAGTAAGTGGTCTGATCGGTTCATTGCAAAAAATGGAGTCCCCGAAGACTGCGACCTGAGGGAATTCAAGGTCTGTGAAAAGCTCTACCGAATCCTGAAAACTGCAATCATTTGTTCCAGTTGCATGAAAAACATAAATACCGGGTTCTGAAACCATGACTGGATTGGATTCAGAATAAAAACCATCAGGTCCTGTCCAGAATGCACCCTGCTGAATATTGGAAAGGATCTCAGCCTCTAATTGGACCAAATTATTCTGGCAGTTTATTTCGCCCTGAATTGAAAGGTTGATCACTGGTTTTGTTCTGTCTTCAATGACATCCACCCGGATCGTATCAACACAGCCACTTTCAGTTCCTGCAACCAACTGATAAAGTCCGCCTTCATGAACATAGGGATTTATTTCAGTTGAAAAAAATTGGCTGTCTTTCAACCATTCATAATGGTCTGCAATCAAAAATGGAATGCCCAAGCGAATGCTGTCTTCCGAACAGTCGAGAAATATCACCAGATCCTCAAAATGGTAATCCAGCTTTTCAATCACTTCAATAGAATCGGTTCGGAAACAACCATTGGCCCCGTGAACTTCCAAAAAATACCATCCCGGATTTTCAACCTCAAAATCAGGATCCTGTGAAATTTTACCATCGCCTGACCATTCAAAATGTACATATTGCCCGGGATCATCAAAACTCAATGTCACAGTTGTAACAAAACAAGTCAGTGAATCTGATGGATTAAAAATAATGGTTGGTGCGATCGTATCCAGGACTCCTGTAATGATCCTTTCTGCTTTACACTGTGAACTCTGGTCTCTGATGCTCATCTGGAATGTATCTGCAGCAGTATAAGAAACATAAGGTCCGGAACTGATCAAACCGGTTTGGAGGTTGGTCCAGGTAACAACAAAAGCGCCTGTAAAATCGACGAAAATCGATCCGGGATTTTGGTCACAGGTTAGGGTATCTATATGTATTGTAAACTCAGTAAGTTCATCTGATTCAGTGATGAGGATTTCACCATGAGAAGTACAACCATTGGTACCCCAGATAGTTACTTCATACAATCCGGGAAGATTGGTTTCTGGTTGGGGTACATCACTTGAAAAACCAGAAGGGCCGGTCCATTGGATAGAATCGAAAGGTTCTAAAAGTACGATCGGCATGTTGATCAATGGATAAATACAACTTAGTGGAAAGCTGTCAGGCAGAATAAAATTTGGCTCTTCAAGATCTGAAGTGACTACAATACTGGTATCCCAGGAACAACCGTAAGTATTCCAGACCCTTAGATAATGCTCACCAGGCTGATCAGTGAGCAATTCATCTCCATAGAACAGGTCGCTGTTGGGATATTCCCATTCGAGGATCAGCGGACCTGTCTCATAAATGGCTGAGACTGTGATCTCACGGTGGTAACAATTAATTTGATCAAAAACGATGTCTTCCAGTTCAGGGGATGGCAATACGATGACGTGAAGGCAGGTATCTGTCATGTCTGCGCAATATTGGGGTGCTGGGAACGAAAAAAGACTTAAGTAGTCCGAAGTGAGGTTTGAAAGATGTATGGAATCAAGCAATAAAGAATCATTTTGGTGATACCTGATCGCACAAATATTGAATGTATCTGCTTCGTAAAACCGTAAATCAAGCAGGGTGTCAACACCTATCAAAGTATCTTTTTTGGAAGCGACGAAGATGAAGTCGTAATCATCGGAACCAGTTGTTCCGGTAAGCAGGCTTTCGAGCTGATTGAAATAAAGCTGTGGTGATCTTCTGCAATAAGTCAATGTATCTGCCGGAAAATTTCCTGCATCCACCTCACAAAGGCTACAATCGATCGTACTCGCATCACAGAAAAAGAGTTGCACCGAATGGATCATTCCCTGGTCAAAATCAAGGTGGTCTTCAATGATCAATGTCCAGGTACCATTGACTGAACCCGTGTTAAAATCCTCCAGACAACCATCATGAGGGTAATAAACACCCGAATAATTTCCCAGAATAGCCCAGGGCGCTGTGTTTGACCATTTATCAGGAAATCCTGCATCAGGAGCAGATAAATTACCGCATGAAGTAAATGTGATATCCCAATCGGCAAAACTTGTATTGTTTGAATTCGTGTAAGGTCCGACCAAAGTCACTTCCTGACCAGCAGGTGACACGAGCCGCATGGTCAGATCGCCGATTTGATTATGACCGAAATGAAGTCGGATTGCGCTCAGACATTGTGCCTCACTACTCAGATCCTCAGGAAAAACACCTTCAACAATGATTTGTACCATGGTAACCTGACTGTCCTGAATGGCCATAGAACTGACCAATGGGTCGCATATTTGAGACTTTATGACAGTGTTGCCGGCTAAAAGCAGCAAAAGAATAATATATTTTATTTTGAATCTCAAAACGCTTAATTGTTTTGGCATTTACGCCAGATCAATGCAAAGTTAACGCTTTTGAACGGTAAAAAATAGAGCTCTTAAAAAGTAACCCAAAAGTTATATGATACATGCATTCAATAAACAGATACGCTGTTATATTAAAACGTTGCTATCAAAACTATGTTTTTCATGAATCGATTTTCTCAGATAACAATTTTCCAGGGTTCATTTTGTTTTAGAGACAATTCCTGCTTTACACGGAAATGATCAATAACAATGACAGATTATTATTTTATTGGCGCTGTCATCGATTGTAAATTTATTTTTTGTTCACTGACAATAAGAAATTTTAATACATAAAGTCGTCTGTGCGACAAAACCAGTCAATTATTCCACATTCTTTTTGTCAGTTCTTGTTTATAATTAGATTGTATCTAAATTAGCGGCCGAAAGACGAACGAGGATATTTACTTAATATATATGATGCATAGATTATCAACAAGTTATAATGTGGTTATAGCCTTTCTGATGGCTTTTATTTTAGTTTTACCACAGGCAAAAGCTGATGAAGAGTTGGGAGTTTTTGAAAAACTAGATAAGTTCATTTCCAAAGATTTTTACTTTACCAACGAAAAAGGTGAACATGTCAATTTGCGTCAGGAAATAGACAAACCGACGGTAATAGCATTGGTTTATTATGAATGCCCCGGGATTTGTACTCCGTTGCTGAATGGGGTAGCCGAAGTGATGAATAGATCAGATATGGAACTTGGAACTGACTATCAGGTTTTTATCATTAGCTTTAGTCATAAGGAAACGCCGCAACTCGCTGCGAAGAAAAAAAGAAACTACGTGGAACTTGTAGGAAAGGGCGATACCGAAAATGGTTTTCATTTTTTTACCGGTGACAGTCTGACCATCGCAGGGTTTTTGGATAATGTAGGTTATAAAGTTAAGTTTGACGGAGAAGAATACATCCATCCTGCTACACTGATCGTATCTACACCACACGGTAAAATTGCCAGGTATCTGCATGGTACATATTTCTTACCTTTTAACCTCAAAATGGCTGTGATCGAAGCCAGTCAGGAAAGATCCGGTCCAACCATCAATAAACTGATGAAGTTTTGTTTCAGTTACGATCCGGAGGGACAAACCTATGTGATGAACATTACCAGAATTACCGGTTTCATCATACTGACCATTGCACTCGGCATACTCGCTTACCTTATTGCAACAAACAAACGAAGAAAAACAATAATTATTAGCAACTGATATGACAACAGCAATATCAACTTATACGAATTTTTTCCAGGCCAAAAAGGGCTTGTTTTCCTGGATATTCAGCATCGATCATAAGCGGATCGGCTTATTGTATCTGTATTCAATTATCACATTCTTTCTTGTCGGGGTTACATTGGGTGTACTGATGCGACTGGAACTGCTCAATCCGGGAAGGGATATCATGGACCCACAAACCTATAATCAGGTTTTTACACTTCATGGCGTTGTCATGATATTCCTGTTTATCATTCCAAGCATACCAGCTGTATTTGGTAATTTTTTCCTGCCGATCATGATTGGCACAGATGATGTTTCTTTTCCCCGGCTCAACCTGCTATCCTGGTGGTTGTATATCATTGGCGCAGTGTTGGCGCTTGGTTCTCTGTTGCTTGGATGGGCGCCGGCTGACACCGGTTGGACCTTTTATGTGCCTTATAGTGTCAATACAAATACCAACGTAAGTATGACAGTTCTGGCTGCATTTATTCTTGGTTTCTCATCTATTTTGACAGGACTGAATTTTATTGTGACCATTCACAGGTTAAGGACACCTGGAATGAGTTTTCTCAAAATGCCTTTATTTGTCTGGTCATTGTACGCGACTTCATGGATTCAATTACTGGCGACTCCGGTGATCGGAATTACCCTGATGATGATCGTAGCGGAAAGATTTTTTGGTATCGGCCTTTTTGATCCCGCGATCGGAGGAGATCCTGTATTGTACCAGCACCTGTTTTGGATATATTCGCATCCGGCAGTTTATATTATGGCACTCCCGGCATTTGGAGTGATTTCGGAATTATTGCCGACATTCAGTCAAAGAACTATATTTGGTTACAAAGCCATCGCATTTTCAAGTCTTGCGATCGCATTTGTCGGTTATCTTGTCTGGGGACATCACATGTTCACTTCAGGAATGAGTGAAGCAGGTAGAATATTTTTTAGTATCATGACCTTTCTGGTAGCAATTCCTACAGCGATCAAGGTTTTCAACTGGGTTGCGACACTTTACAAGGGATCTATCAACGTTCAGCCGCCATTGCTTTATGCCATGGCGTTTATTTTCCTTTTTTCTTTTGGAGGATTGAGCGGATTGGTATTGGGAGCGCTGGCTACAGATATATATATGCATGATACCTATTTTGTCGTAGGGCATTTTCATTATGTGATGTTCGGAGGCACTGGCTTTGCCTTCTTTGGCGCTTTGCATTACTGGGTGCCAAAAATTTGGGGCAGAATGTATAACATCCGCATAGCCAATATTGCATTTTCCATTTTCTTCATCGGATTCAATATGTTGTATTTTCCAATGATCGTTTTGGGTATCATGGGTATGCCGAGAAGATATCACGATTATTTGCCTGAGTTTCATATTCCGAATATGATCAGTACCATTGGTTCGTGGGTATTGGTGACTGGCTTATTGTTGATGATAGGTAACCTGATCATGGGTATTCGGAAAGGAAAACCTGTCGGGAGAAATCCGTGGAACAGCGTTTCTCTGGAATGGCAGACGCCTTCTCCTCCTCCGGTTTCCAATTTTGACAAAATGCCGGAAATTCCAAAAGGAGGACCATACGATTACAGTAACCATTAATCTTTAAATCATGGAACACGCAACGGGTTTTGTATTACCAAATTCAGGGCATAACAGGGACGCAGAAGCGTCCAAAATGGGCATGTGGTTATTTTTATTTACTGAATTATTGCTTTTTGGAGGATTATTCCTGGTGTATATGGTTTATCGGTTGCTCAATGCAGCTGATTTCCTGAAAGCATCTCATGAACTAAATATTGCCATGGGAACGACCAATACCATCGTTTTGCTGGTGAGCAGTATGACAATAGCCATGTCTATCACTGCCATTCAAAAGGGCAACAAAAAACTTTCCATCATATTGTTGATCAGTACCATTGCTTTATCTATGGTTTTTATGGTCATCAAGTACTTCGAATGGTCTGCCAAAATTCATCATGGATTATTTCCTGGCCTGGAAGCTTACAACGCATTGACTCCCGGGGAAAGCCTGTATTTCTTTTTATATTTTTTCATGACCGGATTGCATGCCTTGCATGTGATCATTGGTGCGATTTTTATCGGTGTGGTCATTTACCGGACACAAAAAAACAGGATCACGGCAGAGAATTTTTCCTTGACGGAAAATGCCGGGCTGTATTGGCATCTGGTCGACCTGATCTGGATATTTCTTTTTCCACTGTTATACCTCATCCACTAAAATATTAATAATATGGTTAACGATCATAAACAAACTGAGGGACATTCCCTTCATATTTCGAGTTATAAAGATCATTTGATCACGTTGGCAGTACTCATATTTTTAACTGTTTTGACAGTGGCTGTTTCCGTTTATGGTGGAGGCATGGGCGCTGTATCTGTGGTTCTGGCGTTGACAATAGCCAGTATTAAGGCACTTGTTGTTGCTGCTTATTTCATGCACCTCAAATTCGATCATAAAATGTACCGATATATGGTCATGATCGTGATGTTCATGTTTGTCGTATTTATGTTGATTTTAAGTCTTGATTATTCAAATCGCTGATTGTTATGATGAATAGAGCTGCTTCCACTTTCGCAGAAGGTGTCGATCTTTCAATGTATATCATTACGGGGATTTCCCTGTTTTTTCTAATAGGGATCACCATAGTGATGATTTATTTTGTGTTCCGGTACAACAAAAAAAGGAATGCAAAAGCGTCCAATATCAGCCACAATAATACACTTGAAATCATTTGGACCGCCGTTCCGACAATACTGGTTCTCGTTATGTTTTATTACGGGTGGATGGGCTACAAACCGATGCGCAATACGCCAAAACATGCCATGGAAATCAATGTTTATGGACAGATGTGGCAGTTTTCATATGAGTATCCCGGTGGAAAAACCAGCGACACACTGGTTGTTCCTGTCAATTTGCCTGTGAAATTAAATTTGGTTTCGCGGGACGTTTTGCACAGTTTTTATGTGCCGGCATTCAGGATTAAGGAAGATCTCGTGCCTGGTAAAAATAATTATGTCTGGTTCGAACCAACCATGGAAGGTGAATTTCAGGTGCTTTGCGCAGAGTATTGCGGCTTGTTGCATTCCAAAATGCTTTCAATAGTCAAAGTAGTTAGCGTAGGAGAATATGCGGATTGGGTAGCCAAAAACATTGTCACTGAAGAGCATGCCGGACTTGTTCTGATGAAAAAACATGCTTGTTTATCCTGCCATACTCAGGATGGAACAAGACTCGTAGGGCCTTCATTTAAAGGAATTTATGGTAAGACAGAGAAGGTAGTGACCAATGGACAGGTTCGCGAAGTAGTCATTGATGATGCTTATATTAAAAATTCTATTTATCAGCCAAATGCCGATGTCGTGGAGACTTATACGCAGGGACTGATGATTTCTTACGAAAAGCTTATCACGCCTGAAGAAGTGAATGAGATCATTGACTACATGAAATCAATCAAATAGGTCTCATGAATATAATTAAAGTTTTACTTGAACTGGCCAAAATACGCATCACATTTGCTGTTGCGCTGACGACGATTGCAGGATATCTTCTGGCCAATAAAGCCTTTGATGCCGGACTGATATTACCTACTTTGGGAATATTTTTGCTCGCTTGCGGTTCTTCAGCGCTCAATCACTACCAGGATAGTGACAAGGACATGCTGATGGAAAGAACAATGAAAAGGCCCATTCCTTCAGGTAGGATCAGTCATACCTTTACGCTGATCTATGCTTTGGTGCTTGTTGTAGCCGGTTCACTGCTGGTATATGTTGGCTCTGATTTTGTTGGATTACAGTTGGGTTTGCTGGCGTTGATCTGGTACAATGCGATTTACACGCCTTTAAAGCGTAAAACTGCCTTTGCGGTAATTCCCGGTTCAGTCATTGGCGCCATTCCACCACTGGTAGGTTGGGTTGCCGGTGGAGGAGACTTGTTTGAACCCCGGGCCCTGATCCTTGCATTTTTCTTTTTCATCTGGCAGGTTCCGCATTTTTGGTTGCTGATGCTCAAATACGGCAAAGAATATGAAAAAGCAGGTTATCCTTCCATAACCGGCGTTTTTGATTACAGACAAATTCGTTACATGACCTTTTTATGGACTTTTGCCACAGCTGCAACCTCGCTGATGATACCTTTGTTCGGACTGATCCATTCCAACATCATCACCATTTTGCTGATGATCTCGGCTGTCTGGCTGGTCGTTGTTTTTGCAGGAATATTGAGAAAAAAGGAATCCGAATTCAACCCTTTCTTTTATTTTATGCGGATCAATTATTTTGTTTTGGCTGTCATCATCTTTTTATCAGTTGATTCATTGGTGAAACTTTGATAACCGGAGTTCAATATATTCAGGCAGATTGAATAAATTGCCATTGAGGTAGTTGATTTTTTAGTCCTAACCAGCTTACTGACAGAAGTTCAAAGCTTTTTCTGAATGTTTTTGATTTTACGCCACTGCTTTAGTACTTTTGAGCAATAATGTATGCTGAAAGGTAAGAAAATCATTGCAACAGTCACGAATCCGTTGTTCCACGATAAAAGAATGATCAGGATTTGCAGTACGCTGGCAAAACAGGGTGCTGATGTCACTTTATTGGGTGTAAAAAGACCGGGAGTGCCCGGGCTTGAGAAGCAGATTTTTAAACAAAAACTGCTTGTTGTTCCTTTTCAAAAAGGTTTTTTGTTTTATGCATCCTACAATATCATCCTGTTTTTTCGTTTACTATTCAAATCCTTTGATCTGGCTATTGCAGTTGACCTGGATACCCTGACCGCTGTTTCCATTGCCTGCAGGTTAAGGGGGAAACCCTGGATATTTGATTCACATGAGTACTTCACGGAGGTACCTGAATTGGAAGGAAAGCCTTTTGTCAAAAAGTTCTGGTCTTTGATTGCCCGGTTGGCTGGTGAGTACAATATGACCGTTTCGGAAAGTCTGGCCAAAGAACTTGGGGAAAAGTATCACAGAACCTTTCAAGTCGTAAGAAATCTCCCGGAAAAAACCATTCAGGATCAAGTCAAACAAAGTGATATCACTGAAGAAAAAACTGTCAATCTGATCTATTACGGATATCTGAATCAGGGCAGAGGACTTGAGTATGCAATTCGTGCATTGCTTTACCTTCCGGAAAGATTTCGCCTGATCCTGGCAGGTGGTGGCGACCTGACAGATGATTTGAAAGCGCTCTGTAAATCCCTTGGACTGGACCAAAGAGTGGATTTTACGGGGTGGATCAGTGTGAATGACAGCGAGATGGTTTTGAAAAAAGGACATATAGGCTTGAATCTGTTGGATGGTCAATCCAGGAGTTATTATTATTCCTTAGCCAATAAAACCTTTGATTATCTGAGAATAGGCATACCTGCGATTCACATGGATTTTCCGGAATATAGTGCTTTAAAGGATAAGTTTGACTGCATTGATCTGATTGATGAACTTGATCCACTGCTTCTGAGTCAAAAAATTCGCGGCATCGTTGAAAACCAGCCGTTGTATCTCCAGATGAGTCAGAATGCACTGAAAGCAGCTGAAGAACTTTGCTGGGAAAAGGAGCAAGAAAAATTACTGAACTTTGTCAGTTCAGTATTTGAACAGGCCTGAATATCGGAATTTTATTAGCTGAAGTTGGTTGATTTATAGTTTTTCTAAAGGAAACAACTTCAATACTAAAACAACCGGTTAAGCTTTAATGGGGTTACCATTTTATAAGAATAATATAGCTTTTAAGTTGATTATCAAATTAGTAAATGCAGGCAGATGCCAATTAATGCATTATATCCGTTTTTGACATGATCACTTGCAAAGAGTAGATGCCATGTTTCGTTGACTTCTACAGCCATTCACCTGACATTTTCCTATCTAAGGTGAAAATCATGGTTTTACCTTTAACTAAAATTATATTGGCAGCTCCAAGCGTATCACAACGATTAAATAAAAGAAGTGACCAATATGAAAAAAGAACATCATGTTATTCAGGGTATTGGATATTCCCACCACTCAGAATTAAATTTTAACAAGTGTTTCCGCATGTGCAAATTGATGTGTTATTGTGGTATTTAAATGATTTTTACTAAAATGCGATGATATTCAATACCCAATTCAGCAATTAAAACGGGATGAGCGACATAATACTTGATATAACCTCAGATTTGGTATATTTTTGTTAGTGATTTAAGCTAATTTATTTGTCAAATTTATTTGCTTTTAATATGAGTTTATCTGAATTAATATTTGATTAATTAGATAATTGTTTTTCAATAGCTTTTTAAATAATATTACTATGAAAAATTGTTTATTAATTTCAGTGTTTATATTTTGGTTGATGGCTGGCAAATCCCAGGATTGTCCAGTAGATATTTATGTATTCGACACCCAGTCTAAGGTTGACAACTTTGCGAACAATTACCCCAATTGTACAATCACAGACCATCCAATATGGATTTGGGGAGGTAGCATCACAAATCTCAATGGATTGAAACAACTAACTTCAATTGGAGGTGACTTGTTAATTATAGGTTGCAAAAGTCTGACTGATATCTCTGGTCTTAGCAACATCCAGAATGTCTATGGTTCTCTTGAAATCAAAGGAAATGAACAAATGGAAGACCTGGATGGCCTGAATGCACTCAAATCCTTAGACTATTTAACCATCAGTGAGAATGATCAATTACTTGATATCTCTGGATTTAACGGGATCGAAGAGGAGTCGAGTATCTTTATCTATGATAATCCATCTCTGTCGAGCATATCTGGATTTAATGATCTTATAGAAATTTTTTCGGACATTATACTATCAAGAAATCCTATGCTGAATTCACTTGAGGGCTTTTCCACATTGAGGACAGTTGAAGGAAATATCCGGATCGAGGATTGTGGATTTTTGGAAGTTGCCGATCATTTTCAGAAACTGGATTCCCTGTATGGCAACCTGGTCTATATAAATAACCACAGGTTGAAACAATTTTCAGGTTTTGACAGCCTGGAATTTGTAGGTCAGTTGATCAAGATTTCCGACAATGACAGCCTGGGAATGATGGGTGGATTTAAAAGGATGGATGCAGTTCAATGTAATATCGAGATCCATAATAATCCGATATTAAGCCAGTTCAACAGCTTTGAAAACACAAAGCTATGTACTGGAAACCTGGAATTTATTGGAAATGATGCGATGGAGATATTTGATGCATTGAACAAATTGCAAACCGTGAGAGGTAATCTACAGTTTAGTTCAAATGATAATTTGCTAAGAATTGATGGATTGAATAAATTGGATACTGTCATCCAAATACTTTATATATTAAATAACGACACTATACAACAACTCTTTTCGCACGATAAATTGAAATACTGCGGCGGTTTGAATATAGGATGGAATCCCTTTATAAATATGCTTACCGGATTTAACAGCCTTGATACCCTGCATGGCAACCTTGTGATCAGTGGAAATAACAGCCTTAGCAATCTCAATGGGTTGGAATCACTCAAATATATTAAAGGATTTATCAACATAAGCTTCAATAAATTACTTAACAACATTGAAGGAATACAGAATATTGATCCCTTATCTATCCAAGCGTTTGAAGATGGGCAATATGACCTGAATATAACCGTTAATAAGGAATTATCAGAATGTGCAATAGAAAATATCTGTCAATTTATTAATTTGCCCAATATCTACTACTTAATATTTGGTAACAAGGTGGGGTGCAACAGCTCGGAAGAAATCAATGAAACTTGCCAGCCCCAGGCAAATAGTTTTGCACCTGGAGGGGACAAGTTTGCGGTTTATCCTAATCCAGCAAGTGTTTTTACAAGGCTGCCATATTCCCTTGATTTTGATTTGCCATATTCACTTTCATTTATAGATCAACTTGGTAATATTGCAAAAATTTTCAAAATAAGAAATGATGCAGATCAGAATAAATTAATTTATGTCGGTGATTTAACGCCCGGTTTATATCTGATTCAGATTAGCAATGGACAAAATAACAAGACAGGCAAATTGATCATAGCTCCTTAGGCGCTAAAACTAACCAACATATAGTTCGTTTTAGATGTTGGTTATTCCATTTTTTCTGTTTAAAATTCCCTCAAAGCGACTTTTTTGGGGGCTTACCCCCCAAAAAAACATAGCGTCTTATAAATCGAATTCATGTTTTTTTGGCAGAACTTTGAAAAATAAGATGTAAGAAATAAAGCCACAAAGATTATTGAACCCATACGGGCAGGCCCATACGGGCAGGCCCATACGGGCAGGCACATACAGGTAAACCCCAAGGGCAGTTCCAATCGGGCAGGCAAGGATTAACGATTTATGATTTTAGAATATAAATACCATATCTGAAATCGTTAATAGATGTTCTTTGCCTGCCCGTAGAGGATGCGTAAACCAATTTCCTCTTTGCTTCTGGCTCTTCCAGGTTAGAAAGAATTTTTTTAAATGCAATAGCTGATTCAAATGCCGAAACTTGATTGTACCCGCTGTGCGAAGTTTCCACAACTTCGCACAAAATTTTAATGCTATCGTGATAAATCCTTCTGTTGAGCTAAAATCTTTTACTTCAACCTCAAAAAACTATTATTCTCATACCACATATCTGACTGCGATTCCATACGTTTTTAGAATGGTGTCCAAGCCGGAAATGATAAACCAAATTGGTTAATTTCACCGGAGTATACTGTTAAAATTTGATTTATAAAATGTACAAAGAATTACATGATTTTTGTATTTAAAATTGTAGCATAACATTTTGCATTATCAATTCGGTTTGTTTTAAAAGCCATACAATAGTTATCGCTGAATCAAGAAACACCAATAATAATTAGGTGCTATGTCGTTCAGTATGGGTAAAATAACAACTTAATTATTTGACTTTGAGTTTTCAGAAATTAAATGGAAGTGTTCAGGAATGGCTTTTTAGATTTCGTCCTTTTTTCCTGATAAAAAAGTGATTCTGACGATAAAAAAATCGATAACTCATTTTTTTCTGTCAGTATTATACTGATTTGATGGAACAACGTCAGCGGAACAATAAAATCAAGTTTCATTTAGGCGATTGTACTGACGAGGCTTTGCGACTAGTACTTACATATTGTTCATTTATTCAAGCATGTCAGCTTACATAAGTACCCGCTATGCATACTCCCGGGGTTTTCTGCTGACAAACTATGTTTCGTCAGTACTTACCTGCTTTTTTCTACTGACGTGATGAGGCATAAGTCAATAGAACGCAATTCCAGCCCTTCATTCACTATCGCTGGAAATGAAACTTTCCAAGCATTGCTTCGTTGAAAACTCATACATTCCTAACAAAAATCATAAAAAGGATTTTGTTATTTACTTCGCTTCAATTAATGGAAGTTTTTTATCCACACGATTCAACATATAGTCAATAAAATGAGGTATTATTTACAGTAGGGAATATTTAAATCTATTAATTTTAAAGCTGACAGCAGTGCTGTCAAATACTTTGAAAATAGATTCATTTCTATTAATTTCAAATAGGCAATTCATATAATGGTCTGTTTGAATTTATGCCTGATAAGATTTTTTTTACCTTTTAGTTTTTGATCAAAAAAGGTCAGGTTATAATGGGATAATTTAAACTTTGTCCCCTTTTTTGTCCCCTTGCTATAAATTCAAAATAACAAACCCCTGTAAATACCTAATTTACAGGGGTTTATTATTTTATTTGTACCCGGAGTGGGACTTGAACCCACACAGAGATTTCTCTCTACAGGATTTTAAGTCCTGCGTGTCTACCAATTCCACCATCCGGGCAGCCTAAAACTTCTCAAGGTTCTTTGGGATCGAACTGATTCGGCAGAATCTGCAGTCCGACCATGACTGCGTTCAATTCCATTATTGAGTTCATTAAAAAAAAAGAGTTTGTATAAATTTTTATTCACACAAACTCGAAGAGCGAAAGACGGGATTCGAACCCGCGACCCCGACCTTGGCAAGGTCGTGCTCTACCAGCTGAGCTACTTTCGCAAAATCAATTATTTGTTTGCTTTCATTAAAGCGAGTGCAAATATACGAAGTATGTTTTCTTTTTACAAAAAAAATATAAATCTTTTTTCATTGTAATTTTCCCGAAAGGAATAATTTAAAGATATTTTGTTGTCAATGTATTTTTTGAAAGAGAATATTTATGCCTGAACTCCTTTTTTCTCAATTCATGTTTAAACAGAAAAATCTTTGAATAAAAAATTATTGATAAGTTTGTTTTTTCGATACACATTTTATCTTTGGAATTATTTACTAAAATTGAAAGAAATTGGAAGTTAAGCAACTGTGGCAACCGGATGAGCATCAGATTTTGAACTCGAATCTCAGGCATTATGAACAATGGCTGAAAAAGCATTATGGTCTGTCATTCAGCGATTATCAGGAATTATGGTCCTGGTCAGTCACAGAGCCGGCTGATTTTTGGGAGAGCCTGTGGAAATATTTTGACGTTATTTCCTCAACTGCCTATCAAACGGTACTAAGTTCGCTGGGAATGCCCGGAGCTAAATGGTTTGAAGGAGCTCAACTGAATTTTGCCGAACATATTTTTCGACATAACAGAGATGCAGACATCGCTATTATTTTTGAAAACGAACGTGGAGCTCATCAGGAGATCACCTGGAAGGAGCTGAGGGAAAAAGTTGCCTCCTTCAGGTCATACCTGACCGCCAGGGGTGTTCAAAAAGGCGACAGGGTAGTGGGCTTTCTGCCTGCGATCCCGGAAGCGACTATCGCCTTGCTCGCTGTGAATTCCATCGGAGCCATCTGGTCGTCTGCTTCTCCTGATTTCGGAGTTGACAGCGTGGTAGACCGGTTCGGACAGATCAGGCCAAAAATTCTGATCGCTGTAGATGGCTATACATACAACGGAAAAGCATTCGATAAAAAGTCCGTCGTCGCTGAGATTGCCGGCAAATTGGACAGCCTTGAGGAAGTCATTATGTTGCCTTATTTGTCAGCTAATGCTACTGATTTTCCTGTAACATACACGAACATGTTGGATTGTTTTCACCATACTGATGCCGCATTGGTGTTTGAACAGGTGCCTTTTGACCATCCGATCTGGATATTGTATTCGTCAGGCACAACCGGTTTGCCGAAGGCCATCGTCCATTCTCATGGCGGGATACTGATGGAAATGCTCAAATATCTTGGTCTTCAAAACGATGTAAAACCGCGGGAAAAGTATTTTTGGTTCACTACAACCGGGTGGATGATGTGGAATTTCCTTCATGGACCTTTGCTTTTTGGAGCCACAATGGTCATTTATGATGGAAGTCCGTCCTGGCCGGATATGAACGTGCTATGGGCATTGACAGAAAAGTTAGGGATCAGCCAGTTTGGGACGAGTGCACCTTATCTGGTGGCTTGTATGAAAAAAGACATGCAACCTCAAAAAGATTTCGACCTGTCAACACTGCGAGCGATCCGTTCAACTGGTTCTCCCTTACCGGCTGAAGCATTTGACTGGGTCTATAAAAATGTTAAAAAAGATGTCTGGCTGGCATCTATGGCAGGCGGAACTGATGTTTGTACCGCTTTTATCGGAGGGAATCCTTACTGGCCGGTGCATTTGGGTGAAATTCAGTGCCGCGCACTCGGATGCAGTCTGTTTGCATACGATGAAGAAGGCAGGGAAGTATGGGATCAGTTGGGCGAAATGGTCATCGATAAGCCAATGCCATCCATGCCCGTCTTTTTCTGGAATGACCCGGACAATAAGAAGTATTCTTCGAGTTATTTCGAACATTTTCCCGGCAAATGGCGTCACGGAGATTTCATAAAGATCAATCCGGATACCTATGGATTGGTGATCTATGGACGGTCAGATGCTACCCTCAACAGGCATGGCATACGGATCGGAACCAGCGAGATATACAGAGCGGTAGATAGAGTTGCCGAAGTGCAGGATGCATTGGTGATCAACCTCGAACTGGATGCTGGTCATCATTTTATGCCTTTATTCGTTCAGTTAAAACCCGGGATTCTGCCATCAGATGAGATCAAAAGTCAGATAATTTCCAATTTGCGTACCGAATATTCTCCACGCCATGTGCCGGACGAGATCATCTGGGTGGACGATTTGCCGTATACTTTTTCAGGGAAAAAAATGGAAACCCCGGTCAAAAAGATCCTGCTCGGTCTTCCGTTGGACAAATCCCTGAATATCGATTCCATGAGGAATCCTCAATCGATATCTTTTTTCATGGAATATGCCAGAAAGAAAGGCTTTAAAATGGAGGAATAAGCTGATTTTACCACCAATAACCCAATCTGATCCCGGCAAAGAGATGGTTGGCCTGTGTGGTATCATTATAGGAAGGCTCTTCAAAATAATTTGAAAGGCCATTCCATCTTTCACCAACGGAAAAACCATACATAATATATGGTGTCAAAGATATTTTTTTGTTGATACCGATATCAAGACCGGTTCCAATAGCGAAATCAAGGATGACTTTTGAAGAAGTTTGTGGCTCAATGGCTACATCCGGAAAATAAGAAGGTAACCCTGTTTTCATGGAATATATCAGGGAAGGCTTTGCTGCAATGAACCAGCCTTTGGTGAATTTCTCTGCTCCGCGGTAAAAACTGGGACATTCCATAGATTGTCTGCTGAGCAGGTCCAAAGGGTAGATGTTGACCTGTATGCCAATGCCTATTTGATGTATGGTGCTTTCAAAAGCATAGAGATACAACTCATGAGCCAGGGATGATTGTTCACTCTTTGCGAACCTGTAAAAAGCACCGGGGAAAAGATCTATGCGAACATTTTCCAATCCGAATCCGTAATCCAGGCCAGTTTGAAAACCATTTTTTAATGTTGCATGACCTTCCGGAAGGTTTTCTGTAATCATTTCTTTCCATGTCTTGAAATCACTTTGTTGGTAGGTGGCAAAAAAGCCGGCTTGTCCGCAAAGGTTTTGATCCCACGAAAGGTATAAGACTAATAATAGTACGATCGGTTTGAATTGCATGTGATTTTTTTTATTCCATGATGATGGTGCTGTGAATTTATTTATTCTTATGAATGGTTACAAAGTTAAAATAAATTAACTGCTTAATGCATGGTTCAGGATTAATTCTCCGGACCTACAGCGATTTAGTTCAAAAGAATAATTGCGTAAGTGAGATATTTAGTGAAGTGCATCTGAATCCATACCTGAAGGGTTAAATAAATTATTAAATTATTGGAATGTCAGTGACTTACTGATCCAACTTTATGTACAATGGGTTACAGCATGTGAATGTTGACTAAGCTGACAGGAAATCAGTAACCTGGAAATGGCAAATTGAATTTTGCATCGGGGCAACCGAGATAACTGATATCTGTTTTTCGGTTAACTATTCTACTTGATCCGCAATTATAAAAATTGCTCACAAGTTCACAATGATTAATTAAAGTAAATATTTAGTAATACTTTTTTAACTGATTACTAAAAAGATATAAAATGTTTTTATCTATATTATATTTTAGTAATATTTAATCATTAGTATTTCAATAGTTAATATTTTTTGAATTTTTCTTTATGCCTGATTATTCAAATATATTATTGCCTGAATAATTAAAAGTTGAGTTTAATTCAACTTCCGGTAAATTAACATATATTTCACATGTATTCCTGTGCAAAAGTTTTCCCACCATAAAATAATTCTTTACTTTGCAATAATAATAAAAAGCATCATTGTATTTTCAAAAAATCTCAGGGAAGGAAATATAAGTGTTTATTGAAATGAAAGCTTTTAATTGTATTTTTCAAAACGTAACCTCATTAATTTAAAATTCAACTTTGTCATGAATTCAGGAAAAACTAAACTTTTAACTATTTTAACCATTTGTTATGCATTATTTTTACCATTTTTGATTTCTGCAAGCTTGCCTCCGGTAGCAGAAAGCGGGGTGGTAAAGGAGGGATTTGAGACAACCGCAACCAGTGGTAACATCACAGCCGCAGGGAGTATCATTGCGACTGACGGGCACAGAAGCAGCAAAAGCTTTCAAGTTACAAGTGGCAATTTCAAGTACGTTTTAAGTGCTGACGACAATAATACCCTTAAAAATTTACAATCCTCTTATACCAATCCCTACACTTCAACAGCAAACGGGAAACCTCTTGTTGAAATCTCTGCATGGATAAAACTTCCTGCAGGCGAGGGCACAAATAAAAGTTTCACATTGAGCTACAAAGTCGGTACCACGAGTGGAACAAAAACAAATACACTAACCGGGGTGGAGGACAATGATGGGTGGATGCAGATTATTTTTGTTCATAGGATCCAGGCTGTATCTGCTACAAAAGTGCTGGAATTCACTATTACAAATACAAATAATGTCCAGTTTTTAATCGATGACCTGAGGGTTTCTCCCAGATTGTTGCCATCAGATTTATCACTCAGACCTTCGCCATATACTCCTCCGACATTTTCAAATTCAAATGATTTTGTACAAGTTAATGGGAATCAACTCTATTATAACGGATCTCCATTTTCCATGAACGGGATCAATTTTGTTTCATATTCAGACGGAAGTGAAAGTTCTAACGATTTGGTCAATTGGTTTTCAAAAGCTTTTAGTGAAGATGCATTTGCAGAAGTAAATAGCATGTGCATGAATACTATCCGTTTAAATATGGATTATAGATTCTTTATGGAGGCAAATAATTATACAACTGCAAAAGTAGAGGCATGGGCATGGCTCGATCAGATTGTATATGAAGCGAAACAACATGATTTAAAAATCCTTTTGGATATGCATACACCTCCGGGAGGGTATCAGGGTTCAAGCTTCAACTGTACAAAATTTTGGATAAGTGGTTCGAGTTCAGATCCACAAACAACCAGATCTGAATCACTTAAAAGACTTTGGGTCGATATTGCAGACAGATATAAGCATGAGCCGACAATCCTGGGCTTTGATATCATCAATGAACCAAGGCCCTGTAAATCAAAAGCATTTTACGATTATGTCGGGGCTGTTGCAAATGCTATCAGAGCAGTCAACACCAATCACTTCATCGTTGCTGAAGAAACTTTTGCAAGCGATCAAGGTAATCATCCTTTTAAAACACATTATCTGGGAACTCAACTTCAGACATACATCGAGAATTATGGCAATGTGGTTTACGATGCTCACAATTACGATTTGGATAACGGATTGCGGGGCCAACCTACCTGGGCAATAGGAACACCCTCAGAAAATTATCTGGATTATTTAAGTATTTATTTTGATGAAGTCGATTTTGACAACGACGGAATTCCAAATATACCTATCAATAGTGGAGAATATGGTATAGATATGGATAGATGGAATAATCCTGAAGTGATCATGAATTGGGTTCAAAAAACAAATGAAGTTTATGATGGATTACCAATTTCATTATTGGATGGTCAGGACCTGACTGAATATAATCCCAATGGTATTAAAGCAAGCAGACAGTATTATACCTATCATGAAGGTCCGGGTCAATTTGGCTTATATAATGATAATTATGGATATTTTCCCGATCCTGATAAAATTTTTGCTGTTGAGTTAAAGCCATATTTTGAAAGCAGATGTACACAGGGACCTACTGCAGATTTTGTAATGGACAAAACTCAGGCGCTGGTTGGAGAAGTGATCACTATTACTGACGTGTCCTCTCCGATACCTTTATCCTGGAATTGGAGTTTTGGTGATGGGGATACTTCAACCGTGCAAAACCCGACACATTCGTATACCACAGAAGGAACTAAAATCATTACTCTGGAAATTGAGGGAGGTTTAACGAAACAAAAAACAATACAAATTAACACACCTTCTGCTGATTTTGCTTATGCTCCGCTCGCTCCGGTTATAGGGCAGCAAGTAAGTTTTACCAATACATCAGTTATGGAAAATATCATCTCTTATGCCTGGGATATTGGAAATGATGGAACAATTGAATTCACTACGAAGGATATCGTAAACACCTTTACTATTGCGGGCAGTTATCCGGTAAAACTGATAGTATCTAATAGCAATACCTCATTGGAAGTTATTAAAAATGTTGCAGTGTCAGATTTCGTAAATGATATCATTATTGATGATGCTTATGCTGCACCCCAGTTTGTATTGGTCGGTACCTGGAATAATTCTGGTGTGAGCAGCGGGAGATACGGAGCCACTTCCCGAGTACCGGCAGTTGCTACCAATTCGAATGCCAAAGCAATTTTTACCCCGAATATTCTTGTACCCGGTATATATGAAATTTTTGAAAGTCATGCTTATGCAAGCAATAGAGAAATTGCAGCACCGTTTACGATCACTCATAAAAACGGTAATACAGTAGTGACTGTGAATCAGCGGGCAACTGCCAATAATTTTTCTGTTTCTCTTGGCGAATTTGAGTTTGATGCCGGGACTAATGGTTTTGTAACATTATCCGAACTTTCCGGATCTAATTGGGTGAATGCAGACGCATTAAAATTTGTCTACAAGGGACCATTGCCATCTTCTTCCCAGGAAATGATTCCAAATAATTTTGCCTCGAATACTGAACCATTCGAGTTTCCTATGAATTCCTCAGCGTCCGGAAATCTGCAGAATGTAAAAAATTATCCTAATCCATTTTATTCTTCTACAACGATTACCTGGCAATCAATGGATAGCGGATTGACGCAACTGGAGATAACTGATGTATTTGGCAGGAAAGTAAAAACATTGGTCAATGATTTTATGCAAAAAGGCAAACATGAAGTACATTTTGAAAGCGGCGAGTTATCTTCTGGTATTTATATTTTCCAACTGAAATTAGGGAATAGTATCGTAACAAAAAAAATGTTGATAGAGAAATAGCCCCATGACCAAATAGTGTCTTGATGGACTGATTGTTGTTGCGCTTCAGATCAAAAGAAAGATTATCAGGAATTTTGTAATGGATTCGCTGAGATGCTGATTCATATTGAAAATGACCTGTAAATGAATCTAGAAGCTGAATTATTTTTTTTCTTAATAGTTTAGTGGATGGGAGTCTGATTAATGGAAGTTGAGGATAAAAAGGTTTTAGTGATACATAAACTATATGTATTTGCTTGAAAACTAAAATATATTCAGTGGTTGTATTCTAATTGTGTAAATAGCTGAAAATGAAAGACCTGTTTTGTATTTGGTTTGGCCTGTGAATACGTAGGGGAAGGAGTACGAGGAGATAAATTGGGTAAGTCAATTCCTGGCTCAATTTTGGTTTCTGAATTCTTTAGCTATGAATACTTTAATCGGTGTCCTTTATTCATGCATCAATCACCTCCTGAATTCCTTCCGGACAAGATTATGCCAATTAAACTATTCCCGTTTTTTTGATCAGAAAAAGCATCTGGACGCAAGTTTGGAAGGAACAGATCAGGCAATATTGAACTGATTTTTTCTCAGGAATTCCGGTGGAATTTATACTGATTATAAATAAAATGTAAAAATATATTTTGGTATTAAGAATTTAATGTTTTCAATTTTTTGATTTTAATTTTGATTCATTATCAATTAACAATTATTAAATTGAACTGTCAAATCATGAAAAACTTATTGATCATTTTCCTGTTTTTAGGATTAATCGCAGGATGTAAACCCAAAAACAAAGATGCTGAGGAAAAACCAGCGGTGTTAACTGAATTGCAAACGAAAGCTAAAACATTTTTTGGAGAATTGCCAAAACTTGCCGAAAATCCAAACAATCCGATCACTTCCGAGAAAGTTTTGTTGGGCAAAGCATTGTATTTTGATCCAATTTTGTCAAAAAACAAAACACAAAGTTGCAATACCTGCCATAATCTCGCAACTTACGGAGTGGATAACAATCAATTTTCTCCCGGTGACAAAAAAGGAACGATCGGAGGAAGGAATTCACCGACAACTTTAAATGCAGCTTTGCATGTTGCCCAATTTTGGGATGGTCGTGCTCCGGATGTGGAAGCTCAGGCTGGCGGACCGGTTCTCAATCCGGTTGAAATGGGGCTTTCCGGCGAGAAAGAAGCGATAGACAGGTTGTCTGCTGAACCAAAGTATAAAGATATGTTTGCCAAAGCTTTTCCGGAATCCAAAGACAATCCGATCACCTGGGAGAATCTGACCAAAGCCATTGCTGCATTTGAAAGGAAACTTATCACGCCTTCCAGATTCGATGACTATCTGGCTGGTGATGACAAAGCATTGAACGATATAGAAAAGAAAGGTCTTCAGCTTTTTATAGATAAAGGTTGCATCGCCTGCCATAGCGGACCGGCTTTAGGTGGTGGAACTTTCCAGAAGTTTGGTGTTTATGGTGATTACTGGAAAGAAACCGGCAGCAAAACAATCGATGAAGGGAAATCTGCAGTTTCAAAAAATGAGGCCGAAAAGAATTTCTTCAAAGTGCCTTCCATGCGCAATGTAACTAAAACGTTTCCTTACTTTCATGATGGTAGCGTTACAGATATTCGGGAAGCAGTTCGTATCATGGGAAAAATTCAGTTGAATAGTTCTCTGACCGAAGAGGAAATAGATCAAATGGTTGCTTTCCTCGAAACACTGACTGGTGAAGTTCCCGAAGAATTGAAAACATTATAGTTTTGTATTTTTTTAGCTGAATAGTCATTTAGTCTTTAGTCATTTAGCTGATGATTTGTATCAATTGTCAAAACCACCATTTCCTGGACCAATTCAATTTCTTTTGCTCGATGTACACGCTCAATTCCGGGAGTCTAACAGACTAACAACTTAACAGACTGACAGACAAAATAGCTAAGTACCGAAATAATTACATAATTTTAACAGATGACCATTGCCGGATATTTGGTTTCATTGCAATCGCATGAAAACAGATATCCGGTCTGTTAAAATCACCGTAGTTGACCAAAATCCCTAATTGAACAAGGTGTGAAAGCTATGAAATGAAGTTCAGACATTCACAAAGATTCAATTGTCTATTCTGAAAAGATCAGGTAGTAAAATACCTGAAAGATCATTTACAGGGTACATTTCTGAGTCAGTCGGACAAAGCGATGACCCCTGTTTATATTCATCTTTCATGCTCAAATACCTTTCTCCTGGTAAAACTCTTGAACTTCATTTATTCCTCATGTCAAATTAACGAAAGCTTAAAACTACCCGTGTGTAATTGTTTTGAAATCGTCAAAATTTAGGCTACATTTGGGGCTTACAGTCATTTTTGTGGACTATTTTTTAATTTATTGGTATGAAGCGCATCATTACTTTGATCTCTCCACTGGTTTTTGTGATTTTATTTTTACCTTCCTGTAAAGAAAATTCATTTGTTACCACGAGGGGAAACCAGTTTTACCAGCATGAAGAACCTTATATTTTTATGGGAACCAACTACTGGTATGGAGGCTACCTTTGGCAGGATACTTTAAACAACGGTAAGGAACGTTTACATAAAGAACTTGATTTTCTGGTTTCAAAGGGTATTACCAACCTGCGTGTGATGATTGCAGGAGAAGGCGATGGCAGTTATCCCTATAGAATACATCCTGCGGTACAGGAAAATCCGGGTATTTTTGATGAAAATATCTTGAAAAGCTTTGATTATTTTGTAGCGGAAGCGGGTAAAAGAAATCTGAAACTGATCATGGTGCTCAACAATAACTGGGAATGGAGCGGCGGTTTCGGAAAATACCTTGAATGGGCCGGAAAAGGAAAAGCTCCCTGGGCAAAGACAGACAGTTGGGACTGGGACGCCTACAGAGCATATATTTCACAGTTTTACAGTTGCAAACCTTGTCTGGAAGCCAATGAAAAATGGATTAAAACCATCATCAGCAGAAAAAATACATTCAATCACAAATACTATTTTGACGACCCTGCAATCATGACCTGGGAATTGGCCAATGAACCCAGGCCAATGATGCCTGAAGCAGTGGAAGCCTATATCGAATGGGTAAAAAAGTCAGCCATTCTGATCAAAAGCCTCGCAAAAAACCAATTGGTAACCATCGGAGTGGAAGGATATTACGGAACTGAACAGGATATGGGTTTGTTTGAAAACATTCATAAAATCGATGAGATCGATTATGCGACCATTCATATCTGGCCTAAAACCTGGCAATGGTACGATGGAAAAAGCGAAAATTCGGTTACACAGGAAACCTTGAAAAAAACCATTGACTATATGGATGCACATTCAAAAGTGATGAAAAAGATCAATAAACCTCTTGTGTTAGAAGAATTTGGTTTGCACCGGGACGGAAATATTTTTACTCCCGATGCAACCGTCGACAACCGGGATGCGTATTATGCCACAGTTTTTGAAACAGGAATGGTCAATGGCATTGCAGGTTATAATTTCTGGGGTGCATTTACCCTGGAGAACAAAACTACGCCAGATTTTTTCTGGAAACATGGCATGCCCTATTCTGCTGATCCACCACAGGAGGAACAGGGATTGTACGGTGTTTATATGGAAGATTCTACCACCTGGAAAATCATCTCGGATTTTGCTAAGAAAATTCAGGGAACAAAATTCTGATGTGTAAGGTAATAGACATCTTTATCTGGTCGGTTGATTGATTTAGTGAATCGACACGTTGGGTGGTTATGAATTTTTAGGGGTAATTGATTATTAGTTCAGATTTTTTCCGAAAAACTATTCGGTAGAGCTGGAATTGATGAAAAGCAACAATAAGATGGCGATGGAAATGATCGCCATAAAAGTCATCACGACGGGTTTTACCAGTTTAATATACATCAGCTTGAGCTTAAGTTTCATAAATAAGTTTTTAGGTGTTATGCAGAATCATTGATTATAATTTGAAAACCTTCACTTGATTTTTTACATAAAAGCGTGAATTTTTTCCCCAGATTCCAATACCATTTTTTAATATTAACACGAAATTAACGAGTGCTATGGGTAGTTTCGGTGAATACGTAGTAAAGAAAAGCTGAAGAATAATGTTAATTTTTTACATTTAATTAATATTGATTATCATACCTTTCATGTTTTTATCTTTTTCTTTGTTTTAAGTTTGTAGGGGTGATTGTAGTGTTTTGTTAAACAGAATTCAAACCAACAATTCAGGAAGAATATGCATATGGAGAATATAAAGATTTTATTGGTCGACGATGAGGAGGAAATTCTTGACTTTCTTTCTTACAATCTTGAAAAATCCGGTTTTGTCGTGTACCGGTCTTTATCGGGGAAAGAAGCCATCGATTTGGCCAAAGTGATCCTGCCCGATATCATCGTGCTGGATGTGATGATGCCGGAAATGGACGGAATTGAAACCTGTAATGCCATGCGGCAGAACCATGAGCTCAATGATTCAATTATTTGTTTTCTTTCCGCGCGTAACGATGACATCACCAAAATATCCGGATTTGAACTGGGCGCAGACGATTTTATCGTAAAACCGATCAAACCTGCAGTATTTATCGCAAAGATGAAGTCTTTGCTCAGACGAAAGCATCTTTCGTTGTCCGGTTCCGGAAAAATCAAGATCAATGACCTCAGGATCAACCTGGACAAGAAAAAAGTAAAAAAAGGGGAAACCAATCTGGAACTCACCAAAATTGAATACAACCTTTTATTGCTGTTTGTCAACAGCCCGGATAAAATATTTTCCAGGGATGAGATTTATATGTATATCTGGGGAACAGCCATTTTGGTAGGAGACAGGACCATGGATGTTCACATTCGCAATCTGAGAAAGAAAATTGGTTCAGATAATATTAAAACCCACAAAGGGATAGGATATTCATTCAACCTGATGGGTAAACAGTCTTAGTTTTTAGCATCAGTAATTTTCCCGGTTGGATTATTGGGCGCCATCCAGTGTAAAGCTAAATACAGAACCCTTGCCTTGTTCGCTTGTAACATCGATTTGTTTGCCCATACCCGCTAAAATATGTTTTACGATGGACAGTCCGAGTCCCGAACCGCCTTTGTTCCGGGAGCGACTCGAATCAACCCGGTAAAACCGGTCAAAAAGATGCACAAGATGCTTCTCAGGAATGCCAATTCCATTGTCCTCAACACGCACATGGATTTCATCGCTTTCATGACTGAGGCTGACATTTACATAGCCACCTTCACGACCGTAATATATTGCGTTGGAAACCAGGTTCATGCACACCTGGTAGATCTTCTTTTTGTCGGCAAAAACGATCATTGATTTTTTTGAAGCAACGTACAGGTTGATACGGATATTCTTTTTGGAAGCGACCAGTTCCAGCTCTTCAAAAATATCCCTGAATAATTTTCTCAGATTGAAATTTTCCGGTGAAAACTGAATTTCACCGGCTTCCAGTTTGGATATCATATCCAGATCATTGATGATGGACTCCAGCCTTTCAGAGTTTTTGATGGCTTTTTCAATGAAGGCCATGTTGTGATCCTTATCGTACAATGCACCTTCCTTCAGCGTGTGTAAATATCCCTGTATGCTGAATAATGGCGTTTTCAATTCATGTGCGATGTCCCCTACGAATTGTTTTCTGTAATCAGAAAGTATTTTGTACTTGTCTATTTCTTTTTTATGTTCATCAATCCATACCTTGACTTCCCTGTTGATGTTTTCAAACATATTATTGCCAATATGAACAGGTTTGATCTTTGAGGTACCTTGTCCCAGCATATTCATAGAACGGATAAATGTGTTGACGACCGTTTTGAAATACAATCTGAAAAACATCAGAATGGCCCCGAAAAATATCAACCAGGTAGCCAATGTAAAAATCCCTGATTTCATCCAATCAACCGTACCCGCAAAGATCCATTGAATGACCAGGAATATCAAAAGGCTGAATGTGGTCAATATCGATGATCCCAGGGATGAAAACAACAGATCCGAATGGTTTTTTTTCATGTTTTGCAGTTAGTGTCTTAAAAATCAAATTGTGTTATTGGCATAATTTTTCAGGACTACGTTCTGACTTAATTAGTCTTTGCAAGAATACGCCTAATACGGCGTTATGCTTATTTTTGAAACAGTCATTTACACTTAGTAAACTCCCTGGTTTCAAAAACTTTGCAAGCCTTGCCCTTTACGTTTTCTTATCAAAGACGAAAAAACAAGAGTTTTCTTGCAGACACTCATTAAAATGTCAGTATATCAAACCCCTTAGGAATTTTTCCTACTCCAACGGGGCAACCCTATAGTGAAGTTGATCGGTCCATAAATCATTATGCACTTTGATCCTGGATTATCCGGCTTAGGTCAAAGCGTTGGATTAAAAAATCGTTTCCAACAAGCTTATAAAGCTTTAGTCAATTCAAGGATCAGCGCTTTTTTCCCTTCAATGTCGATTTCCGGCTGCAATACCACCATTTTACCTGTAAGTATGTCATGTCCCTGGGAATATCCTTCGATCATTTCTTTGAAACGGGCAGTTTTTATTTTTTTACTTTCCTTATTGTTATTGATGATCACCATCACCTTTTTCTGTTCGTCATATCTGAAATACACGTACATATTGTCTTCAGGTACGAAATGCATCATTTTGCCGAAATGAATGACCGGATTGTTCCTGCGCCAGTTGAGGAGCGTCGAGATATGATCGAATACTTCATTTTCCTTTGGTGAACGACCTTCCCTGACAAATGCATTTT
>Ga0209573_1001146_pt1 | contig 43336 bp, 38 predicted proteins | sample TNRBio252014_DNA_FD_185870 | JGI IMG/M metagenome (GOLD analysis project Ga0209573, IMG submission 185870) | Wastewater treatment Type I Accumulibacter community from EBPR Bioreactor in Madison, WI, USA - TNR Reactor_6/25/2014_ DNA (SPAdes)... | ecosystem: Engineered > Bioreactor > EBPR >...
GTTGAGTCGGAAGCAAGGAGAAGTTGAATTAAACCAATGGATAGAACAGGCCAAGAAAGTGAAAAATAAGCATCTGAATGACTTTTTGTCCCTGCTCAATGCTTGGAAAGATTATGTATTAAACTACTTCGTTCACCGCTTCACAACGAGTGCCATTGAAGGTATTAATAATACCATCAAAACAGTGAAATGCATGGGTTACGGATTCCGTAACTTTGTCAACTTTAAGCAACGGATAATTATCAGTTTCGCCTAGCTCCACAAGAATCGTCGAAGAACCAATTTTATTTTTTAAAATTTTAAAAATGAGTATGTTTTTTTTAAAATATTAAACAAAAATCGACTATCTATAGTTTTTATTAGATAATTGAGATCACTCCTGAGATTATTTTTTTTTAAAAGAGTGTTCCAATAGATATGTTTATAGCATTTATATCGCTGCTTTATACTAAGATTTGATTCTTTATTAATTGACCTAAGAAATTCAAGTTGAATTTTCCAGTATGGAAGTATAATTTTATTATTGAGTTTTGGATTAAACCATGCTGAGTAAGCTTTAAAATCATTAACCATCGATATAGATTGACCTGCATGACGACGTGATAAAAAAAGATAATCAGGAATTTCCTCAAAACGTCCGATTAGAGCCAGACGTGCTAAAAGAACCCCATCTCCATTTGCATAGTCTCCAATTAATGAAGTTGTTTCTAGCGTATTTCTACGAATTAAACCAAAAATTTCAAAACACATATGACCGATCAATAACTCTGAAAATCGAACTACAGGATCTTCCGAGTCAGTTTTCTTCTTTAGTTCATATATTCCAATATCTTGATCATATTGATCTATAAGTTTTGTTTTTGAGTAAACAAGAACAACATTAGATTTATTTTCCAAAATATCTACACATTTTTCTAAAAACTCAGATTTACAAATATCATCATGAGCAACCCACTTAAAGTATTCACCTCTTGACAATTTAAATGTTAGATTAAAATTAGCTGCTGCTCCAACATTTTTATCATTACGATGATAAATAATTCGAGAGTCTTTTTTCGCATAGTTATGGCAAATCTCGTCTGTTGCGTCAGTTGAAGCATTATCACAAATAATAAGTTCAAAATCTTTAAAAGATTGGGATAAAAGAGAATCTAAACATTTAGCGATAAACCTTTCACCGTTAAATACTGGCAAACCCAAACTAACTTTTGGACTATTATTATGCATAATTTGGTTATTTTCGATAGTTTCTTAATATAGGGATTGGTCGTTCTGAGTAAGGTCCGGCCTGCCAACTTGGCTAGCAGTCGGTTGTCTTATGCTCGGCAAACTCCACAAAAACCCTCGAAGAACCTTCTTTAATAGCACAAAAATGCCTAACAAACCATATTTTATCTGAATATGAGTTCGGTAAAATATTAGTTTGATAACACAAACCATGTAGATATTCTCTGCATAATAAAAGCTTTTCTTCACATTTACTCTGGATTGCATCATCGACCTCAACAATAACAATTGGCTCCCATTTTTTTAAGATATTTTCCATACTCATAAGAACATCTAATTCAGCACCCTCCACATCAATTTTTACTAAATCTGGTGGCATGATCTGATGGCTTTCTACTAAAAGATCAAGAGAAGAGGTTTTAACTAAAATTTTTTCTCCTGAGAAATCGGGGGGAACTCCCGCATTTTTAAGAACTGCCCCACCTATATGATGCGCGAGTAGAAGTTCACTCCTATTAGATCTACGTGAACATGCGATTCTTAAAACCTGAATATTATTAAAATGATTAAGCTGGGCATTTTTTTCAATCATCGCTGCATTTTCCGGTACTGGTTCAAACGCATAAACCATACCCGTACTTCCGACCAATCGGCCAAGCAAAACCGAAAAGAAACCCAAATTAGCACCAATATCATAACATACATCACTAGGTTTCACTAAAGACTCAATCATATCTTGAACTGGACGCTCGTATTGTCCAGAAATGAAGAATTTTGTACCACGCCCCACATCGAAGCGTAAACCCTTTCCAATGCCTGAATCGATTTCTGGAACCTTTCGGAAAAAGTATTTATATGTTTCAACAACGCTTTGTAAACGCTGCCTTGTGCTCTTAATTAACTTTTTAAATGACACAAATATGGATCTCATTTTAACTATAAATCCTTCTTCCTCAATTTTCTGGCAAAGATATATGCGAACCTATTAAAGGGAAGGATTCAATCGAGGATAGCAGCTTGGCAAGCATACCAGTACAAATGATCGCAGAAGTTTCCGGACTTCATCAGACAATATACCTCCAGATTTTGCCGTATCAATCTCTTCAATAACCCGATAGGGAAGATGAATCCTTTCAGGAAGGAGAGGGACAGTTCCAATACACTCCTTACGCAGGGATTCCGAAGGCCATGTCGCTATACCTATTAGTCCATCGGCAACTCTTTCTAATCGATATAATGGGTTAATCGCGAATAGATGCGCTGCCTGGCACAGCTTATCATCTAAACGCACCTGCGAACTCCACAAGGATTCGCTTCGATATCCCACGAGCGTAATTGCATCACTGACGTTCAAAGCGTCGTCTGGAATTTGCTCTGTCAAATCAAGGGAGCCAGAATCCTGGAACTCTCGAATAACTTCAGCCTCAGGCAAAATGCGTTGCCCCCCAAAAGCAAAGCGCTCAGCATAACCTTTGGGACTAAGCGGAACCCCAGGTGCTGGATTGACACAGTTAGCATTGTGCATATGCGCAAATACCCAAGCCCCCTCTTGGTTTACAACGCGATCTACCTCACTTAGAAGCGCAACCTTAGAACGCACATAGTGAAGACCATCCAAACAATATAAGCCCTTAAATGAACCATCAGTGAAAGGTAAGGGTAGTTCGACATCAATACATAAAGTGATTGCTTGGGGAACCATGAAACGACTCGCAATAAAAAGATTGACAAAGTCAACGTCGGTCATGACGACTTCTATCTCTGGAAAGAGTATGCTCATTACTGCACTTGAATGTCCCGTTCCACACAGCAATTCGAGTAATGGTCCTTGAGGCTCCCGTTGGCAAGTATAGCCGAGAACTATTAGAGCAGGAATTGCGGCAAGAAAACTGGGATTCGCAAATCGGTGAAACAGGTAGTCAGCATAACCTGAGGGGCGGATAACTCTGAGGATGGATTCAAAGTTTTCGATCTGAAGAATATCAATTTCACCAGAAAGTGGTATACGCTGATGAAAGAGGTTACCCAATTTCCGAATAAACTTAGTGGTTCCGGCTATTTTTGAGTGGTTTTGCATTGAAACTGGCACACCGGGCGCGCTTCCTGCTTCGAGGAGCCATCTCAATGCCCCAGACGAATCACCCTGAAGCAGGCGCTCAACCGCTATATTCTGCGTCGATGAGACTGGACTCATTTGCCTGAGTACAGGAATTCCTTGTACCACCGGATATTCATAACAATCGCAGCCAAGAACTCCATCTATCAATCCATCGTGCGATTTAACCAACTCCAAAGTAACATCAAAAGCGGCCCCACAACACGGGCACCTGAGATTATTCAGTAAAATCCAAGGAAAAGCACTCATTTTATAAGCGTATCCTGAGCTGATCAAACCTGGTGCCTGTATCCGTACCAAACTCCCAATTGGCGACTAGGCCAACTTTACGGATATGCAGCCCACTGAAGCTTGGGTAGACATCTTGAAAAACCCTGAATAAGACCACTTCTTCATTAATAAAGACAAGATAACGTTTACCATCGCAACAAAGCCTAAGCCGTAGAGGTTGGCCGTAATAAACACGATTACCTACGTTGCTCCAAATTGCGTCGTAAATATCTTCGAATCCCCGAAACTTAAAGAATGTCGACACAGATCCCCCTGAATACGAATCTGCGCGATATACGTTCAATGTCATGTAATTATTTGAATCCTGATATAAAATAAATCCTGATGTGGTTCGCTGGTTTTCCCCGGCCCGGTTGCCCGGTGGGGTAATCGTGACCTCCAAGTCAACAAAATCCGGGTAGGACCAATCCACGCAATAGGCGGTACGACTCGGACAAGGCTCTTGAGTTGTAGCTTGAACACGAGCAAAACCTTGACCAGTGACCTTGATAACGCCTTTGCCAATAAGGCGACTCCAACGTTTTTCACCTACAGGAGTCATGCGACCTTCAAGGTCTGCTTGTTCGCCTGAAAAGTCGTCTGCCGCGATCTCGCACGCGCCTTGGCGAAACCAAGGTTTTCCCATGTCGAATACACCAGGAAGTCTTAACTGCCTCGGGTGCGCCTCGAAGGCTTTAATCGTAGCCGCGCCGTTCGCTGACTTCTCGAAGAAGAGACCCACTTTAGTCGCTTCATGTAGACGGGTATCCACGATCCAAGCGTCAGACAAGGGATATCCATCGACATAAGCCATCAAGCGATGTCCATCATCAAGGATTTGCAACCGGCGCTCGCGATCGTTGGAATCCTCGTATTCCCACGACACTATGATCTGGCAAGCACCGTTCATAACAAGAACAACTTCACAAGTCCGTTTGCTCACCACCAGCCGCCAGTGATTGCGTTCGTCCAGATAGCGCCAGACAAGGCCAACCCTCTTAGACAAGCCATCTCCACCGGTTACCACCGCATGAATCAAACCACTCGGAGCATCTGGATCGAGGACGGCTATGGTAGTGGATGCAGGCTGAGTGGCATCGGTGGCACCAGACAATATTGCCCACTCGCCGCCAAGCTCCGCAATGGTCTCTGCGCCCACGCCTCGGTCCAGTTTATCCGCCGCGTGCGCCCCTCCAAACCAAGACTCGTAGCCCGCCATCTCAGCGACACGAACGCCCTGGATGCGGGTATCCAGCCGCCAACCGATTTGCCCGAGCACACTTTGGTGAATACCAACATATAACTTGTCTGTTAGAGGCCCCGAATCGACCGCAACCGGTCGAAGCCAAGGATAAGGAGCCGGTCCAATTGCCCCCTCAAGCGAAGAAACATAATAAACAGTACCTTCGGTACGCACCACCGCAACGAGATAAAGGGGTACGTTCTGCACTCCGCGCAAGGACCGGGTACGAGACGCGACGCCTCCCGTCCAAAGTTCCCCGTTTTCAGGTCCCAAAGCATGCATGATAAAAGGATTGCCCTCCATTCTCGGGTCTGGGCTAACCTCGGACGGGAACCAGCCAACCGCCAAATTTTCGTCCAGCAACGGCACAGGACGTCCTCCTTTAGCGGTGCGCTTCCACCTACGGAACTGCCGTAAAACACGTCCGATTCGCCCGCTTAAGAGCCAGTATATCAACCGCCTCCATTGTGGCTCGATCATACTACCTTGCAGCCAATGAATGATCCGCACGCGGAACGTTTCAGGTAACGGTTCAGCTTGGGCGGTATTATGTCCATTCAGCATATACACGGCGAATGCCAGACCCGGCCGCTTGGCAAAAGGGCCATAACTCAAAACGACCCGATTAAAGCCTGCTTCAATCAGAGGGGCAATGCGCAGAGCGCTATTATCAATACTCATTACCCCCTCTACATCCACACCCTGCCGTTTATGTCCACTGGTACAGAAAGTTCCAATTACGGAGCCGGAGACCCGCTCATCGATAAAATTATCATATAACTCAGGTTCTCTTGTAAGCGTCTGCACTGTTCTTGATCTCGGAGTTCCAGTCAATTGATTAGATATGACTCTGGGGATATATCACTTGATAGAAAACGCGCCACGCTCTTGGGGAGCACAGGATTTCCAGCGTGATGGAAGAAACATCAAACCAAAACCGCTCTCGATCCCTCTACCTGAACCGTAGTAATCAACCGGCTCCACATCGAATGCAATACAGTTCTTCAACACATCGTTCTGATTGTTCCACTTGCCGAGCCAGAGCGAAAGGTAATAACGACCCGGCAACAGATAAAGACAGTCGATTTCCAAGTCGGCAAATCCTTCTCCTGGCTCCACAAAAGGAATATCGTCACCCGTTGCCCAATTGTTGTTTGCAGCCAATAAGGTTCCATATTCGGTAAGGATATTGATGCCAACAACCAGATCACGCAATGGCTTATAGGCTCGATAATGTAAACGCATGGTTAACTTGTCGCCACTGCGAATGAGATTGATGGTCCCCCCAGCCTCATTCAAGAATTCGATGTGGGTAAATCTTCCCTCACCATTGCCGGTGCGGGATTCGATGTTTTCGAGGTTGACCACTCCCACCGAGGCTTGAGCGAAAGTCCGCATATACTCACTGACGATACTCCGCGCGTCACCGTCGGCCCGCAGTTGCCCCGCTTCGATCCAGATACATCTTGAGCAAAGACTCTCAACAGCCGCCATGTTATGGGAAACGAACAGCACCGTCCGCCCACTCGTGCGGAGGCCATCCATGGTATCCAGGCACTTCTTTTGAAAATCGGCGTCGCCAACCGCCAAAACCTCATCAACAAGCAGAATATCTGGCGAAAGGTGGGCAGCGACGGCAAATCCAAGTCGCAGGCGCATTCCCGAGGAATAACGCTTGATAGGCGTATCAATGAATTGTTCGATGCCTGAGAACTCGACGATTTCGTCCAGTCGCTGCTTAATTTCTGTCTTTTTCATACCAAGGATCGAGCCATTCAAGTAGATATTCTCTCGTCCGGTCAATTCCTCGTGGAAGCCGGTGCCGACTTCCAGCAGCGAAGCTACGCGCCCGCCGACTTTCAAAGTTCCTTTGGTAGGATAAGTAATTCTGGACAATAACTTCAGAAGTGTGCTCTTACCGGCGCCATTTCTCCCGATGATGCCCAGAACCTCACCCTGCTGCACCTCGAAAGACACGTCACTTAGGGCCCAGACAATCTGTTTCTGTTCCTGCTTGCGGTCGGTGAGCTTGGTGATGGCCCCCATGATGACTTCCCGCAGCATGGTATCGGCGGAGTACTCACCGAGACGATAACATTTCGAAAGTCGGGAAACTTGTAAAACCGGGTGACTCATCCATTTCTCCAAGTCGGGACGCGGGAATTCGCTAGATCACGTCTGCAAATCGACGTTCAGTATGCTGAAAATACCAAAGCCCGAGGATAAAAACCGCAATAGTCATAGCGCACGAAACTGCTAGTGCTTCCCAAGGAATGGAGCGCCCCGCGATCAGGGCGCGACTGGTCTCGACAATGCCTACAATGGGATTGATGCTGACTATCCACCGGTAACTGTCTGGAACCATGCTGATGGGATAAATCACCGGCGAGGCAAAAAACCATAACTGCACAACGAACGGTAAAGCATGCTTGATATCACGATAGTTGACACTGAGGGCCGCAAGCAATTGGCCAACACCCAAGGTAAAAGCCACCAGCACAATCAGAACCAGAGGTAAAAATGCCAGCCCAAGTGTCAGCGGCATCTGGTAAAACACCAGTAATCCGATAAGAATAATTGAGGCAATAATGAGATCTAGAAGCGAACTGATAACTGTTGCTGCAGGGAGCAGGATTCGAGGGAAATAGACCTTGCTGATCAGAGATGTGTTCGTCACGACACTATTCGATGCCATGACGAGCGCAGTGGAAAAATACGTCCATGACAGCAGGGAAGCGTAATAAAAAATTGGGTAGGGCAATCCGTCACTAGGCAATTGCGCTATTCTGCCAAATAGCAGAGTGAATAATATCATGCCCAGCAGTGGCTGCAAGATGGCCCAAGCCACACCCAGCACGGTTTGTTTGTACTTGACCTTAATATCTTTCCAAACCAGGAAGTAGAGCAACTCACGGTGGCGCCAGAGATCGCCGAGCGTTTGTGCAGTGCTGGACAAGCGTCCGAGTTCGACCAACTCTGGAATTTCACTAGGAGACTCAACCGCTTTATCCACAATATTATTCTCCAACCTGGTTTTCATTGGGCGCGATGATGACGGGAACTTTTACTCCACAGATGAACGTAGGGGTACTGATTCCACCCGATAGAGACAATCTCCATTACTCCGTCATGGTCCAAATCCACCAGTCTAGCTCCCAAGTGGCTGGAATGAGGGCCTTGCTCCACAATGTCAGGTAACCAATGGCGCCCGCGATATCGATTAAGATAAACAAGAGTCAGGTTATCCGTAGCGCCTTCATATTCCCGCAGATCGGTATGCTCAGCGACAACAATATCAGGAAACCCATCACCATTAAAGTCAGCGATATCCATGTTATTGAGGGAACGGTGCCGGGCAATGATGCGTCGCCGCCACGGCCCCTGCTTGGGATCAGCGGGCGCTTCAAACCAAGACAAGGCAGCATACGGTTTCCAATCCTGTCTTTCCTCGGTGGTGATGAAATCCAGCATTCCGTCGCCGTTGATGTCGGCCAAGGCAATGCGGTCCATCCATGGCGGTGACTTACCCACCCCATGCGATGCCCAGTTGACCGAAAGTGAGCCAGGATTTTCAAGCCATATTGCATTTTGTCCATCAGCCTTGACAGCGGTGATATCCAGGTCTCCATCCCTGTCGATATCACCCACAGCCAAACCCTCCTCCTCGGTTTCCGTGGAGATAAGATGAAGCGGCCAAAGGTTCGTCATTGGATTCGGTGGAATATCGAGCACGTAGAGATGATTCTTTCCACGAGTGAAAATGAGTTGCGGCTTTTGGCTTGGCATCAACTTCGCCGCGATATATCCTTGTGTTCGTCCTCTTGGGGCGACTTTTCCCACAGGACGAGTTTTCCAAGCGCTAGCCTTTTCGTCAAGCGCCTCCATCCAGAATACCGTATCGCCAGCTATACCTATCAAGTCGCTCAATTGATTGCCATTAACGTCCACTGCAAAGTAGACATCTGCATTTTCAGGAAGCTCCGTTCTAGCCCAAGAATTAAATAAACAACCGTCAGGATTCCGATAAAGGAAGGAACCAGCTACTACATCGGTAAAACCATCCCGATCTACATCAGTAAAAATCAGGCCCATCATTCCTTTTTGGTTCTTCGGTCGCACTGTATCGATAGAATGATAGCTCCATTGCTTAATGTTACTTGCCTGGTTTTCCCACATTTCAATCATACGATTGGGGCCAGCGTAGTTCTTACCGACGATATCGATGTCTCCATCTCCATCGATATCCCCCACCCGCATGTTATGCGATCCCGTATCGGCCAGCAACATAGGACGAAATACGCCAGCTTCATTGAAGTAGACCAACACACGTTTGTTAGGCGAGGTATGCATTTCGGCAACGACTACATCCGAATCTCCATCGTTATCCAAGTCGGCTACTTGAAGCGAATGTGCTCCATCCAGGGTTTTCTTCTCTATGGAATGTTTATTCCAGACACCGGTTTTAGGATTCACGGGTGATTCGAACCAAGACACTTCCCCTTTACCTTCTGAAGCACTGAGTACTATATCAAGCCTGCCGTCCTTGTTCATATCGACAACGAATACCCGAGTGTCTGGAGACCATCTATCCGTTATGAGATGAGATATCCATTGTTCGTTCAAATATCCGGGATTCTCGAGCCACGATCCTCCAAAAACAATATCCAGGTCTTGATCTCCATCAATGTCAGCCAGCTTCAGACCCTCGCCTTGGCGCTCCAGAACCATATGCTCTCGAAACTCGTGGGGCGTTACCTGCTCCCACAGAATCACTCTCTTTTTGTCGCAGGTCACAATATCCATGTCACCATCCCCATCCATGTCACCTATTTCCAAGTCATGGGCATAACTCTTGCCAAGCGTATGTTGAATCCACTGATTTTGCCCGGTTCCCGAGACATTTTCGAACCAGTCTATGTGTTCCTTGCCTAGCGCATAGTTACCGATGACAATGTCCACGTCGCTATCACCGTCAAGATCCGCTGTTTGTCCATCGGTCGTAAACTCTCCACTCGCCACCGAATGTTTTTGCCAAGTGGGATTTTGATACCAGACCAAGCCCGCATTCTTGGCGTGTTCGGCGCCAACGACTAAGTCCAGTTTCCCATCGCCATTGATATCGCCCAGCATCAGAACGTCCGTGCAACAATCCTTGCCTGTATTTGGATGGGGATCAATGATCTTTTTTTGAAACAAAGACGTGTCAAGTTTATCTGCGGGATCGCATCCACAGATAGACACCAAGATCAAGAGAAAGAAACCGAGTGCTTTCATACACAGCCTTGGCCTAAAACCATTTGATACGCAGATAGCAACCGATCTACCCGGGCATGCCAGGAAAAGTGTTCAATTGCACGAATCCTTCCGTTTACGCCCATTCTACGGCGCGTTTCCTGATCCTTTAGCAGCGAAATGATTGCTTCCGCCAGCAAATCTGGTTGCTCTGGCTCGACCAGCAACCCAGTTTTACCGTCAACAATTGTCTCAAGCATCCCACCAACTTTTGTTCCGACGACCGGTATGCCACAGGCCATTCCTTCCACTATGGAAATACCAAAGCTTTCGCTTAAAGAGGGATTGACAACTACACTGGACGACTGGTATCGATGTACTAACTCTTTATGAGGAATACGACCCAAGAAACTTACCTTCGAGCTTAACCCCAGTCGGCTTACAAGTTCATCGAGATAACACTGATAATCGGAACTGACCGAACTGTTATAAAAACGGTTGAGTGCTTGAACTAAAGGGTCTGCCGAAATACCGACTATAAAATCTTCCCGCAGAGTGTCTCTTGGTCCCGCAATGATCAGCTTAACATGATCATTTTTCGAGACTACTTGTGCAAAAGCTTCAATTAAAGTATGTATGCCCTTTTCAGGAGATACACGACCAACAAACAGAACGGAAAAGTCATCATTATCACTATCCCGTTTGGGATCAGGCTGAAAAATCTCGACGTTGACCCCGTTATAAGCCGTAACAACCGGGCCTCGATAGGCCGGGAAAGAAACGCGAAAGAGCCGAGCGATATGATCGCTAACAGCGATTACTGCATCAGTTGCCTCAAGCGCATTAAGTATCTGTTTTGTATCAATTTGCGAGAGCCATTCACATTGCATCTCAAGCACGATGCGCCGTTGCTGACGCACCCGACTCCTAAAGTGTCGGCACCATGACCAATAATTCATCACATGGATGATGTCCGGATTCAATGGATCAAGTTCTCTTAGAACAGATCGTGCGTAAAAGTAATGAGAGTCGGCTAAAGTAGAGATTCCGAACCGACGACTCCACCTGGGATAACAGGTTGCAAGATGTTGCAGAGTGTCGTCAGCCTTGGCGGATAAAAATACTGGCGCAAAAGGTAGATCTTCTGCTAGTTCAATTCCCGGTTTTTTTTTAGAAAACAAGGTCACTGGATGGTACTGAGCCATCTCGATAGCCGTATTGTAGTTAATAAGTCCAATAGAACTTTGATTGGGCGGAAAAACACCGTCATAGGGCTGTGAAATAAGTGCTATTTTCATGTTTGATCCAATTTTTTGTCTGTCTTGCGAAGGCAAGAAACTTAATTATTTTTGTCCAATATTAAATATTATTGGCTTGCACAATAATATTCCGCAAGCCGCTGGATACCTTCTTCGAGCGATACTAACGGGTGTTTCAAAAGCTGTCGCATTTTGCTGATATCAGGACAGCGGCGGCTCATATCACCTTCCGTTAGAGGTGGCAAAAACTCAATAGATGAGTGACTGTTGGTAATACGAATCACTGTTCGTGCAAGATCCAGTATACTCATCTCGATATCGCTACCGATGTTAATGACGTCGTTTTCACAAGCCGCTTCATTGTGTAAAGTTATACAAGTTTCTACGGTGTCATCGACATAGCAAAATGTGCGGGTCTGAGAGCCATCTCCGTAAACTCGAAGTGGATTTCCTGCAAGAGCCGCCCTGACAAATCGTGGCAACACGAAATCTTCGCTTTGTCGCGGCCCATAGGTATTGAAAAAACGGAAAATCGTATAAGGAAGGCCAAACTCACGCTGGAATGTGCGCAAATAAACCTCCCCGACATTTTTGACTACTGCATAAGGTAGCCGAGAATTTAGTGGTGTTGTATTTTCGTTTTGAGGAATCTCAAAAGGCTCACCATAAACTTCCGATGAAGAGGAAAAGTAGACACGTCTGGCTCCAGTGTTTTTGCAGAGCCGTAGAATATTTTCGATGCCCGTAATATCTCGCAATACGAGCAGCGGATTTGCCAGCGTTCTCTGCACGCCCACCACTGCGGCAAAGTGAAATATATGCGTAAACCGGAAACGGTAGAAGAGCGACGATATATCATTGAAGTCATTCACATCACATTTGATGAATGTGAAGTTTTTCACATCGAGTTTAATCTTGTCGACGCTACCTGTTGACAGATTATCCGCAACGACAACATGACTATCCGGACGGTTTACAAAGGCGTGAACCAATGCGCTGCCGATATTGCCCGCCCCACCGGTTACAAGAATGGATTCCATAATATAGATGTCCTCAAATCAATCGGTTTAGGGTAAAACCAGCTCATATTTTTCCGCGAGATGGGCGTGGACCGCACCTTGTTCGGCAGGGTTTAGGGTCCGGTTGTAGAGAATGATCTCGGCCAGTTCGCCCTGGAAGTAGCCGTCGCCGCTCCAGTAGCTGCGGCCCAGGTAGTTGTTCACCCGGGTCGCTACCGGTGGGACGTATACCGGGCCACGGCCCACCTCCACGCCGTTTTTGCGGATCGTGGCGGTTACCGTGCTGTTGGCGGCTCCGCCGCCCTGAGTCACGGTGTAGAGGGCGGCTTCGCCCGTGGTCAACGCGGCGTCGCTTCCAAACCAGCCGTAGTCGCCGCTGCTGTTGGTGGTGAAGTATTGCAGGCCGGCTCCGCCGCCGTTGCGACCCAGGGCGATGTTGGCCTGGCTGACGCCGTTACCCAGCAGCACCAGTTTCGATCCCGCTTGCACTGCAGCCGGCCGGGCGACGATGAACAGGGTCAGGCCGTCGGTAAAGTCCGCAAATCCTGCCGGCAGACTCAGGTAGTCGTCTACACCGTCGAAGCGCACGGCGGCACGGCCAGCGATAGCGCTCGTCACGAATGTGGGCGCATTGTTCTGGGATACCGAGGCCGCGAGAGGGCCGCCCAATGCGTCGTCCCACCGGGTGATCAGTTCATTGTCCAGGAACACATAACGAAGCGTGTCAGCACTCAGAACCAGCAATCGTCCATCCGCCGGCAAAGTTCCTGAGTCCTCATGCACATGAGGAATAGCTTTTGCCTCATTTGAATCGGTGCTCTTGATACTATTGACGTGGGCGGCAACTACATAGGCGTACAGTGTCCCATTGACCAGGCCGGTATCCAGATAACTGGTATTCGTGGCGGTCGCGAGGAATGTATAAGGTCCACCCGAGGTATTTGATCGGTAAATTGAATATTCGGTCGCGTCATCAACCCTATCCCAAGATAGGCTGATCTGCTGATTGCCAGGAGTAGCCACGAGGTTGCTCGGCCCTTCAACAGGCAGAGCCGATATGGGATAAGTCCGGTAATAGTCGAACCGGGCGTTAAATGCGCTATAAGAGTACGGCTGGTTGCCCGCAAAAATACCAACATTCTGGATCACGCCGATATTGGAGCTTGAATTGGTTCCTTCCAGCACGTCATCGATGATCGTGTTCCACAGGGTTCCGTCGGCAGACCATTCAAATTTCCAATGACGATTGGCAGGAAATGAATCGTCTTTCAAGATAACCCGTAACCAATAGGGGCCAGAGGCTGGAACAATCAGCCCCGTGTCATACCCATAAATACAGCAACCAGGAAACGTAGTGCGGTGTTGCACGCCATCGACATTCGAAAATCGTTCTACATAACCCCAAATCTTATCATGCGCATAAAGCATGAGTATCATGAACGTACCGGGGCCACTTTCAAAAACGAATCCGAACTGCTGGTCTCCATCGAACGAACTATCAACCTTGATCTCGTAGACTCCGCTTCCCTCGAAGATTCTTGTAGCTTGCGCATGTTCCAGCCACCACATATTGTGTTCTACCCCGCCAAGAGCAGAAATCGACAAGTGCGATCCCGTCATCGCGAAAATAGCGTGGTTGGTGATATCTGCGGGGTACTTGAGGGCGTATCCATCCCAAATCATCCAATTCGGATCCAGCGTCGACCCATTGAACTCTTCGTTGAAGGTCGAAACTACCCCAGCTTCCGCTTGCCTTAAGACAAGAAAGGGCAATACATACAAGCAAACCAGAATGGCGATAAGCATCCTCATGGAAGAACTATTAATACTCATGATCAATCCCCTCTACAGATTGCCTGTCGCTGAAAACTGATTAGCGATAAGGTATTATTTTTGAAATAAGCCACTGCAAACCCGCTAGCTAAGAAAAATGGCGATCTGTACGACGAAAAATCTCAATATCAGTCTCAAATCGCTGCAGAAACTCACCTTCTGCAACATCCGCTAATACAGGCCATCCCAGATTTCCGTTAATACGCTGAGTTTGGGACCGATACGCCGCTAGCGCTGCCTGCTTGCGATGCAACACACTACTCACGTCAACTCTAATACGGCAGGCAAAAACTATCTCCACAACATCACGCACCATTTTCAACGCATGGTACACAATGTTGTTATAAGCATAACTCGCGCCGCTTTGTGTCCAAGGCCAACAATTCCATAGCCATACCGGATACTCGAGTAAAATCATCGATATTTTGATTCGGTTTACGGCTTCGCGGACGATCCGATTTGTTTCAACGTGATCAGCAATACCATCATATCGATGTGGGATATAAACCTCGCTGGGATCAAATTGCTCGATGATTTCAACAACCTGATCACACGCGGCATCGTGATGCTGCATCAACTGGTGATCTTCAAACTCAAGGAAAATGTAATCGCTGGCGACCAGTCCAAGTTGGACCGCCGCCTCTTCTGCCTCGGCGCGCCGCATCTTCACGAGGGTCTCCTCGTTTATCTGCATCCGGTGAGACGCCCGGCCATCGGTCATAACGACCACTTTGACCCGAGCGCCAGCCTGGGCCTTAAGAGCTATTATTCCTCCGCAACCGAGCACTTCATCATCCGGATGCGGCGCGAATACCAAGGCGCTGGCTTTACCTATCCGGGACGTCGGTTCATTGGAACTGACCAACCGATTAATCGTCAGAAGGCTATCAGCCAATAGTCGGCGCCACTGCGGCATGGGTTCGCTTTATAGCAGCGATGAACGGAATGACATTATCGAACCACTCCATCAAGTTCCAACCATAGTAAACGATTTAATCGTGGTCCGAAGGGAGAAACGATATCCACAAAGTGAAAATTGCATGAGAAGAGCAGAGCGTGACATCTATATTGACAACAGGCCGCCAGTATAATTCTCAGGCTCCACCATGCCGGCACACCTTCGCTGTCGATGTGGCCTAACCGACTACAACGATGTCGTATTGCACTCACGCCAAAACCTCGACAAGGGCTTCGACAGCTTCATCTACCCCAGTTGGGGAGATCGGCGACGGTAATGCCTCCTGCCATAACGGATCCAACTCTGTCAGGAAATCACCATTCAACCAGCGATTTTGGGTCAGCAGCGCGCAACGACCGGCAGTTTCTAGCCAGCGCACCAGATACGGCGCCTCCGGCCAGTCCGGCCGTTCCAGATACAACACTGGCACCCCGGCACAAGCCGCTTCCACAAAACTGCCGTAACCAGGCTTGCAAATCAACGCATCGCACGACCATAAGGCATCGATATACGGTAGCCCCAAGGGTTCGAAATCTACTGTATCCGGATGGCTGGAGCGCCAGGTCTCCGGAACGAGCAGGCGCACTCCCGGAAACGTCGGCCATTGCTCCACCGGTGGGCGCAATTCCATCCCTCCCAGGGAGACCATTACCAACCGCTCATCCGGACGCAGCCCCAATCGCTCGACGAACCAGGTGCGGCGGCTGCGCCCGCGCTGGCAGATCGGGCCGATCGCCCGGCGATTGTCGAGTTGTGGCATCGGCATGCTGGGAGTGGGTTGTAGAAACGCCCGCGCTGATACATAGGATCGGCGCATCTGCTCCAACAAGATCGGCGCCTCGGGACGAACACTGAAATAATGCGCATAGATGTCCATCCAGTTGATAGAGCACAGCGCAAGTGATGGAATGCCGGCGCGTTGCGCGCCCGCCAGCGCCAGATAGGGCACATTGGCCAACAATGCATCGGCGCGCAACTCGCGCAATACCCGCGATTCCTCCTCTACCCGACGATCCCAATCCAAATGAAATTCCAGATAAGCTCGTGTGCTGGCCTCCCACGCGATGCACTGGGCATCCTGCTGCACCATACCCACATCGGTTACCGTTAACGCGATACCTATCTGCTCGCCAAATCGTTCGAGCAGCTTGAAATGCGGGGCTGCGGTGCGCAAGGTCATGCGCAGATCGGGCAGACGCTCACGCAGCGCCGCGATCACTGGCGCGCTTTGCCCGATGTGGCCAAAACCGTGGGACGACAAAGCCACTACTAAATGCATCGCCATTGGGTCTGCCGTTTCCCCGATCCGCCGTCAAACGCTCATGACCCGCATGTCCAACCCCATGGCGCGGACAGCGGCAGTGATTTCATCCAGGTACAAGGGGTTCATGACGATCACATCGGTGGCGGGACATCCAAGTAAAAACTCGGGGGAAACCACCTGCTGGCCCGTTCCCCCCACGTAGCGACCCTGCTTGTGCGGGTTCAGATCCACCACATAGCGGATGTCGGCGACATGGTCGTTCAACACGTTGAGAAAGGTAACGCCCTTGGAACCGGCACCCCACACCACGGCGCGGCGCCCCTCCCGCTTCATGTCTGTCAACCGCTCGCGCCAGGCTTGCACGTTAGCCCGGTATTGACTGGCAAAGGCGTCCGCATACGGGCGAACGAGCGCCGGCGCCTGTTGCGCGGCCAAGGTTATCTCAGAACGCCCGGCGCCCGGCCTTGCTTCCACCCAGATGAACTGGCCGCCAAATGACTCCTCGCCCGCGATAACGTCAAAGCCTGCGCGGCTGAACATGGCGATGAGGGAGTTGAGACTGAAATAGGCGCAGTGCTCGTAAATCAAATCCCAGATACCCAAGCCTTTCAGCGTGAACAAGGCATTGGGTACTTCACAATACAGCGCCACCTCTTGTCGCTCGTCCAATGAGCGTCGCAACGCGCCGAGAAAATCGAGTGGATGCGGAATGTGCTCCAATACATGGCGGAAGCAAATGAAATCGGGCCGGCAACGCCGCGCGTATTCCCCGTCATAGAAATCCTGAAAAAAAAACACATCCTCTGGCCGTGTTTCCCGACCGCGCTCCGGCTCGAAACTGCGATCGAAGCCAAACCCGCGATTGTTCCCTTGGGCGCATAGCAAGCGCAGGAAGTCACCCTTACCACAACCGATTTCCACAATGCGTTTGCCGCGCAGCCCATAGCGATCGATCAGACGCGCCGCAAGCTGTTCCGCATACTGATTGAAGAGCGGCGAATAATGCAGCGAGTTGTCGTAGGCCGGGGTGTACTCCGTCAGGTGCGGATCGAAGACGGTATTGAACAGGTGGGCGCACGCCACGCAGTAGCCCAGCGCCAACGCGCCACGCGCTGCCGTCCGTGCCTGCCGCTCGTCCGGCCATAACACGTTGCAATAGACCGGTGCCTGCTCGATGCGCATTAGATCGAGTACTTGCGCACAACCACAGACCGGACAGCGATTCATGGACTCCTGCGTCATGCGCTTTCTCTCCCCGCCGCGCTACAACGCCAGTATTTCAGGCTGCAACCCCATCGTGTTCAAGTCGCGAGTGATTTCGTCGCGGTAGACCGCGTTCATCACGATCACTACGTCAGGGCGGTATTCGGACAGGAAGGAAGGCGCGACGATGCGCTGGCCGGTGGCCGGCATGAAATAGCCTTGGCGATGCGGATTGATGTCCACCGCATATTCAATATGGTCACCCACACCCAGCGTGGTCAAAAACGACACCGCCTTGGAACCCGAACCCCAGAGCACGAGCTTGCGATTCTGGGTGATGGCTTCCTCGACCCTGTGGCGCCAAGTAGTCAGCTTTTCTGCGCATTTCTCTGGAAACTCCGCCACATGGCGCGTCAGCAGCGACAAATCATCTTCCCGTGGCAAGGGGGATGACGGGACGCCCACGGTCGGTCTGGCCTCAATGGTCAAATACTGATCCGCGTATTCGGTTTCCAGATCGAGCACGTCAAAGCCACTGCGGCGAAACAACCGCGCCAGGGAACCCGGACTGAAATAGGAACAGTGCTCGTAATAAATGTCCTCGAACGCGCATTCGCGCAGGATTCGCGTGACTTCCGGAATCTGGAAAAATACCAGAACCTCGGGCCGGTCGCCAATAGCACGCCGCACCGTGCCGACGAACGCCGCCGTGGGGTGGATATGCTCCAGGGTCATCTTGCAACAGACGAAATCTGCCGTGTAGCTGGCGTATCGTTCCGAATAAAAATCCTTTATGAAACTCACCCGCTGCCCTGCTGAACCCGACACCCGTTCCTCGCGATAGCCAGGATCGAAACCCACACCGCGATTGTCGCCCAGTTCAGCGAGTAATAATAAAAATTCGCCCTTGCCACAGCCTATTTCGAGAATATCCTTGTCGCGCAGTTGATGGCGCTCGATGAGCCGTTGTGCGAGATTGCGGTGGAAGGCATTGAACGTTTCCGAAAACCCCTGGGTTTCTTCGTAGCGCCCCGAATATTCCGTGAGTTTGGCGTCGAACGCCATATTTGAGATAAAACCGCAGGCGGGACAGAACGCCAGTTCGATCCGACCACACGGATACGCTAGTGCTTCCTCTCGCGAACCGATCAGAATGCAACTGTTGGTCGGGACGGACGCTTGTCGATGGAAAACCCGCATGTCCTCAGCGGAACAACTGGGGCAAATATAAAATTCAGCCATGCCTGTGCGATTTCCTGTTGGCTAAAGATTCACGCGTCAACATCGCTTCAAACGACTTTGGATTCGGGAACGGGAATGATGAACCGGCCCCCCCGCTTTCGATACTCCGCCTGCTGCGCAAGAATTTCTCCGGCGAAATTCCACGATAGCAACAAGGTATAATCAGGAGCCTCTTGCAGTAATTGTTCCGGCGGAAAAATCGGAATGTGTTGTCCCGGCATGTAGCGTCCCTGTTTATGGACGTTGCGGTCCACGATGAATTCCACCAGGTCGGCGCCAATCCCCATGTAGTTGATCAAGGTCGATCCCTTGGCCGCCGCGCCGTAGCCAGCGATTTTTTTGCCATCCCTCTTGAGCTGGCGCAGCAATTCCATGAGCTGATCCTTCAACGCCCATACCTTGTGCGAAAAGTCCTGATAGTAACGGAAACTATCCACACCCTCCCGATGCTCCTGCTCAAGCAAATCGCGCACCGCCACACCGACGTTTTCCCGCCGTTCGACATACAGGCGCAGCGACCCACCATGGATCGCCAGCCGCTCAATATCGTTCAAGTACAAACCATGCCGCCGGAACAGGTGATCGAGCGCAGTGACCGAGAAGTAACACAAGTGCTCGTGATAGATGGTGTCGAACTCGCAATGATCGATCAGATCCTTAGCGTAAGGCGCCTCGATCACCGCCACGCCCTTTTCCTTGAGCAGCATCCCGATGCCCGCCACGAAGCCGTTGGTGTCCGCCACATGGGCGAGTACGTTATTGGCGTGGATCACATCCGCCTGCTGATTTTCGGCGCGCAACTTCCCCGCCAATTCCTGGGTAAAGAAGGTATTGAGCGTGGTTACACCGGCGCGCGCTGCCGCCCGGGCCGGACCCTCTGCCGGGTCGATTCCCAGCACCGGAATCCCGTGCTCCAGGTAATTGCGCAGCAGATACCCATCGTTGCTGGCCAGTTCGATCACGAAACTACCCGCATTCAGCCCGCGCCGGGCGATCAAATTCAATGCATTCTCACGCGAATGGCGCAGCAAGGCATCGGAAAACGATGAATAATAAGGATACTCGTCACAGAACAGGGTTTCCGGTGGCACAGTCTCCAGAATTTGCATCAGCGTGCAATGCGGACAGAACGCGACTTGCAACGGAAAGGCCGGTTCCGGTTGTTCCAGTTGCGCCGGCGCGAGCAAGCGGTCGGCCAGCGGCGTCACCCCCAAATCGAGAAACAGTTGCAAGTCGCCGCGACCGCATGAGCGACAAGGGGTGGCATCAATAGGCTGTTTCATGACGACGGCGTGCTCCTTTCCCGAATGCTAATGCTCAGGCGCGCCAGCGCAGGTTTTCATCCAACAAACCCTCGCCGATCAACTTTTTGATATGCGCGATACGCATAAATTTCGGTCCTTCGAAATCCTCCAGTTGCAAACCGATGGTTTTGTATGCCTGATAGAGCTGCTCCACGCCACGTCGGGCGGTCCATTGCGGTTTGAAACCGTGCAGGACTCGCGCAATCCTGTTGCAGTCCACCCGGTAGCAGCGCTTGTCGGGTCCCGCATCAGCCGCGAAATCCACCCGGCAACCCGGCACGATTTCCTGCACCATATCGGCCAGTTCACGGATCTGGTAGTTTTCCGTGGTCAGGCCCACGTTGAACGCCTGGTTATGCACCGTTTCCCGGGGCGCCTGCAAGGCGGCGATATACGCCCGGCATATATCTTCCACATGCACGATTGGGCGCCAGGGCGTACCGTCGCTCTTGAGATAGACCCGTCCCGTGGTAAACGCCCATGCGGTCAGGTTATTCACCACCAAGTCGAAGCGGATGCGCGGCGACAAACCGTAAGCGGTCGAAGCCCGCAAATAAACCGGGGTAAAACTGTCGTCCGCCAGCTTTTGCAGTTCCTGCTCGACCTGTACTTTCGAGACGCCGTAAGGCGTGACCGGGTTGAACGCCGCTTCTTCTGTGAGGAATTGGTCGCCCGAAGCCCCGTAGTTGCTGCACGACGACGCGAACAGAAAGCGTTGCACACCGGCTTGCCTGGCTAACTGGGCAAGATGCACTGAACCCTTGAAGTTGATATCTTCGGTGAGCGTCGGATTATAGTCGCCCAGCGGATCATTCGACAGCCCGGCCAGATGAATGATGGCATCGAAACCCTCAACGGCAGTCATCGAAACATCGCGAACATCCATTTTCAGCGTAGGTATGTCGGCCAAAGCACCCATAAAGGTGCAGCGGGAGTAATAATCGATATCCATACCGACCACGTCATATCCTTCGCTCAACAACATCGGCGCCAGCACGGTGCCGATATAACCCATTGAACCCGTGATTAATACCCGCATGTGTCAGCTCCATAACTTCCAAGGTGGATTGCCCGAGTCCCAAAGGGTTTGCAAGATATGCTTCTCGCGCAGCGTGTCCATGCATTGCCAAAACGAGGTATGTTTATAAGCAAAAAGCTGTCTATCGCGCGCCAGATTGGTCAGTGGTTCGTGCTCCCACATGGTTTGATCGCCGTCGATGTAATCGAATACGCCCGGTTCCAGCACGAAGAAGGCGCCATTGATCCAACCCTCGGCAGCCTGCGGCTTTTCGGTGAAGCTGTTGATTTGATCGCCATCAAACTCCAGATGTCCGTAACGCGCCGGCGGGCGCACGGCGGTCAGCGTGGCCAGCCCACCGTGAGCGCGGTGAAAAGCCAGCAAATCGCTCAAATTGACATCCGATACCCCATCACCCCAAGTGAGCATGAAGGTGCTGTCGCCAAGCCAAGGCTTCAGTCGTTTGATACGACCGCCGGTCAGGGTATTCAAGCCCGTGTCCACCAGATCGACGATCCATTCGGTCTTTTCCTTTTCATAGATTTTAATTTCACCGGTCTTGATATTGACGGTCATATCGCTTTCCAGTGTGGAGAAATCCTTCATCCATCGCTTGATATATTCGCCCTTATAGCCGAGTGCGATCGCGAATTCACTAAGACCAAAATGGGCATAGTGCTTCATGATATGCCACAAGATGGGGCGCCCGCCGATTTCTACCATGGGCTTGGGTTTGATTTCGGTTTCCTCGGCCAAACGAGTCCCAAAACCGCCGGCCAGGATCGCCACTTTCATTGGATTACCTCCGTTTTTGATAAAACTGATTGACGATGGTTACTTTCAATTCATTCTATCATTGAGCCATCGCTCATACCGTCCCGGCCAATGGATTCAACCGTGCTCATTTCTCTTATCGTTAACGCTTTTAAAATATCCCCAGCCGGCACAAACCGGAAATCCTGCAATAGCCGATGCAACCGGCGTTCACACCGGCTTAAGTTCGTATAATGGCGAAACGTGGACAGCCATCCTGCGCGGATTCGGGGTTGCTCCGGATCGATTTCCCACGGATGCAGATAAAAAATGAATGGCTGCCTTTCTGACTGATTAATACGGGTCAAAGCAAAACGAGTCAGCCTGTACGGATAAATCCGGAAGTAGCCCCCCCCAGCCACTGGTAACCGATAACTACCCACAGCCATGGTTGAAAGTGGAAACTCGATGATGGATCTCCCGTTGGAAGTACCTAGCCGACAGGGCCAGCGGGGACTATCGGGAATACCATAGCGGTCATGATGGACTGGAAAGATGCTCGAATCGTAGGAAAACCCCAGTTCGGCCAAAATATCGAGCGCCCACAGCGAACGCCGGGTAATCGAGTAACTAGCCGCCCGGTAGCCCAGCACCGGTTGCTGCGCCTGGTCCTCCAAACTTGTCTTGGCGCGAATTGTTTCCGCACGGAAGACCGTGGGACCCTGTTCATAGACAAGCTGGTGTGAATAACCATGACAGGCGACCTCGTGCCCCTGATCCGCAATGGCTCGCACCAGCCCAGGGCAATGTTCAGCTACCCAGCCTAATACAAAGAAGGTGGCGCGAACATTTTGCCCGGCGAACAAATCCAACAGCCGGCGCGTATTATGTTCGACCCGGAGTGAAAAGCCCTCCCAAGTCGTAGGGTCGATTTGCCGGGAAAAAGCGGCGACATGAAAATAATCCTCAACATCAACCGTCATTGCGTTGTGTATGGGATTTGGAAGTTCCATGGATTCAATTCTTAAACAGGGTTAAGTCGGCCAGCAGTTCCCACTCGCTTTGGTACTGGTTCAATCTGGGCTTTCCCTCAACCTGCTGACGCTGAATCTTTTTTTGAAGATTCTTATGGAAATCGATCAACTGAAACCAGTCCAAGCCAGTCAAGCTGGCTGGTCGGAAGGTTATTCCTGCTCAAACTCCGTTTGACATGATCCCGCAAGAACTACAAAAACCCTAAAAAAGTGCAGCTTTTGTTTCAGAAAAGACCAGTCGGCACTCTATTCTTGCGGGAATTACCTAAAAACTCGCTATCGAGTTGATAGCCACATCTCTGTAGGGCATTGATTAAATTGAATTCTTCAAGAGGGCCAAGAATTACTGTGAATCGACGGGCTTCAGACACGCTACCGCCATCAAAACGCAGGTGAGCGTCTTGCTTTAGAGTTCTTTCGCCTCAACGACCTTCATAATATAACGAGTTACGGCAATTGTGTATAAGAATTTTACTAAAAATAAAGGTCTATCCCAATACTGGAAAGGTGTCAATTTCCGACTTATGCAAGCCATTTTGGCCCGAAGCACCGGCAGTGACTGACCCTACCGCCGGTTTCTTCCTAGGCGACGTCTTCCCTGACGCCCAGCCGTTCCAGAATCCCGTCACACTCTTCCAGACTGGTAAAGCCGATTTCGATCCGCCCACGCGCCCGAACTGGATCGTAGCGCAGCCGCACCGGCGCGGTTAGCCGTTCTCGCAGTCGTTCCTCCAACCGCGCCAAATCGGGATCGCGGGGCCGGGACGGGCGGGCGGGCGTTCTGGTGGATAACGCCGTCCGCCGGCGTTCCAGCTCGCGCACGCTCCAGCCTTCATCCGCGGCTTGGGCAGCCAGCCGGAGTTGGCTATCGCGCGGCAATCCCAGCAGCGCCCGGCCATGTCCAGCCTCCAGTCGCCCCTCTTCAATCTGCGCTTGCACCGCTGGATCGAGCGTCAACAACCCCAGGATGCGGCTGATCGCCGATTGCGAAACGCCTAGCGTCTCGGCCAGTTGCTCCTGGGTCAGCTCGAATTCCTCGCGCAGGCGCCGCAGCGCCCGGCCTTCCTCAATAGGATTCAAGTTGCGGCGCAGCAGATTTTCCACCAGGGCGATGGCGGCGGCGGTTTGATCATCGGCTTCCCGCACCATCACCGGCACCTGGCTCAAACCGGCCCGTTGCGCCGCCTGCCAGCGCATGTGACCGGCCAGGATTTCGTAGCTGCCGTCCGCCAGCGGTCGCGCCACCAGCGGTTCGATCACGCCAAACTGGCGGATGCTCTGCTCCAGTTCGGCCAGATACGCTTCATCAAGCCGTTGCCGGGGTTGATAGCGGCCCGGAATGAGCCGGTCGAGCGCCAGGCGCTGAATATCGCCCACGCTACCGCCTTCGCCGCTCAGCAGACTGCCGTCGAAGCTGTGGCCGCCGGCTCCGATCCAGTCGCCCAGGCTTTGCAGGGATTTGCGCCGGCTCATGCCAGCATCCTCGTCCGGTCAGCTTCGGCGGCCTCGATACCGCTGAGGATTTCCTGTTGCCAGAGCTGGCGCACCGCCAGCAGGATTTCCGCGTTGACCCCGTCCAGCATCATGATCGCTCTATTATAGGTGTCGCGGGAGCCGCGCGGCTGGTCGATTTCGTAAATGCTGAGCTGGTCGCTGGCGGATTTCTGCAATTCCTTGGTCAGACCCATGCGGTTGCTGAGAATCAGTTCACCATAGGCGCCATTGATCACCGCGATGTTGTTCAGCGTCTCGGTGCCGGCGTCCACCTTGGTCAGCAGAATGTTCAGGCGCTGCACGTTGATTTCCCGCTCATACAGGGCGCAGACCTGCTCCAGGATGCGGAAATACTGGACGCTGGAGGAAATATCGTACATGTGCGGGACAATCGGCATGAGGATCAGATTGGCGGCGGCGATAGCGTTCAGCGCCAGCATTCCCAGCGATGGCGGCGTGTCCACCACAATGACGTCGTAACGGTCCTCGACGGTTTTCAGCGCCCGGTGCAGCCGCACCGGCGGCGGTCCCAGCAGGTCGTTTTGACGCTCTTCCGGTTGCGACAGCTTCCAGTCGCTGTATTGCAGCGCCAGCCGCGCCGGGACCAGATCCAGACTGTCCCAGTGCGTTTTCTTCACCGCCGGTTCAAGCCGGGTGGGCGCTTCGGTCAGCGCCGGGAACAGATCATCGCCGTCGTTCAGGTCCAGATCGGGAATAAAGCCAAACGCCCCCGTTGTGGTCGCCTGCGGGTCGGCGTCCACCAGCAGTACCCGGTAGCCCTCGCGCGCCAGATACTGAGCGAAATGCAATGACATGGTGGTTTTCGCCACCCCGCCCTTGAGATTGGAGAACACCACCCGCACACAACTGGCGCCCGGCGGACGGCAGGGGCGCTTGCCGATGAGGTCACGAATCCGGTTGATTTCATTGTAATTATAAATCCGCCGCTGGATCGAACCCGCATCCACCAGCCGTGGTTCGGGCAACTCGCCGCGCGCTTCCAGATGGCGCAGGTGATTGGCGGTACAGCCCGCCAGAGCCGCCGCCCGCTCGATACCGAATTCCGGCAGGGTTTTGACCGCGTGGCGGGCACCGAGCGCCTCCAGCAGGCGGCGCTGCATCTGGCCGCCGCGCTCGGCGGCGTTGCGACACAGGGTTCGGAAGTTGAATCGCATCGTTTGCATGGGGCCAGCTCCGGGAGGAAAGATAAGGCATCTGTTCGTTATTTTATGGGATTTAAATGAAATTTTCGCGCACAACCGGAAATAGGGAAACTTCACCTCATCATGGCGTCATTGGACAGCGGCTGCAATCCGGGAGGATTCAGCAAAAGTTCATGCACACCTGGGCAGGATGCAAGCTGAGGATCAATGGCGAAGCCGGAAGCACCGGCAGGAGGATTGAAGATGAAAATGACGAGAACTGGGTGGGGCATCGGACTGTTGCTGATGAGTGTTGGCCTGACGCCGGCGATGGCGGATACCTTCCGCCCGGAACGTGGAGTGCGCTGCAATGATGTGGCGCAAGTCTGCTACTACCGGGGTTCGCCCAGCGTGGATTTGACCCGGCAATATTTCGGGCGGGATGCGGCTCGGGCGCTACGCTGGAGTTTGCGGCGCGAGGAGCGTCCGCGCTACGGGCAGGTGTTTTATCCGGAACAGGGCGTGCGCTGCGACCGGGTTCAGCAGGTGTGCTACAGGCGCGGCGAGCCGAGTTTCCGGCTCACTCGCGATTATCTGGGCTTTGACGCCGCCCGCCGCCTGGGCGGACGGACGGAGCCGCACTGGCGATCTTTCGACTAATGGGCGCGAAGCGGAACGCGGTTCCGCAGTGGCGGTCAGCCACCGCGCGGGCGGTTTAATCCACGGCAACCGGCGACGCGGCTATTCCGCGTCTGACCAGTGGTCTGCAAGCGGCGCAGTCGTTGCCTCCGGTAGCGCTGCCGGCTCACGATCAACTTCAGCGCGGGTCACCGGCAGCTCCGCCGCGGCTGGCTCGTCGGCAGCTTCAGCGGTCGCTGCCGGCGGTTCCACCGCGCCGCTATCGACCCAGCGTGGCCCCAGCACAGCCTTGGCTTCGCCCAGATGCCAGGCGACGCTGTCCAGATCGGCGTGGGTCTTATGCACCCAAGCCTCGCCCCAGTAGAAATTGCAACTGGTTTCAGCTCGCAACAACCGCCAGTGCGCTTCGCTCAAGATCCGCGCCAGTTCGGGATTGGGATCGCCCGCGTGCGCCGCCGCCTGGGCGACGGCGTGAAACTGGCGACTGAGGTCATGCACCCGCACCAGGGTGTCGCGCTGCGCCCAGGAACCTTGCCACTGATGAAAATCCCAGCCGTGATGCTCATCGGTATTCCAGGCTCCGCGCCGCACCGTAACCCGGCCATGGGCGCCGAACCGGTCGAGATAGTCGGTGATAAAGGTGGGGCGCATCGTGGAATGCCCGGCGCGAATTTCCTCCAGTGCTTCCCGGTAAAAATAGGTCCAGAAATTGGCCTTGTCGGTGACGTTGCGGAACCAGCCGCCATTGTCACCGTCGGTGGCGGTCGTGACCAGCGGCGGGAAGTTGCACCACTGGGTGCGCTGGTGCAGCTCGTGATAGAACCAGCCGTAGTCCATACCGGCCAGTTGGGCATCGGACAGCTCGCGGTCGCGGACGACAATCACGATCTGCTCCCCGCCATATTCCGCAATATGCGGCCGGTAGCGCAGTTCCTGCCAACTCATCGGATCGACCGGATCGACATACTCGCAGTCCACCAGCACATAGCGGTAGCCGGCCTTTTTCAAATGCGGAATCAGCCGCATGTCGAAGCCCATTTCCGGCGGCCAGAACCCGTTGAACGAGGTGCGCCAGAGCAGATGGCGGGCGATGCCCTGCCAGCGGGCGAGGTGCTCGTCCCAGTCGGCTTCGGGGATCAGCGCCAGCACGGGATGGTAATAGCCGGTGCCAATCACCTCGAACAAGTTCCGATTTTGCAGGTGCCAGAGCAGTTTGCCGCAATCGACGATGCCGTAGGCGCGGCTTTGAAAATCCGGGTTGGACAGGGTTTCCAGCAGAGTCCCGGACAGCGACAGATGAACCCGTGCGATATCCTGATAATCCCACAGCACCCGGGGCATGCGGTCGTAGGCGAACAGGATTTCCTTGGCTTCCCACTCCTGGGTTTCCAGGAGCGTCTCCAGATTGCCGGGGGGCTGGTGCATATTCAGCACCAGGGCATGATGGATCTCGTGCATCGCGGGTCTCCTCGTTCTGATTTATAGGCGATGGTAAAAAATCCCCTTCAAGGATGGGGATGTGTACAGGATAAGCATACAACAATGCGCCGGAGCAGTGGCTCCGGCCCGCGCGGGCGGGATGTGCGGAATCCACCGGGGCTGCGGGGATGATCTACACTGGACAAAGCGGAATCGTGATCCTCAGCCAGGGTTCCGCGCGGTGTGTTTCCCTGTTCTCAGCCCCACTGAGAGGTATCCGACCCATGGCCTACACCGGCGAAGTACTCAGCGCTTGCGGAGTGATTGATATTGATTTTGCCAACACGTATGTGGTAGCGGTCAGCGGCGATGGCGTGAATGTTTGCGGGCATTTGCTGCTGTACGCCAAGCCCTATTATTTTCATGTTGCGGAACTGCGCGGCTATCCCCGCTACATGAGCGGTTCCGGCTACACGCGCTATTTGAAGGAATCCGGCAAAACCGAATTGCAGCGCCGCAAAGTGCCGTTGCCTAATCCGCAGGGCGCGCTGCTGTATCTGGAGGGCCTGATGTCGGAAACCTGGACCTGGATGGTTTTGCCCAACAACTGCGTTGCGTTTGTGGAAGAAGTGATCAAGGCCGGCGGGGGAAGTTGGGGTTCCTACAGCAACTGCCCGGCGCTGGCCACGGCTCCGACCGTTTCCGAACGCATTCAATCCTTCTATCAATGGATGCAGGTGGGCATCTACAACGCCTACGGAATACCGAAGCTGTAGCGGATGGCCCGGCCGGCCGGTGCCGCACGGCGGCGGTGCGCTCAGGCAGTTCCCGGTTCGGCGGCGGGTGCGCTGTCCTCTGTCCGCTGGCAATGCACCAAACCGAGGGCGTGTTGCAGATGGCGGGAGGCGGCCAGCAACTGTGCTTCGGGCTGGGCCGCCAGCGCGGACGCCGCCAGCACCGTGGCGACATTCATCAGAAACTCCAATGGGTCCTGTCCGGCTTGCTCCGCATAAGTCAGAATCTGCGCGCTGGTTTCCCGGGCGCAGGCGGTGATCAGGGTTTGGACGTGTTGCGCTGCATCAATCATGGGGCGTCCCCGCAGGTTGGCGTAGATCGTGGTTTTCCAAGCCGGGATTATGACCTGAATCACGCGCAAAGCCTCCTAGCAAATCGGTCTGAAGCGCCGGGTGGAGCCGCGCCGCGCCCTTTCTCTTCCGTAACGCCGGTTTCCTGACCGCCGGTTCATCAGCCAAGGCCAACCGTGTCGATTCAATTGACCATTGCCGTGACCCATCTGGTCAGCCGCAAGCGCCCGACCCTGGTCTCGCTGATCGGCATCGCCTTGGGCGTGGCGTTCTTTCTCGCCGTGTCGTCGCTGATGCGCGGCTCCGAACGCGATTTCATCCAGCGGCTGGTGGATAACAGTCCGCATCTGACCGTGTACGACGAATACCGCAATCCCCAGCCCCAGCCGGCGGCGCAGCGCTGGCCCGACGGCGCGGTTGAACTGCGGCGGGTCAAGCCGCTGCGCGAGGTGCGCGGCATTCGCGGCCATGCCCAGAAGTTGGCGTTCATCGAGACCCTGCCCGGTCTGCGCGCCGCCCCGGTGCTGGTGGGATCGGTGGTGCTGACCTTCGCCGGGCGCAGCGAAGGCGTGACGCTCAGCGGGATCATTCCGGCCAAAATGCAGGGCGTTTCCACCCTTGAAGCCAAGATGACCGAAGGTTCGCTGGCGGCGCTGGCCGCTAATCCCAACGGCCTGGTGATCGGCGAGGGCTTGGCCAAAAAGTTCGGTCTGAGTCTGGGCGGGGTGGTGAATGTCGCCGCGCCAGCGGGCGAGGTGCGCGCCCTGAAGGTGGTCGGGCTGTTCCGCACCGGCAACGCCAGCTATGACGAAACTCAGACCTTCGCCCTGCTCAAGCGGGTGCAGGGACTCCTGGACCGGCCCGACCGGGTCAATCGCTTCATCCTCCAGTTTGGCGATCCCTATGTCGCCCGCGATGTCGCCCGCCGGATTGAACAGCAAATCGGCTACAAGGCGGTGTCCTGGCTGGAGGCGTCGGAAGATCTGATGAGCGTGCTGCTGGTGCGCAATCTGATCATGTACAGCGTGGTGGCCGCCATTCTGGTGGTAGCCGCCTTCGGCATCTACAACACCCTCTCCACCATCGTCATGGAGAAGGTTCACGACATCGCCATTCTCAAATCGATGGGCTTTCACGCCCGCGACATCCAGCAGATTTTTCTGGCGGAAGGGGTGTTGCTGGGCCTGATCGGCAGTCTGCTGGGCCTGGGCCTGGGTCTGGGATTGATGGCGCTGCTGGGCCAGGTCGAGATCAAGCCGCCGGGCGCCACCGATATCGTCCAGTTGCCGATCTATTGGGGCTACGATCAATACCTGATCGCGCTGGGCTTCGCGCTGACGTCGGCGGTCGGCGCGGCGGTGTTGCCGGCGCGCAAGGCGGCGCGGGTTCAGCCGGTGACGATTTTGCGGGGGATGGGGTGAATAGCCCTCCTCTCACCTCCAACGGTTCTGCTCCAAAGAGTGAAGAGCGCCCAGCGGCGAATCCGATTCTGGCGGCTGAACATCTCGGGCGAGTGCTGCCCGGTGAAGCCCCGGTGACTCTGGTGCAGGAGGTCAGTCTAGCTGTGGAACGCGGCGAGTTTGTGGCGATCATGGGGCCTTCCGGCTCCGGCAAATCCTCGCTGCTGTACCTGCTGGGCCTGCTGGACACGCCGACCTCGGGCCGAGTGCTGCTGGAAGGGCAGGATACGTCCGTTTTCAGCGAGGATCAGTTAGCGGCGACCCGGCTGGACAAGCTCGGCTTCGTGTTCCAGTTTCATTTCCTGCTGGCCGAATTTACCGTGCTCGACAACGTGCTGCTGCCGATGCGCCGGCTGGGCACGCGCTCAGAGGTCGAGGCCCGGCAGCGGGGACTGGAGCTGCTCCAGCAGTTCGGTCTCGGCGATCAGGGCCACAAGCACCCGCATCAACTGTCCGGTGGTCAGCGCCAGCGCGTCGCTATCGCCCGGGCGCTGGCCAATGACCCGCTGGTCGTGCTGGCCGATGAACCGACCGGCAATCTGGACAGCCGCGCCTCAGCCAATGTCCGGCAACTGCTGCATGACCTGACCCGCGATCTGGGTAAAACCGTCGTCGCGGTCACTCACGATCTCACCTTTGCCCGCGCTGCCGACCGGCGGATCGGCATTGTCGATGGCCTGATCGATCCCGACTGGCAAGCCTGATCTTTCCCCGGTTTCCCCCGCCCGCGTTATCCGACGACAAGCTTGTCGGTTCTGACGAACTGGGCGCTGCGTGGCATTCTCGCGGTCATGACCCGCCGTCCCGTTTCTTTTTCATTTGACCTGAACGCTATCCCCGCCGCATTCTGCTATGCGTCACGGGCCTGTCGCCGCAAATTGTCACCGAGACGCTGTACGCCTTGGCGACGTTCGGCCAATCCCGGTTCATTCCCGCTGAAGTCCATCTGATCACCACCCTGGAAGGGGCCAAACAGGCGCGTTTGACCCTGCTCAGCGAGGATCCGGGCTGGTTTCACCGACTGCGCCAGGACTACGGGCTGCCGGAAATCCACTTTACGCTGGACAGTCTGCACATTCTTCGCGACGCCGAGGGGCGGCCCTTGCGGGATATTCGCCAGGTGACCGACAACGAGGCCATCGCTGATCTGATTACCACACAAGTGCGGCAACTGACCGCTGATCCCGAGTGTGCGGTTCATGCCTCGGTTGCCGGCGGGCGCAAGACCATGGGGTTTTATCTCGGCTATGCCCTGTCGCTGTTTGGCCGTTCGCAGGATCGGTTGTCGCATGTGCTGGTTTCCAGTCCGTTTGAATCCAACCGGGATTTTTTTCTACCCGACGCTCGAGGAACGGGTGATCCATACCCCGGATGGTCGGGCGGTTGATGCCAGCGACGCTGAAGTGGTGCTGGCGGACATTCCCTTTGTGCGGTTGCGCGACGGCTTGCAGGAGACGCTGCTGGAACCGGGAGCCAGTTTCAGCGCTGTCGTGGCGCAGGCTCAGCGCAATCTGGCCGCGCCCCGTCTGAGGCTGGATCTGGAGCGGTGCCAGGTGCGCTGTGGCGAGACCGTGGTGGCGCTGCCGCCGGTGGATTTTTCCTGTTATACCGTTTACCGATAGATTTTGTCTTTTTCAGATCAAAAACGACCCCGTTCGTCATGCCCGCGAAAGCGGGTATCCCGTTGTTCAGCGGCTGCCTGGATTCCCGTGTTCCCCGCGTTCGCGAGGACGGGAATGACGAAAACCTATTGAGAATGGGTATTACGCCTGGCTGGCGCGGCGGGCGCTGACCGGGCGGGCGGGGGTGTGCCGCAACCAGCTCAGCGCCGCCGATACCGCTGAGTCTCTAGCGGAATACCAGGCTCTGCGTGGCGAGATGGATCAGGAGATGGATCGGGTGCGGCTGGCGCTCCAAGGCGGAATGGAACCGGCCTATTTCGATGGCCGCCTGACCGGCATTCGCAAGGCGCTGGTGCGAGCGCTGGGTACGGTCGGGGCGCGGCCGTATCTGATTTACAGCGATAAAAAACGCCCGTTGTCACGCTATGCCCTGCGGCTGGAACTGGGGCAGATTTGCTTTTCATCTATCGATAATTAAATTGGGTAAACCCCCGGCTCTGCCGGGGTGACAGTAGAAGTTTGACAATTCCGGGAGTATTCCCACAGGGCCACTGCTTGGTGTGTTGCCAATGGCTGTACTAAGGAAGAGCCTCTCAGCAACAGCAGGTCTTAGTATAACCTATTGATTATTAAATAAATACAGGATGAGTGCAGCAGTAATCAGAGATGATTTTCTCGACCACGAGATCAGTTTTTGGCGCCGATAGACCCCCTTTAGGTGGTTCCCATGAAGGGGCCGCGTTAGCGACCCCGTTTAGCCGCTTTGAGCGGCTCATAAACGAAAACCCCTGGCTCTGCCAAGGGATGGTTACTTAACACCGGCAGCACGAGGACTAGGCGGAATTCATCCCGCTGGCCGATGGAACCAGCCCGATCTCCAACCCCCGAAATTTTTCCTTGACAGTCTTGATGTAAACGATTACAAATTGACTGCCGCAAGATCAAAACAAAACCGAGGAGGAATTGATGAAAACGATTACTAAATCTTGTATCCGGCTTGACGCCCAAGCCGCTACCAAGGACGAAGCGATCCGGCTGGCCGGACGCCTGCTCGCGGACGCCGGCTACATCGATCCTGATTACATTACCAGCCTGCTCCAGCGCGAGCAGGTAGCCAACACCTTCCTGGGCAGCGGAGTCGCCATCCCGCACGGCATGATTGAAGATCGCCACCTCATCCACCACACCGGCATCGCCATTTTGCAACTGCCCGACGGCGTGGAATGGAACGACGGCCAGAAAGCCTATCTGGTGGTTGCCATCGCCGCCCAGTCCGACGAGCACATCGGCCTGTTGCGCCGCCTGACCCGGTTGATGCAGCAACCCGACGCCATCGATGCCCTGGTCCACGCCCATAACCCGCTGGTCTTCATCGCGGCGCTGGATGATGCCGCCATGCCGACCGTCGCTCCAGAACCGGCCGCACCCGCCTGGCCCGCCGACGCCGAAACCACCTGGACCGTGGACTACCCGAATGGCCTGCACGCCCGCCCGGCCACCCGCTGGGTCGAGACCGCCAAGCGGTTCCCGTGCGAACTGCGAATTTACAAGGACGCCGAATTCGCCGACGCCAAGGCGCTGACCGACTTGCTGGCGCTGGGCGTCACCTGTGGCATCACCCTGCGGCTGGCGGCGCGCGGTCTCGATGCCCAGCGGGCCTTGAACGCCTTGCACGACACCGTGCGCGGCCTGTCCGCCGTGGAACAGGCTGATGCCGAACGCGCCCGGCGCGCCGCACTGGCCGCCCGGAAAACCAAACCGGAGTGGACCCCCAGCGGCGCGCCGCGCACCCTCTACGGCCTGGGCGCCAGTCCGGGTCTGGCGGTCGGCAAGCTGGTGCGTCATGTCTCCCAACGCTTCGAGATCACCGATCAGCCCGGCGATGTGGTCGCCGAAGGCGAAGCGCTGGAGCAAGCTCTGATCGCGGTCCGCGTCGAACGCGAGGAACTGGAAGGACGCACTCGTCAGCGCCTGAGCGCCGCCGAAGCCGCCATCTTCGCCGCCCAGCGCGAGTTGCTGGCCGATCCGGTGCTGGTGCGCGAGGCGCTGGCGACCATCATGCAGGGCCATGGCGCCGCCTGGGCTTGGCAGCGGGCGCTGCGGGCGCGCATCGACAAACTCCAGCAGGTGGACGATCCGCTGCTGGCGGCGCGCGCCGTCGATCTGCGCGATGTCGGCGAGCGGGTGCTGGCCCAATTGCTCGGCATCGAGCGACAGCAGCTCACCCTGACCGAACCGACGATTCTGGCGGCGGAAGACCTCACTCCCTCCGACACCCTGCATCTCGACCCGCGCCATGTGGTGGGACTGGCGACCAGCGTCGGCGGCCCGACCTCGCATACCGCGATTCTGGCCCGCACCCTGGGCCTGCCGGCGATAGTCGCCGCCGGCCCGGCGCTGCTGACCGTACCCGACGGCGGGATCGCGGTGGTGGATGGCGGAGCGGGCTGCCTTTATCTCGATCTGAGCGAGGCCGACCAGCGCAGCGTCGCCGAAGTGATCAGCCGGCAGACCGCCGCCCGCGAGAGCCTGCGGGCAACGCGCCACCGGCCAGCAACCACCACGGACGGCCACACCGTTGAGATCGCCGCCAACGTCGCCAATCCGAAACAGGCCCTGACCGCCCTTGACGCCGGAGCCGAAGGCATCGGTCTGATGCGCACCGAATTCCTGTTTCTGGAACGCAATAACGCGCCGGACGAAGAAGAGCAGTACCAGGTCTATCGAGAGATGGTCGAGGTCCTGGCCGGACGGCGGCTGATCATCCGCGCCCTGGACATCGGCGGCGACAAGCAGGTCCCGTATCTCAACCTGCCGCATGAAGAGAATCCCTTCCTCGGGGTTCGCGGCGCGCGCCTGCTGCTCCAGCGTCAGGATCTGCTTTATGCCCAGTTGCGCGCGCTGTACCGCGCCGCCCAGAACGGCCCGCTGTGGATCATGTTCCCGATGGTCACCCATGTCGGCGAGATCGAGGCGCTGCGCGGCCATTGCGAACTGGCTCGCGAGCAGGTCGGCGGCCCCGAGGTCAAGCTCGGCATCATGGTCGAGGTGCCAGCGGTGGCGGTGATGGCCGACCGCTTCGCGCCCATGGTCGATTTCTTCTCCATCGGCACCAATGATTTAACCCAGTACACGCTGGCGGTGGATCGCCAGCACCCCGAACTGGCCGCCCAGGCTGACAGCCTGCATCCGGCCGTACTCAAGCTGATCGACGCGACGGTGCGCGGCGCGCAGACGGCAGGCCGGGCAAGCGGCGGCGGCTGGGTCGGAGTGTGCGGCGGACTGGCCGGCGATCCTCTGGGCGCCCGGATTCTGACCGGTCTGGGCGTGGATGAGCTGAGCATGAGCGCTCAGGACATCGCCCCGGTGAAAGCCGCGTTGCGCGGCGAATCGCGGGCGGCGATGCAGGAATTGGCCCGGCGCGCGCTGCTCACCCGCACTGCTGAAGAGGTTCGCACCCTATGAATCCCCTGGATCCGTTTGCTCCTCCCCCGCAGGTGGTCACTGTCGCCCTCAACCCGGCGCTGGACCACACTATCGAAGTTGCTGACTTGCAACCCGGCGCGGTCAACCGCGCCCTGCGAATGCAGGTTGATGTCGGCGGCAAGGCCATCAATGTCGCGTCCTGCCTGTCCGATTTTGGCGTGAACACGGCGGTCACCGGCCAGTTGGGGCGCGATAACGCCGCACTGTTCGAGGAACTGTTCCAACGCAAGAAGATCGCCAACCACTGCTGCCTGCTCGACGGTCTGACCCGAATCAACACCAAGCTGGTCGATACCCAGCGCGGCGAAACCACCGACCTCAACATGCCCGGCCCGGAATTCACCCCGGCGACGGCAGCAGAACTGCTGGAGCAAATTCTGGAGCGACTCGACCGGTTAGTCGGACAGGCGCATTGGGTTGTGCTTTCCGGCAGTCTGCCGCCCGGAATGCCGGAAGAGGCCTATGCCACACTCACTCGCCGGGTGCAAGCGGCGGGCGGCGCAGTCCTGCTGGACACCAGCGGCGCACCGCTCCAGGCCGCGCTGACCGCTGGCCCCCAGATCATCAAGCCCAACCAGCACGAATTGGCCGAGTTGCTGGGTGAACCGCTCGACACCCTCGACGCGCTGGTCGCTGCTGGACGGGGTCTGCTCGACGGTTCGCACGCCCCAGAGACCATAGTGGTGTCGCTGGGTGGCGACGGCGCGCTGTTCCTTACCCGCGCGCAGGCGCTGCACGCCCATCCCGTGCCGATGGCGGTGACCAGCACCGTCGGCGCTGGTGACGCCATGGTGGCCGGCCTGATCGCGGCCCGGTTGGAACATCGGTCGCTGGCGGAAACCGCCCAACTGGCGACTGCTTTCGCCGCCGCCAAGCTGACCCGGATCGGTCCGCACCTGCCGCCGCCCGCGGAGGTTCGCGCCCTCGCCCAACAAATTCAGGTGACCCCCATTGCGTGAGGCTATTGGCATCCCGCCCCTCACCTCTCACCTCTTACTCCTTTGAGGAGCACTGTAATGGCCAAACTCGTTGCCGTCACCGCCTGCCCCACGGGCATCGCGCACACCATCATGGCCGCCGAAGGGCTGGAACAGGCCGCCAAGGCGCTGGGACATGACATTCAAGTCGAGACCCAAGGCTCGGTCGGGACGCGAAACACCTTATCCGAGGCGGATATTGCCGCCGCCGAGGTGGTGATTATCGCCGCCGACACCCGGGTGGACACCACCCGCTTTACCGACAAGCCGGTTTATGAGACGGCTACTGAACCGGCGATTCGCAACGGCGCTTCGGTCATCAAGGCCGCGCTCGCCAGCGCGCCGGCACCGACCACCGCGCCGGCAGCGGGCCTGAAGATCGTCGGCATCACGTCCTGCCCGACCGGGATCGCGCATACCTTTATGGCGGCGGAAGGGCTGGAGCAGGGCGCTAAAAGTCAGGGCCACACGATCAAGGTCGAGACCCAGGGATCGGTCGGGGCCAAGAACACCCTGACCGCCGAGGACATCGCGGCGGCTGATCTGGTGATCATTGCCGCCGACACCCAGGTGGATAAAACCCGCTTCACCGGCAAGCGTCTCTACGAAGCCAGCACCAAGGCCGCCATTCACGACGGTGCGGCGCTGGTGCGCACCGCCATCGCCGAGGCCAAGACTCCGGGCAGCGGGAATGACGTTGTTCAAGTCCAACAGGCCAAGGCCCCCCAGGCCGCCGCTCGCACCGGCTTCTACAAGCACCTGATGACCGGCGTGTCGTACATGATTCCCTTCGTGGTCGCCGGCGGCCTGCTGATCGCGATCAGCTTCGCCATTGGCGGGATCAATGTGTTTGAGGATGTGTATCAGGGCACACTGGGCTGGACCCTGTTTCAGATTGGCGCCAAGGCTGGCTTTACCCTGATGGTGCCGATTCTGGCCGGTTTCATCGCCTACTCCATCGCCGACCGGCCGGGCATCACACCGGGCATGATCGGCGGCATGATCGCCAGCACCATCGGATCCGGCTTTCTCGGCGGCATCGCCGCCGGCTTCATCGCTGGCTATGTCGTCAAGTTCCTGAGCGACCACATTCCGCTGCCGCGCACCCTGGCCGGCCTCAAGCCGGTACTGATCCTGCCGTTGCTCGGCACCCTCATCGTCGGCCTGCTGATGTACTACGTGGTGGGCGAACCGGTGGCCGCCGCACTGGCGGCGATTACCGCCTGGTTGAAAGGGATGCAGGGCAGCAGCGCGATTTTCCTCGGCCTGCTGCTCGGCGCGATGATGGCTTTCGACATGGGCGGACCGGTCAACAAGTCGGCCTATGCCTTCGCCACCGGGCTGATCGTCAGCCAGGTCTACGCCCCGATGGCGGCGGTGATGGCCGCTGGCATGGTCCCGCCGCTCGGTCTGGCCCTGGCCACCGTACTCTTCAAAAACCGCTTTTCGCTGGATGAACGCGAGGCCGGCGGCGCCACCGCGGTGCTGGGCATTTCCTTCATCACTGAAGGGGCGATTCCCTACGCCGCCAAAGACCCGCTGCGGGTGATTCCGGCGCTGATGCTGGGCGCTGCTGTGACCGGGGCGTTGTCGATGGTGTTCGGCTGCGAATTGCGGGTGCCGCATGGGGGCGTGTTCGTACTGCCCATTCCGAACGCGGTAACGAATCTCGGTCCCTACCTGATCGCGATTGTGGTAGGAACCCTGGTGACGACGACCGCGCTGTTCTTCCTCAAGCGGCCGCTCGAAGTTAAAACGACGGCAACGCTGGCCCGCGCGGCATAAGCTTCTCCTTGGTGGTGAACCGGTGTGGGACGCAACCCACACCTTTCCTGTGGGCGGGCGCAGACTCCGTCCGCAGGTTTTTTTTCAGGATTCGCGAGAGGTCATCCCAATGAAAATCGCCGTATTCAGCAGCAAATCCTATGATCGCCAATCGCTGGAGAACTACAACGCCGCGTTCGGCCATGAACTGACCTTTTTCGAGCCGCGCCTGTCGCCGGAAACCGTGGCGCTGGCGCGAGGCTTTCCGGGGGTTTGCATCTTCGTCAACGACCAGTGCGACGCCGCCGTGATCGCCGACCTTGCCCGGCACGGTACGAAAATCATCGCCACTCGCAGCGCCGGCTACAACCAGATCGATCTGGCGGCTGCGGCCCAGCATCACCTTCTGGCGGCGCGGGTGCCCGCCTACTCGCCTAACGCCGTCTCCGAATTCACCGTGGCGCTGATGCTGACCCTGGGGCGCAAGATTCATAAAGCCTATAACCGCAGCCGTGAGTTCAATTTTGAGATCGCCGGGCTGGAAGGCTTCGAGTTGCGCGACAAGACTGTGGGCGTGTTCGGCACCGGCAAGATCGGCCAGAAAGTGATCCAGAATCTGAGCGGCTTCGGCTGCCGGATTCTGGCGTATGACCAGTTCCCCAGCGAGGCGGTGAAACCATACGCGACCTATGTGGACGGCCCCACCTTCGCCCGCGAGTCGGACATCATCACCCTGCATTGCCCGCTCACCCCGGAAACCCGTCATATCCTCAACGAGGAAACCCTGCCGTACCTGAAAGATGGGGTGTTCATCGTCAACACCAGCCGGGGCGCGCTGCTGGATACCGGTAAAATCATCAAGTTCCTCAAGAGCGGCAAAATCGGCATGCTGGCTATCGACGTGTACGAAGAAGAAGCCGATTACTTCTACCGGGACCTGTCGGACAAGGTGCCGACCAACGACGAACTGGCGCGGCTGCTGACCTTCCCCAACGTGCTGGTCACCTCCCACATGGCCTTCCTGACCGACCACGCCCTGCGCAATATCGCCGAGACCACCCTGGGCAATTTTGCTGAGTTCGAGCGCACCGGACAATGCGCCAACCAGGTGCGCGAATAATCCGGGCGGAGCGGCGACCGGGCGTCCACCGCTCCGTCAACCGCGAATTAGTGCAGCCATACCCGTGGAGTCGGCAGGTCGTGACCCTCGGCCCCATAGCGTTGCCAGAGCACGGCAGCGCCGCCCAGCAGCGCCGCCGCCAGCAGAATAGCGAAGGCGATCTTCCAGGGACTGTAGGGGCGTTCGCCCTGCACTTCGCCGCTGCGGCCGTTGATCACAAACCGGTAGGTCTTGGCGCGGAAGCGAAAGGCGGACATCCACACCGGCAGCAGGATATGTTTGAAGTGGATGTCGTCATAGCGGGTGTCGGCGGCGTGAATGCGCTGATGGTCGCCGCCGATGTCGCGCTCGATGTCGCGGCCGATGGTCACGGCCATGATCTCGCGGGCGCGCTCAAAACCCTGATCGAGATTGACCTGATACATCTCGCTCTGAAAGCCGCTCAGATACTCCTCCCGGTACGGCGTCAGATTGGCCAGATCCCAGGGTTCCAGCCGCTCGGTCACTTCACGCGGCAGCGAGCGGCTGGCCAGCACCAGCACGTCATCAAAAAAGCGGGCGACCCGGCCTGCAACCGGGATCCAGCGGGTTTTCGTAACCATGCGGACCCGCTCGACTTCCCGGCCATTTTCAATCGTGCGATAGAGTTCCTGCACCTGATAGTCGTCGCCCCGCTCACCCTGGTAGGTCGTGGCGGTATCCGCGTCATACGTCCAGTACGGCACATACATGCCGGACAGGCGAGCATCGTCGCGGGCGTACTCCTTCAAACTCCCCGGCGCGAACCACAGCTTGCTGAGCCATTGCCGGAACGCCCAGCGGGCCTGGTCGCGGGTGATTTTGAAGGGCAGCAGCGCCTGCACCCGCAACTGCCGGTGCTGCTCGGTTTTCGCTACCACCGGCGCGCCGCAGAAGGGGCATTGCCCGGCGTGGGTCGCCGCCTCGAAGCTGAACGATGCGCCACAGGAGTCGCAATGGAGCGCGACGCCGGAACTGGTCGGCGCGGCCCCGGCCAGATCCCGCAGCGTTTGCCGAAAGTCCTGCTCGACAATCGGCTCGGGGGCAGCCTCAATCTGATTTTCGTGGCCGCAGTGGCTGCAACGCAAAACCTCGGCGCCCGGCGCGTATTCCAGCGAGGCTCCGCACTGGGCGCAGGGAAAACGGCGCGGCTGCGGATCGGCAATGGGAGTTGCAATTTCCGCTGGCATATCGCTATGGCCCGTCGGTGCAATGCTGAGGGTTCTGGATCGCTCCTTCAGTCGCATCGTCGCCCTTGACCGGCGGTGTTTCCCGTGGCGGCGCCGCCAGGGAAGGCAGCTCAAGATGCAACGCCGCCTTGGCCAGCAAGTGGGCGCTCACCGGCGCGGTGATGAACAGAAAAAGCGTCACCAGCACCTCGTGCAGGCTAAAGCCGGCGCCCCGGGTACTGAAATACAGCGCCGACGCCAGCAGCAGGCTGCCCACCCCCAGGGTCGTCGCTTTGGTCGGGCCGTGCAGGCGGGTATAGAAATCCGGCAACCGGACCAGGCCCAGCGAGCCGATCAAGGTCAGCGTCGCGCCGGTCAGCACCAGCAGGGAAAGCGTTAGATCCAGCAGGATATTCATTCGATGATATCGCCACGCAACAGGAACTTGCACAACGCCATCGTACCCATGAATCCCAGCAGGGCGATCAGCAGCGCCGCTTCGAAATACAGCGCGCTGGACTCCTGGATGCCCAGCAGCACCAGCAGCGCGATGGCATTGATGTACAGGGTGTCCAGCGCCAGAATCCGGTCTGGCGCGCGGGGACCGATCAGCAGCCGCCAGAAGCTGAAGGCGAAGGCGGCGGCCACCAGAGTAAAGGCGATGAGAACGGCGCTGCTCAGCATGGTTCAAAAATCTCCCGCAAGGGGGCCTCATAGCGGCGCTTGAGGGTCGCCGCCAACTGATCAGCGTCGGTCGTATCCAGGGCATGCACCAGCAAGTACCGCCGATCCAGCGTCAGCCGGGCCGACACCGTTCCCGGCGTCAGGGAAATTGTATTGGCCAGCAGGCTGAGCGCCAGCTCCGAACGCAGCGCCAGCGGCACCATGATGAACGCCGGTCGCAGGTTCCCCGGTTGCTCCAGAATCAACCGCGCCACGGTCAGGTTGGCGATCACGATATCGCCCAGCACCCTCCCGACAAAGCGCGCCAGGGTGAGCGGCCGATGGATGCGCACCGGCTCCGGCCAGAAGCGCCGGGTAAATTGCGGGATCGCCCAGCCCAGTCCCAGACCCAGCAGGATCGAGCCGGGCGCTGCGCTGTTGACCAGCAGCAGCCAGACCAGCATCAAGACCAGGGTCAGCAGTGGATGCGGCAGCAGACGGTGCATCAGAGAGTTCCTCCCGGCTTCAGAACCGCTTGAATATAAAGCTGCGGTTGCAGCATCTGCCCGGCCATGGCGCGGGTCTGATCCAGCACCGGCCCGGCGGCCAGGGTCAGCCCCAGCACCAGAACCAGCCATCCGATCAGCGGCGCCGTTTCCAGCAGGAACGCTTGCTCGCCCGATCCCGACCGCTCTGGCGCGGGTTCCATGGACTCCGCAGTCGGCCGATAGAACAGCAGACTGCCGGTGCGCGCCAGCGCGATGATACTGAGCAGCGCCGCCGCCAGCACCGTTCCCATGATCCACGGCAGCAGCGGATGATCGAGCGCAGCCCGCAACAGCAGGAACTTGCCGAGAAAGCCGGCCAGCGGCGGTAAACCGGCCACCGCCAGCGCGGTCAGGAAAAACAGCGATCCCAGTGAACGGGTATCCGCGATAGCCGGTCCCGGTTCGAGCCGGTCACCCACCGCGCCGCGCTGGCGGGCGATGCTGTCCGCCAGCAGAAACAGCGTTGCCAGCGCCAGGGTCGAGGGCGGCAGGTAATACAACCCGGCGGCGATTCCGGCAGCGCTGTTGAGGCCCACGGCGGTCAGCAGCGAGCCGACCGATGCGACCACCAGATAGGCAACCTGCTGACGCAGCCCGGTGCTGGCCACCGCGCCCAATGCGCCAATCAACAGGGTCGCCAGCGCCAGCGGCAGCAGCCAGGGTGTGAGCACATCGGCCGCCGGCCCTGCGGTCGCACCGAAGATCAACGGGTAAATCCGCAGAATGCCGTAGACCCCCACCTTGGTCATGATCGCGAACAGGGCCGCGACCGCCGCACCGGTCTGGGCGTAGGCCGCCGGCAGCCATAGATAAAACGGCAGCAGCGCCGCCTTCAGGGCAAACACCGCAAACAGCAGCAGCCCCGCCGTCTGCACCAGGGGCGCATTCTCCGGCGGCAGGGCCGCGGCCTTGACCGCCAGATCCGCCATGTTCAGCGTACCCAGCACGCCATACAGCGATCCTACTGCGAACAGGAACAGTGTGGAACCGACCAGATTGACCACCACAAAATGCAGTCCGGCCCGAATCCGCTCCCGCCCGCCGCCGTGCAGCAGCAATCCGTAGGACGCCATCAGCAGGATTTCAAAGAACACGAACAGGTTGAACAGGTCGCCGGTGAGAAAAGCCCCGTTCAGACCCATCAACTGAAACTGGAACAGTGCGTGGAAATAGCGTCCTGCCTGATCTTCGCCGCGCATCGCATACCCCAGTGCGCCCAGCGCCACCACTGCGGTCACGATCAGCATCCACACCGCCAGCCGATCCGCAACCAGCACGATTCCAAACGGTGCCGGCCAGTTGCCCAACGCATAGACCGAAATCGCGCCGCCGCTGACCGTCGCCCACAGCGCCAGCGCGACCCCCAGCTGCGCCGCCACCGCCAGCACGCTCAGCCGGCGCTGCCAGCGCACGTCCACGCGGCGTGATAAAAGCAGCCCAATGCCCGCCAGCAGCGGCAGCCCAACCGGGGCAATGAGCAGGGTGTTCATGAACGCGGCTCCTGGCCATCGACGTGATCATTGCCCCATTCGGCCCGTGATCTGAGCGCCAGGATGATCGCAAACGCGGTCATGGCGAAGCTGATCACGATGGCGGTCAACACCAGAGCCTGCGGCGCCGGGTCTGCATAGCCGGTCGCCTCCACTGTGATCACGGGTGGCTGACCGGGCGTCAGGCGACCCATGGCGAACAGAAACAGATTGACCGCGTAGGACAGAAAATTCAGTCCCAGCACCACGGGAAACGTCCGGGCGC
>Ga0209573_1001148_pt1 | contig 43236 bp, 25 predicted proteins | sample TNRBio252014_DNA_FD_185870 | JGI IMG/M metagenome (GOLD analysis project Ga0209573, IMG submission 185870) | Wastewater treatment Type I Accumulibacter community from EBPR Bioreactor in Madison, WI, USA - TNR Reactor_6/25/2014_ DNA (SPAdes)... | ecosystem: Engineered > Bioreactor > EBPR >...
GAACCGGTTCCGCTGCTTCGGGAACGGACCATTCCAGCGAGCCTGTGATGTGTTGTGCCATCACTTTGGCGGCCACTTCCGGCTTACGGGCGGCCAGTGCCTCAAGCACCTTCCAATGCCAGTCCACGGTGAAGCGGCGGAGATCGTGAGCCATTTCTCCTTGAAGCCGGTGGATGAAAGCCAGCGCCATCTCGAACTGCCAGCGGACGCATTGCCATAGCACGACCAGCCGTTCATTCCCGCCGCACTTCATGATGTGCTCATGCATCGCGATGTCCAACCGGCTGAACTCCGCGCCGGTCGAAGCCTTCTCCTGTGCCGCGATGCTTTTCTCGATCCAGCGGCTGTCTTCCGCGGTCCAACGCATGGCGGCCAGTCGCGCCCCCATGGATTCCAGGGCGATCCGGGTTTCGACGATCTCGGCGATGTCCTTTTCCTCCAGGATCCTGACGCGAGTCCGCCCCGACGTCTCGAACTGAACCAGACCGGCGCGTTCCAGCTCGATCATGGCCTCACGCACCGGCGCACGGCTGACGCCAAAGCGTTTCGCCAGCACCGGTTCCGCGAGAGCTTCACCCGGCTTGAAAGCGCCTGAGATGATCTTGCCGCGCAGTTGCAGCACGATTTCATCGGCCAGATTGCGCCGGGGCTGGGGTTGGACTTTTGGCATGTGGCGGATTGTAGTATCGACAGTTTCAGCTCAACCAACACAAACTGTCGACACTTTATTTCAGAAAGCCCGCCATTCTGCAAATCAGCACGATTTGTGATTTTGGAAAACCGAGTCAGATAGCAGAATGGTTTTATTCTGCTGTCCTATGCTTTTCCTCCTGTTGGATTCACAAAATCTGATGCCTCGCGTCTCACATCTCATGCGATCCTTCATTCTTCTTTTCACCTTTCTTCCACAGCTCGTCACCGCTCAAATCCGCCCGCTGACGCAGGAACATGTGGCCATCTGGACATCGCCGGACCCGGCGCGGATTTATGGTTACACGCCGGGCATTTGTCGGCTGCCTTCAGGGCGGCTGGTGGTGACGCATGAGATTTCCTCGGCGGGGAAACCGGTGCCGCCGGAGAACAAGGCGGTTCATGAATCCCGCATCCTCACGAGCGATGATGGCGGCAAGACGTGGACGCATCGCGCGAACTTCGATCTGGGCTTTGCGAGGCCCTTTGTGGCCGGGAAGTCGCTCTACATCCTCGGGCGCAGCAAGCAGGTGGCAATCATCCGCTCCGATGACGATGGCGTGACGTGGAGCGAGCGCTCGTTTTTGAACGACACCGGCATCTGGCATCAAAGCGCGTGCAACGTCCACTTCGCGAAGGGGAACGTGTATCTCGTGATGGAAAAGCACGCGCCGAGACGCGGCATCATCGGCTGGCAGGTCGGCGATCTCGCGCCAGTGCTCATGCGGGCGAAGGCTGACAGCGATCTCACGAGCCGGGCGAACTGGACCTTCGCGAGCGAGCTTGTCTTTGAGGATCTGCCCGAATCCAAGATGCCGAATGCCTTTGGCCTGCCGTTTCATCCGGTGGATCGAAAAAAAGTCACCTTTCTCGTGCCGCCGAAAGGTCGCGGCATCGCACCGCTGGGCTGGCTGGAGACGAATGTGGCGCAGTTCACCGATCCCCAGCATGTGTGGCATGATCCTGCGGGCAAAACCTTCCATCTCTGGATGCGGGCGCACACCGGCATGACGAACTACGCCGCCATCGCGCAGGTGAAGGAAAACGACGACGGCAGCATGACGACCTCGCTCGTGAAATCACCCGCAGGCACGCCGATGCTTTACGCGCCGTGCCCTGGCGGGCAGATGCGCTTTCATGTCGAGTGGGATGCGAAAACGAAGCTCTACTGGCTGCTCAGCTCGCAATCCACCGACTCCATGATCCGCCCGGACGCCATGCCAAAGGACCGCTGGGGCACACCGGACAACGAGCGGCATCGCCTCGTGCTCCATTTCTCGAAAAACATGATCGACTGGTGCTTCGCCGGTCTCGTGACGAAAGGCGACACGCCGAAGGAGAGCCGCCACTACGCCAGCCTGTGCATCGACGGCGACGATCTCTGCATCGTCAGCCGCAGCGGCAATGCGAAAGCACATTCCGCACACAACGGCAATTTGATCACCTTCCACCGTGTGCGGAACTTTCGAGCGCTGTTGTACTGAGCTGAGCGAGTTCCGCAAGCAGCCGATGTCAGCGTTGCAATCGGCGCATTGGGTGGCAGAGAAGAAGGGATGACCACGGAGGCCTCCACGCAAAACGCGGCTTTTCCACCCACGCGGTGGAGTTTGGTGCTCTCGGCAGGGACGGGAGGCGTGGAGCAGCGGCGGGAGGCGCTACAGGTGCTATGCCAGAGCTACTGGTGCCCGCTCTATGCGTATGCGCGACGGCGCGGACTGTCAGGTGAGGAAGCGCAGGATGTGACGCAGGATTTCTTCGAGCATCTGCTGGCGGCTCGGGTGCTGGAGCGGCTGGCTGGGCCGGAGCGCGGGCGGCTGCGTTCCTATCTGCTGACGGGGATGCAAAACGCCATCTTGAAGCTGCATCGGGATCGTGGGGCGCTGAAGCGCGGGGAGGGCCGGGTTCTGTCGCTTGACGCGCTGGGCGCGGAGGAGCGCTACCGGCAGGAGCCGGTGGAGCATGAGACGCCGGAGAGCCTCTACGAGCGGCAGTGGGCGCTGAAGGTGCTGGAGCTGGCCTTTGAGCGGCTGCGGGAGGATTACGCGATGGCGGGGAAGGCGGCGGTGGCAGAGGCGCTGATCCCGCTGCTGGGCCGCGGGGAGCGGCTGCCGATGGCAGAGGTGGCGGCGCGGCTGGAGGTGAGCGAGGGCCACACGCGCGTGCTGCTGCACCGGATGCGCAAGCACCTGCGGGAGGCGGTGACGGAGGTGATCACGGAGACGACGGATGGCAGCGCGGCGGTGGTGAGGGAGGAGCTGGCGCATTTCCAGACGGTGCTGACGCGGTGATCCGCCTGTAACGTCCGCCTGATTCAAGGATGACATCTGGAATATGACGATCTGCCCAGCCTGCCAGAAGCCAATGAGCGCCTCGGCGCCGGAGGGCGTGTGTCCGCGCTGTCTGGCGCTGGAACTTTTCTCCAGCGGGGAGGAAGGGCTGGTCGCTGTGACGGACGAGCCGCTGCGGGAGGCGGGGGAGAGGGTCGGGCGCTACCGGCTGATCGAGCCGCTGGGGGAGGGCGGATTTGGCATCGTCTATCGGGCGGAGCAGGAGGCGCCGTTTCAGCGGCAGGTGGCGTTGAAGCTGATCAAGCCCGGGCTGGACAATCGGGGGGTGCTGGCACGGTTTGAGGCGGAGCGGCAGGCGCTATCGATGCTGGATCATCCCAATATTGCGCGCGTGCTGGACGCGGGAACGACGGCGGACGGGCGGCCGTATTTTGCGATGGAACTGGTGCCGGGACACCCGGTGACGGAGCACTGCGAACGCTTTTGCCTACATCTGGAGGAACGGCTGCGGCTGTTTCTGCAAATCTGCGCGGGGGTGGCGCATGCGCATGCGAAGGGGGTGATTCATCGCGATCTGAAGCCGTCGAATGTGCTGGTCACGCCGCCACAGCGAGCGGAGGATGCTCGGGCGGTGGTGATCGACTTCGGCATCGCCAAGGCGATGTGGGAAGAACTCACGCCGCGCACGCTTTACACCAGCCCGCGGCAACTGCTGGGAACGCCGGACTACATGAGTCCGGAGCAGGCGCGGAGCGGCGGGCTGGACATCGACACGCGCACGGATGTTTATTCATTGGGAGCGCTGCTCTACGAGATGATCACCGGCCGACTGCCGCTGGAGCAGAAAAACCTGGCCCAGGCCGGGCTGGAGGAGTGCCTGCGGGCGATCCGGGAGACGATGCCGCAGCGTCCGTCACGCCATCTGGCCGTAGCAGACCGGGCCGGGCGCGAGCGTCGCATGGAGCAGCAGCGGGTGGAGGCGGAGCTGGACTGGGTGGTGCTGAAGGCCCTGGCGAAGGAGCGTGAGCGGCGCTACCAGACCGTGCGGGAACTGGCGGAGGACGTGCGCTGTTTCCTGGAAAATGAACCCGTGCGGGCGCGACCGCCGACGATGGCTTACCTCGTGAGCAAGTATGTGCGGCGGCATCGCGCCCAGGTGGCGGCGCTGGTGATCGCGCTGGCGGCGCTGCTGGCGGCGGCCTTTGTGACGTGGCGCTCTGCGGACCGGGCGCGGGTGGCGGAACTGAGCACTCGGCGGAGCTTCAGTCAGGCGGATGCAGCCAGCGCGCATGATCACGCGGCGCAGCAGCATGTGGGGCATGCGGTGGCGCTGCTGTGCCGGGCGCTGCGGGTGGACCCAGAAAATCAGGAGGCGCGTTTCCGCCTGCTCACGCTGCTTTCCCAGGGCACCTCCGGCATCCTGGATGCACCTGTGATCCAGCTTTCAGATCTGCCAAAGGACTGCCGCTTTCTGCGCTCCGGTGATGTCATCATGGCGGTGATTGAGGGCGGTTCCACCGTGGGTTTTTGGCAGCACGAAGCAGGCGCGGTGAAAGGGCTGCGCACGCTGGCGCTGGGAGACCGGCTGCAAGGTCACGCGCTTTCGGCAGACGAAAGCCGCCTGGCACTGGTGGCGAGCGTGCCGGGGAAGATGGGAGCGCAGGTCGGTGTGTGGTCGGTGCCAGAAGGCGTGCGGCAAACACCGCTCTGGGCGCTGACGCCGGGCGCGGAGGAGGTGCGTGAGGTCGTTTTTTCTCCTGATGGTGCCCGCCTTCATGTCGTCGCGGAGCCTGGAATGGTGAGTTCATGGGAGGTGGCTACGCAAAAGCGGCTCTGGGAGGTGAAACTGCCCGCCAAGGGCCTCTGCATCGCGGTTTCGCCCGATGGAAAGCTGCTGGCCGTGGGCCGCGAGGATCGGCAGATGACGCTGCTAGAGGCGGCCGATGGTCGGCAGATCTGGAGCGAGGAAACCCTCCGCCATCCGGTGAAGCAGGTGGCCTTCACAGTAGATGGCCGTCACGCGATGGGCGTGCGCGGCGACAACCACATCACCTGCATCGAGGTGGCGGAGCGGAGCTTCAAAAAACACCGGCTGGAGCACCATTTCGGCATCAATGCCTGGGCGCAGACGCCAGACGCGGCACGCATCCTGACCGGCGGCTCGGACGGTTATGTGCGCGTGCGTCCCTCCGGCGGCGGATTCATCAGCGCGGTGCGAATGCAGGACCATGTGACCGCGCTGGCGGTGGCAGGCTCCGGCCCGCTGGCGGCGGCTGGCACGCGGGAGCCAGTGCCCGGATTCGAGCTGATCAGCCACCGCACGGGCACGCCGCTGCGGGCACCGGTTTCCATGGACCGCGCGGTGACGTGCCTGTCCTTCAGCACGGATGTGACCCGGCTGCTGGTGGCCACGCGATCCAATACGATGCATGTCTTTGATGTGCGCACCCGGGCACTGCGTGATCGGAAGATCCGCGCCCCGGGCAGCATCCGCCACGCGGGCTTCCTGCCGGAGGAAACGGGAATCTGGGCGCAGGAGGAGGGTGGAATGCTGAGGCGCTGGCAGTTGCCGGATGGCGGAGTCTGGGGAGAGGGGCTGAGCCTCGCGGACACGCAGGGTGCAGCCTTTGCCGTGAGCGAGCACGGACGGCTGGCCGTCTTTGCCACGCGTTCCGGCATCGTCAGGCGCGTGGACCTGGTGCAATGGCGTGAGCTGGAGCCGCTGGCCTTTCCAGCGGGCGATACGCTCCTGGCGCTGAGCCCGGCGGGCAATCGGCTGGCCGTGGCGACTGCGGATGGGACACTGCTGCGAGTTTTTGATGCCGCATCGGGCAGGCTTTTGCGTGAAATCCATCCTGGCAGTCTCGTCACCGCCCTGGCTGTCACGTCACATGGGGACAGGGTCATCACCGGGCATGATGGCGGACGGCTCGTTTTTCATTCGTTGTGGACGGAAGGGCGCGAGGAAAGAAGGGGAGCGCACGAAGACGACGCCGTGGTGGAGTTGCGCGTGAGTCCGGATGACACGCGGGTGGTTTCCGCCTCGCTTTCCCCGCTGATTCATGTGTGGGATGCCGCCAGCGGAGTCGAGCTGGAAATCTCCCGCACCCGCGCGCCGCGCCACTCGGACAAGGCGCTGGAAACCGGGCATGAGATCCGCTTTTCACGCGATGGGAGCGAGTTTTTCAGCTTCGGGTCGCGGGACCTGCGCGTGCGCACCTTTGACAGCGGCAGCGCCCTGGCCAGCGGCCCGTATTTGCAGCATCTCAATCCCGTCACCCTCGTGGCGCGCTCACCCGGTGGAGAGCTGCTCATGACGGCGGACACGCAGGATCAACTGCACCTCTGGCACATGGGCCGCCGCCAGATGGCGGCCACACCCTACCTGCTCACGGACAAGATCGTGGCCCTGGCCTTCTCCTCCGAAGGCCGCTACTCACTGGCAGCCAAGAGCAACGGCGAGATCCGTGTCTGGCCGGTGCCGCCGGTCACAGGACCGCCGCTGCCGGAGTGCTTTCTGCGCTTCGCCGAAGGTTTCGGCCTCCTGCGGCTGACCTCTGAGAACATCCTCCAAGGCGTGCCCTGGCAGAGCTTCGATGCTGCCCGGCGGGAGGTGCTGTCACTGCCTGACGACGCGACCAACCCGCAGCTCGCCTGGCTCAAATGGCTGGCCGCAGACCCCGAAAAGCGCCCGGACTGGCCGCAGTGATTTTTTCACGTCGGGCTGTAACGAAATCAGCGGGATCGGATGAACCGGGGTGCCCCCCGTCATGAAATCTCACGCCTTTGCCCTTCTGCTCGCCTCGACGACCCTCGCCTTCTCCGCCGACCAGTATTGGGGTGGCGGGAGTGCGAATTTCACCAACACAGGGAGCTGGTTCACCGGCCCGAACGGCGCCATCAGCGGTGCGGGCGCGGTGCCGGGGAGCTCTGACCGGGCGATCTTCGACTACAATTTCGCTTCCGGCCCTTACACGGTAATTCTGAATCAGAGCCGCTTCCTGAGCGAGCTGACGCTGGGAGGCAATGACGTCAGTCTGGCGCTGAACGGCTTTGACCTGTCGCTGACAAGCCTGGGCGGTGCGGGATCGAATCAAGGAGCGCTGGTGCTTGGGTGGCAGCCGAACGAGACCGGCAGCCTCTCCATTTTCAACGGCCGGGTGCTGAGCAGCAGCGCAGTGATCGTGGGAGGGCAGTCGGGAGGCAATCAGACACTGTTTGTGGACACTGCGGGACGCCTGAGCACGGACTACGGCGGCGGCATCCTGAGCGACATCCGCGTGGGCGTGAACGGCATCGGTGCGCTGACCATCCGCAACGGCGGCCGGGCGACGAGTGGTGAGGACCTGCGGGTCGGCGTGAACGCCGGGAGCGTGGGCACGCTTTCCATCGACGGCACGGCGGGCAACGGCAGCCGCATGGATGTGCTGGGAGACGCGATCTTTGGCGAGCTGGGCACGGGCTATGGCGTGCTGTCCAACGGTGCGGTCATGACGACGAGCGGTCGCAGCTCCATCGGCGCGGACTTTGCCAGCGGCACGACGAGCCTGGTCACGCTGCAATCGGGATCGCTGTGGGCGGGCAATGCGTTTGAGGTGGGCGGGCTGTCGAGCGGGCAGTTGAGCGTGTCCGGCGGCAGTGCGGTGAGCGGCAGCAGCTTCATCATCGCCGGCGGGCAGCAGAGCGGCGTGACGGGCCTGATCGAGCTGCTGGGGAACTCGCTGCTGACGGCCACGCAGGACGTGAGCGTGGGCCAGGAGGGCGGCACGGGCACTTTTGACATCAAAACGGGATCGGACGCGGACATCGGCGGCGATTTGAGGATCGGTGACACCAAGGTGGGCAACGGCGCGGTGCTGGTGAACGGCGCGGGATCGACGCTGGACGTGGTGGACGAAATCTACGTGGGTCTCCAGGGCACGGGGCAGATGACGGTGAGTGGCGGCGGGGTGGTGACGAGCGCCAATGGGACGATTGGTTCAATTTTCAATACGGACACCGGGCTGCCCTCGAACGGAACAGCGACGGTCACCGGAGCGGGCTCGATTTGGAACAACACGAGCAGGCTCTATGTCGGCGACGAGGGTGACGGCATCTTGAACATCACAAGCGGTGGCGCGGTGAACAACACGGCCGGCCCGGTGATCATCGGGCGCACCGTGGGCAGCGAGGGCACGTTGAATGTCACGGGCAGCGGGCTGAATCAGCCGGGAGCCGCGCTGAATGCGGCGGGGCAAACGGTGACGGTGGGACGCGGCGGAGTGGGCACGCTGAACATCACCGGCACGGGGATCGCGGATGCCTTTAATCCGGACCCGGTGAGGGTGATCGCGCAGGACATGGTGGTGGGGGATCTGTTCCTCAGCCAGGGGACCGTGACTGTGCTCAAAGGACAGGGCGCGGCTCAAAACACGGGGCAGAACCTGCAGATCGCCAATCGGCTGACCATTGGGAAAAGCGGGACGGGCACGGTGAATCTGATCGATCAACTGGCCATCGGCGATGGCGCCTACACGAGTCCGAGCGATGTGATTCTGGGCCAGAATGCGACGGGAAACGGCACGCTGAACGTGCAGGGAAGTCTGGTGGAGGTGGCGGGAGCCTTTGTGATCGGCGATGCGGGTACCGCGGTGGTGAATGTGGGCACCACGGGCAATGGCAGAGGGACGTTGTTTTTGTCCGACGTGAGCCAGTTCGTGGTGGGCAAGCAGGCAGGATCGGTGGGAACACTGAACGTGGGCGACGGTTATGTCGGCACCTGGAACGGCAGCGCATTCGTCACCGCCACGCCGACGCCGATCTTTGGCGATGAGGGCACGGCGATCGTGAACCTGACGGGCTCGGGTGTTTTCGGCGAGTTTGACCCGCTGCTGCGCACGGATGGCGCGATCCTGGCCAACCAAGCGGGTAGCGTGGCGAATTTCACCATCGCGGGCAGCGAGGCGCAGCAGAACTACGTCAACTGGCACATCAACGCGGATATCGACGGCGACTACGCAGAGACGATCATCGGAAATGCCGGCAGTGCGACGTTGACGATCGGTTCGTATGGCATTGTCCAAGGTAACGAAGTGACGGACCATCCCAGTGGGAACTTCTTCCTGGCCCGGCAGTACGTGCTTGGCAATGAAGCGGGTGGATCAGGTGTCGTGAACGTGGAAGGCTCCTGGTCCGGCATCGGCACCACCTACGTCGGCGACGGCGGATTCGGTCAGGCCAATTTCACTGGGGCGGGCACGGGCAATTTCAGCGGCATGATTGTTGGCAACGGATCGCGTGGCGAGGTGTATGCCGACAACGATGGCGTCTTTAATCCCGACAAGATCAATGCCTTTTTTGGCCTGGAAGTCGGTGTGGGTGCGGGTGGAGACGGAGAGATCACGCTGGAAGATGGTGCGGGGCTGACTTCGGGAAATATCGTCTTGGGCAAAGCGGGCGGTCAGGCGCTGGTGACGGTTTCGGGAGCGAACAGCCAGTTGTGGGGTGAGATGCATACCACGGGTCTTCCTGGCGGCCCTTCCGTCCTTGGCGATGTGTTTGTCGGAGAGTCCGGCAGCGGAGCGCTGGTGGTGGAGAATGGCGGGAGGGCCTTGGTAGAGGGGGACTTCACCATTGGTCGCTATGCGCTGGGTCAGAGTGGTGCGACGGCACGCGGGATGGGATCGGCCTTCATCGGGCCGGACGGCACCTTGGACGTGGACGGCGTCACCACGGTGGGCTCGGGCGGCACCGGCGGGCTGATTCTCCAGGGGGCGGCGACGCTGGGCGCTGTGGACGTAGGCCTGTCGAGTTCGTCGATTGGGAATCTGATCATCAATGCCGGCAATGGCGTGACGAGCACCGCCGTCCGCATCGGCGTCGCAGGCAGTGGCACGGCGGTGCTCGATGAATCGTCCACCTGGGACGCGTCGAGCGTGGCTGTGGGCGTGACAAGCACAGGCACCGGTCTGCTCTCCGTAAAAGGCGGCAGTGAGTTCGATGCCAGCGCCAGCCTTGATCTGGGGCTCAACGCAGGCAGTGACGGCACACTCCGCGTCGAGGGCGCTAATTCGAAGGCGCGCATCGTCAATGACATCAGTCTGGGCAATGGGGGCGCGGGCACGCTGGAAGTCAAAAGCGGAGGCCTGGTCACGGCCACGACCTTGCTCGCAGCCGAAGACGCCGGTTCGACCGCCAGTCTGCTGGTGCAGGGCACGAACAGTCGCATAACCCTGGGCGGAAATTTGGTGCTGGGTCAGGCAGGCACGGCCAGCGCCACCGTGGAAACGGGCGGCCTTTTGAGCCTGAACCACCTGACCCTCGGCGAGGAAGCCGTAGCTTCAGGGACGCTCATCGTGCAGGATTCGGGCTCGACGCTGTCCGTCACCGGCGCACTCGTGGTCGGCGATGAAGGCAGCGGCACGCTGCGCCTGCTGGATGGACAATCGATCACGCCGACTTCAGTGGCCGTCGCGCAGAACCTGGGGTCCAACGGCATCCTCGAATTGCAAAACGGCTCCACGATTCAGACTGGCATCTTTGATGTGGGCAAGCGTGGAACCGGATCACTCACGGCGGGCAGCGGTTCGCAGATTCAGGCCAGCTTTCTTTTCGTCGGCAGCGAGAGCAGCGGGGATGGAACGATGACGCTCTCAGGTGCTGATACCCTGGCCACAGTGACCTCAGTCCTCGTGGTCGGCTCTTCGGGAGATGGAACATTGAATGTGAACACGGGAGCGGAGGTGACGACGAACGGCTTCGTCATCGGCTCCGCCGCCAGCGGCGATGGTGCGGTCACGGTGGGCATCGGCAGTCATATCTCCGCGCAGGGCACCACGGTGGGGTCGAGCGGCACCGGTGCCTTGACCTTGTCTCTTGGCGACCTGACCACCGGATCACTGCTGGTGGGCAGCCTGGCCGGAAGCGAGGGCACGCTAACGCTCGGTACGGGAGCCGATCTCATCGTGACGGGCCCCACCACGGTGCTCGCCAGATCCGGCAGCGCCGTGGTATCGCAAACCGGTGGCGCACAGTTCCAGGCGCACAGTGTCATCCTGGGAGAAAACGCCGGCAGCGATGCGTTTGTGACCGTCACCGGCAGCGGCACGGTGATGCGGGCGGATGGCGACTTCTATGTGGGCAAGGGAGGCCATGCGGATCTGACCGTCTCCGGCGGTGCGCTACTGAAGACCGGCACGCCAACGCTCGACTTCACCCCGGCCACGACCATCGCCGTCATCGGCGAAGGCACGGGCAGCGCGAACTCGCGCGCCACCGTGCAGGGCACGAACTCGCGCTGGGTGCATCACGGTGATCTGAATCTCGGGCCGAATGCTGCGGCGGGCGCTGAGCTACGCGTCTTCAGCAAAGCACTGCTCGATGTGGACGGCTTGCTGGACATCGGCGGCAGCGGCCTGCTCACCATCAATGACGGACGCGTGGAGGTGCAGGACTTCACCGTCAGCGCGGACTCAATGGAGGGTGTGGACTGGGTGAAGGGCGAGTTCTTCTTCAAAGGCGACAAGACCCTGGATGGCGACATCGACCTCTATCTGCTCCAAGGCGAAGGCATCCGCGCGGGGCGCACGCTCGGAGCCGAGGGGAACTTCCACTTCGGCACCGAGATCACGCTCAACGGCGGCGTCCTCGACGCCGAGACGCTGACCAGCGCGGCCTCGCTGGACTTCCAAAGCGGCACGCTGCGTTTGGACTACGCGCAGATCGGCATCGGCGAGCTCTTCGACGGCCTGCTGGTCTATGACACGGCCTTTGCCGCCACGCACAAGCTGGAGTTCCAAAACACCACCATCAACAACAACGCTTTCGTTCAAGTGGGCAGCGGAGCCACCTTCCGACCAGGCGCACTCACCAATCGCGGAGAACTGAATCTCGCAGGCACCACCGCCCGCGTGATCACCAACATCGTCACCAACGAAGGGCTCATCACGGGAACAGGACGCATCCTTTCCGATGTGTTCAACCAAAGCGGCGGGGAAGTGCGTGCGGACGTGGGCGAGCGCCTCGTGCTCCAGGGCCTCTACCACCAGAACCAGGGCGCGATGGTCGTTGAGCAGGGTCGCATGGACGTGAGCGGCACACTATTCAACACCGGCACCGTCAATGTCGTGGATGGCAGCCTCACCACCGACGGCTATGTTTACAACCAGGGCACCGTGAGCGTCACAAACGGCACCGCCCGCTTTGATGGCAGCCTCGAAAACAGCGGCGTGCTGCAGATCGCCGGAGAGCAGTCCGACATCTTCGGCACCGTCAACAATCAGTCAGGCGGCGAGATCCGCGTCGGCTCCGGCGCACAGGCGGTGTTTTATGACGATGTCGTGAACAACGGTGACGTGAATATCGGCGCAGGCTCCACCTTCACCTCCCTCGGCTATCTGGCCGGCAGTGGGCGCTTCCTCGGTGCCGGTAATGTCGATATCCTCGGCGAGTTCGCGCCGGGCAACAGCCCAGGCTACGTGGAGTTCCAAACCGATGTCCAGCTCGCGCCGACCTCCACCCTGCTCATCGAGCTCGGCGGCCTGACGCCGACCATTGAGCATGACTTCCTCTACTCGCTGAGTGACGTGGTGCTCGCGGGCATGCTGGACGTGACGCTCTACGGCGGCTACCTTCTGAACCCCGGCGACGAGTTTCTTTTTTGGGAGATCGATGGAACGCGCACTGGCTACTTTGACGATCTGGATGAGGGCGGTCTCGTCGGCGTGTACAACGACGTGTCTCTCTACTTCAGCTACGCAGGCGGAGACGGCAACGATCTGCTGCTCTACTCCATCGCAGTGCCCGAACCCTCCCGCGGCATGCTGCTGATGGCCGCGCTGGCGGCGCTCGCCGCGCGCCGTCGTCGCACGAGCGCTTTTTGAAAAATCCACGTCGCCTCACTGCGTCGCTTCGGTAGAGTGAGCGAGGGGGGGGTGGAGTTGTTTGACCACGTCCGGTTGCTTGGCGGCGAACTTCTTCGATTGGCAACCGAAGCCGAACGTCCCAAACTGATTTGATTGCCAATCGAATCTATTCCAACCATGAAGTCTCTCCTTCTCTTCTTTTCGTCATTCCTCATCCTGGTTTCGTCATTGGCGGCGCAGCCGCTCAACGTCCTCTTCATCGCCGCTGATGATCTGCGCAACGACCTCGGCTGCTACGGACACCCGCAGGTCAAGACGCCGAATCTGGACCGTCTGGCGCAACGCGGTCTCGTCTTCAACAAAGCCTACTGCCAGCAGGCGGTGTGCAATCCTTCGCGGGCCTCGATCATGACGGGGAAGCGGCTGGATGCGCTGCGCGTGTGGGATCTGCCCACGCATTTCCGCACACGCGCGCCGGATGCTATCACGCTGCCGCAGCACTTCAAAAAGAGCGGTTACTTCACCCAGAACATCGGCAAGATCTTCCACAACTGGATTCACGAGGTGCAGGGCGATCCCGTGTCGTGGAGCGTGCCCGCGGTGATGCACTTCGCCAGCCATGGCACCGACAAGGCGGAGGTCGCAGGCGAACTGCCGCCCAGCTCTGCCAAGGATGTGAAGTGCGAGTGCCGGGATGTTCCCGACGAGGCGTATTTCGACGGACGCGTCGCCAAACTGGCCGTGGAGGCGCTGGAGCAGCGCAAGGCTAAGGCGGAGCCGTTTTTCCTCGCCGTCGGCTTTTGGAAGCCGCACTCGCCCTTCAACGCGCCGAAAAAATACTGGGACATGTATCGGCGCGAGGACATCGCGATGCCGAAGAACCCGGAGTGGCCGCAGGACGCGCCACGCATCGCCTGGCATAACAGCCGCGAGATCCTCGGTGAAGGCAAAAAGGCCCGCAAGGTCACCGAAGAGAACATCCGCGAGATACGCCACGGCTATCTGGCGAACATCAGCTACATGGACGCGCAGATCGGCAAGGTGCTCGACGCGCTCGACCGACTGAAGCTCGCCGACAGCACCGTCATCGTCTTTTGGTCCGACCACGGCTACCACCTCGGCGAGCAGACCTTGTTCGCCAAGACCTCGAACTTCGAGCTTGATGCCCGCGTGCCGATGATCATCGCCACGCCGCAGATGAAGACCGCCGGGCAGAGGACGGAGGCGCTGGCCGAGCTGATGGACCTGTATCCCACGCTCGCCGATCTCTGCGCCCTGCCCAAGCCCACCGGCACCGACGGCGTCAGTCTCGTCCCCGTTCTCGCTGATCCTGCTGCTACCGTGCGCGAAGCCGCGCTCACCCAGCATCCGCGCCCCGCTTACTACAACAGCGAACCCGACAAGACGCCCAGCCACATGGGCTACACCCTCCGCAGCGCCACGCATCGCTACACCGAATGGCGCGACTGGAAGACCGGGCAAACTACGGCTCGAGAACTCTACGATCATACCACCGATCCCGACGAAACGCGCAACGTCGCCGGTCACGAGGATCAGAAAGCCGTCGTAAACCAACACGCCGCGCTGCTTGAAAGAATGAAGCCCATCGTCGTGCCGGGCTGGAAGCCGGTGCTGCCGTAGCTGCAGATCATTTTGTTCAGCAAAGTTTGCTGTTCGGCGGTGAGAGTCGGTGAATCGACCATGAGCAGGATGAGCGCGGATTCGCCTGCTTCACGCGTGAGATGCCAGATCTCGCGAAACGGTCCCCACTGCGGATTCGGGTAGCCTTTTTGGTTCTTCCACTCGGGAACCTTGCGCCAGTCGGGGCCGAGCATTCGCATGTCCTCGGGACTCTTTTTCGCCATTTGAGCCAGGACGCTCGTGAAGCGCTTTGCGGCGAGATCACGAACGTGAATCATGCGCAGGTGAATCGTGGCTTTGAGCGCCGCATCGGGTTCCAAAGCGTGGAGCACCTCCAGCGAGCACTGCATTTACAGCAAGGCATAGGCGGGCTTGTGCTCGCCGGGATTGGCGGACTGCTCGATGGCCTCGGCGGCATACTTGCGCCACTGCTCGCGATAACGCTCCTCTCACGTCACATCCCACGCGGCGGCGTAGATCATCGGCAGTCGCGCGGCTTCATGAGGCTGCACCTTCCACATGCGACAGATGCCCAGCGGACAGCGCGTGCCATCGGCTCGGCAGAAATCGAAGTCATTCTCCGGTGTCACAAACTCGATCATGCGTTCGGCGACATCCGCGAGGATGACGCGGACTGCTGCCTTGTGGCCTCATCCGCCAGCGGACTGTGAAAATACTGCCACAGACCGTGGACGAAGTGTGTCACCTGATCGCGTGACGAGTTGATGTAAACGCTCTTTGCGTCCCCAGGGCAGACGTTGCGAGCCACATAGCCACACACGCCATGCACCGTGACGCAGCCTTGTAGTCCGGCAAAAACGCTCGCCGCTTTTTCTCGCAACGCCCCGTCCTTCGTGACCTCAAACCGATCACACAGCACGCTAAGCATCGCCCCGCCGAGGATCGCGCCATTCTCCATGCCCGTGCTGTAGCCGCAAGGGTTCGGATACTGCCGCTTCACCTCGTCGGCGGTTGGTAGATGAGCTTGTTCCTTGCCCTTCTCGTAGCTGCTGAGGTAATCGCCGAAGGTTTGGACCTGCGGCAGATAAAATCGCGTCCAGACCATGTCCCAGGCTCGCTCGATGTTCGAAGCGGCTTCCTGCGAGTAAGTCTGGCCACAAAGGAGCGCAAAAGAAAGAAGTGTGATGATTGCTTTCATTGAGGCGTTGGAGATGAAGGAGAACTCAGAATGGAATGTCATCCAACTCGCAGGTTTCGATGAAATGGGCTTCATCCAGGGCTCTCTGCGCGGCTTGTTCATGCGGAGCGGCTTCGTCCTCCAGGCCTTCGGCGGTGAGTAGCTTGGCGACCTTTTCTTTTTTGGCCGCAAAGGTGCGGAGGTCGGTGATGCGCTGGATTTGTTCGGGGGTGAGGGCGGGCTTGGCTGGAGGGGGTGGCTGCTCGCCGCTGAGGTGGCGCGTGGCGCGGGTGTTGAAGGTGATGAGGCCGATCTCGCTGAGGCGCTGGAGGCTCTGCCAAGTGGGCTCGTCGAGGACGTGGAGCTTGGGGGCGTTTCCACGCCACTCGGTCTCATGGAAGAGGGCGCTGACGGCGGCGGCGCGTGAGGCATCGCGCAGAACAGTGAGGACAACGGGGGTACTCTCACCGAGGAGGATGGCTTCCTGGCAATGGATGAGGCCCTGACCGAGCACGCTGGCGGCGCGGTCGGCAAAGGCGAGCGCGGGATCGCTGGGCGGTGGCTTAGCGGCTGGTGTGGTGGAGGGAGGTGGGGCCTCGCTGATGAACTGTTTCAGGCGGGCGAGGTTGGCGTCGTTGCCGCGCTTGAGTTTGGCTTTGGAGAGCGAATCCGCCGAGCCGTCGAGCACGCCTTCAGCGAGCGTCATCTTGGTGGCGAGGGTTTCGAGCATGGCGGACTCGATGGTGTTCTCGGCGATGAGGTTGATGACGGTGACGGGGCGCTTCTGATGCTTGCGCCAGGCACGGGCGATGCGCTGCTCGAGCTTGGCGGGATTCCACGGGAGGTCGCAGTTGATGACGACGCTGGCGTTTTGCAAATTGAGGCCGACACCACCGGAGTCGGTGCTGAGGAAGAGTCGGCAGGCGGGATCGCTGCGGAAGGCCATGATCTCGCCGCGGCGCTTCTGCTGAGGGACGGAGCCGGTATGCCACGCGAAGCGGATGCTGTTCTTCTCTGCCCACTCGCGCACTTTTTTCAACATGCCTTCCCACTCGGAGAAGATGATGACTTTCACATCGGGATCAGCGAGGGCTTCATCGAGGACGCCGGCGAGTTCGTCGAGCTTCGGGCAGTCCTGGCAGTCGTGGCCTTTGATGATGCTAGGGGAGTCGCAAATCATGCGCATCATGCCGAGGAGGATCATGAGGATGTCGGACTCCTTTTTGGTCAGCGCACGGCGCATGGACTTCTGCACGAGCTGGGACACCTGCTGCTTGATTTCATCATACTCGTTCTGCATCGCTTGAGTCAGCTTGATGAAGTGCTGGCGGTCGGTGCGGATGGGCAGCTCGGTTTCGACATCGTGCTTGCGGCGGCGGAGCAGCACGGGCCGCACGCGCTCACGGAGGGCGGCGAGGTTTTGATAATCCTGCGGGCGGCCATTTTCATCGAGCTGGTAGAACTCGCGATTGAAGCGGAAAAGCGGGCCGAGCAGGCTGGGATCGAGGAAATCGACGATGGAGTAGAGTTCGTCGATGCGGTTCTCGATGGGTGTGCCGGTGAGCACGAAGGCGAAGCGGCTTTGCAGTCGTTTCACGGCCTGGGCGGTCTTGGTGGCCCAGTTTTTGATGCGCTGGGCTTCGTCGAGCACCACGATGTCGGGCTTCAAATGGTGGTTGATGTCGAGGGCGTCGGTGACGACCTGCTCGTAGTTCACGATGGTGAAAAACGGCGGCTCAGGAGCGGAGTAGGCTTTGAGACGAGCCGTGCGCGGCCCGAACACGAGCTGGAGGCCGAGCGTGGTGAAGCGCTTGATCTGCTCCTCCCATTCGGTTTTCAACGAAGCCGGCGTGACCACGAGCACACGCTGAGCTTTGCCCAGATGATGAAGCAAGGCGCATGCAGCCACGGCTTGGATCGTTTTGCCGAGGCCCATTTCATCGGCCAGCAGGGCGCGCTCGCCAAAGGCAAGATGGAGCATGCCCTCGCGCTGATAAGGATAGAGCGGATGCAGCGTGACATGCTCAGGATGACGGCCCTCGACGACGCCCGTCTCGTAGTCACGGCGCAGGCTGCGGCGCTCCTCGGCACGATGGCGTGCCTGAAGAAAGGGTTCCACATCCTGCGAGATACGGACTTTGGTGCTGCGGCGGATTTTGGGCAGCGACTCCTCCGCGTCGGCGATGAGGAAGCCTGCGTCATCAAACAACGGACGCAGTGAAGCAGGCAGCCGTTTGAAGTCGCGCTCGATGCGCAGGCGCTCGCCATCCGGCACGAGATGCAGATGCGGCGAGGTGCGTGTCTCCGCGAGCTTGTAGTCCGCTTTGTGGCGGCGTTTCAGCCAGATGAGCGTGGCCTCGATGTGCTTGCAGGTGCCGAGTCCGGCAGTGCGGAAGTCTGGGCAGGTGCACGAGAAAGATCGTGTCGCGACATCGCGCACCTCGACCTGATACGTCATGCCGCTGGGCGACTTGACTGCGAAGGTGGAAAAGACCGGATGCTCTGGCTGGAGATTGCTGATGGCATGCTTCTCCTCACGCGCCCGCTGGATGCGGCGGAGGACTTCCATTTCATCCGTGCTGCGCCAGTCTCCTGCTGCTGGAAGTGGAATGGTGGCTGTCTTTTTCTTGGAGCATTTGGTTTTCTTGGCAGCGGACTTCTTGTGCATGGTTGTGGAGCTTTGGACAGAAATTTGTTCGAGGCAAACCATGTGCTGTTTTTGGGCGATGCTTCCAGCCTGTCCGCATAGATCACCACCCGCTCCATGGCGCGTGTGATGCCGACGTAGATCTGCCGTGTGTGGTCTTGGCGCTGTTCGGCGAGTTCTTCTTCGGTGAGCAGTGGATTGACCTCGGTGACGAGGATGTCGTCACAGCCAAGAATAAAGACCACGGGCCGCTCCAGACCTGTGGCGGCCATGAGGTGTGCCACGCCGATGCTGTCCACTGGAGCGGTATCATCACGCACCGAGGAGGCTGTGTTCGGGGCGAGGCGCGTGTTGAGGTGATGAATGACCGCCTGCACGGTGAGTGTGCGTCCAGCCACAAGGATGAGGATGTGACCGGGTGGCATGTCTGCTTTTTGCAGCGCCTTCAAATCGGCAGTCAAAAGCCGGAGCTGATCTTGCCCGGCCCCTCCCGGCTGCACGATGGGTGGCGTGCCCGGCTCCAATGTCTCCAGCCACTCAGGTGCGGGGAGATTCAGAGGCTCATCGTCCTCAGATAGTCGGCTGCGGTAGAAATCACGCGCCACCTGAGCGAGCGACGGCGGACCGCCTTCATCAAAAAGCGCCGACTGAGCCGACGAGCCTTCCCAGATCAGCACCAGCCAGCAGCGGCCGTCTGGAGCCGTCAGCAGAGCATCGGGGCCTCCATCCTGCGCTGCTCCACGCATGGACCGACTGGCCTCAATGCTGTGATCAACGAGCTGGCCGAGCATGGCTCGTGTTTTGATCAGGCGGGTCATGCTGGGAGTCGGATCGAATTGTTTGTCGTAGGACCACTGTGGCGCAAGCCCGGTCATCAGGGAAGGTGTAGAAAGCATGGTGGCATTCGAGCATCCCCCCAAGCCGGGCTGGCTGTCGCCACACCCGGCCTGCGATGAAATGTCCTCGCTCGTCTTGAAATACGGCGGGGACTTCCCATCTTCGCGCACTCCCAATCCACACCGCATGCTTTCCTTCCTCAAAATCCGCAACCTGGCCCTCGTCGAAGATGTGACGTGGGAGCTGGCGGCGGGGCTGGTGGGCGTGACGGGAGAGACGGGCGCCGGGAAGTCGATCATCGTGGGCGCTTTAAAGCTGATCCTCGGCGAGCGGGCGGATCGGTCGCTGATCCGCAATGGGCAGGATGCCTGCACGGTGGAGGCGAGTTTTCATCTGAAGGACACGCGGGCGATTGATGCGGTGCTTGAAGAAGCGGGGCTGGAGCCGTGCCAGGACGGGGAATTGCTGATCAAACGCACCATCAGCACCAGCGGGGCTAACAAGCAGTTTGTGAACTGCTCGCCGGTGACGATCCAGGTGCTCAAGAGCCTGGGCGAGTTTTTGGTGGATCTGCATGGGCCGCATGATCATCAGTCATTGAACTCGAGGGAGCGGCAGCTTGAGATGCTGGATAAATTTACCGGCATTGAGGAACTGCTGGGCAAGTATCAAGACGCCTGGAAGCAATGGCGCGCCGTCGTAACGGAGCTGGATGAACTGGAGAACTCCGAGCGAGCCTCCAGCCAGCAGATCGACATGCTGAAATTTCAGGCGAACGAAATCGCCGCCGCGAATCTCAAGCCGGGAGAGGAAGAGGAAATCGAAAGCCGACATCGCATCGCCGCGAACGGCGCACGGCTTGCTGAACTGTGCGGAGCCATCACAGGCCGCCTGAGCGAGGGCGAAGGCAGTGTCATTGATGGTTTGCGCGAGATCAGCCGCAGCATTCACGAACTGGAGAAGATTGATCCCGGCACGGCGGCGATGTTTGAGGGCTTCAAATCGGCGCAGATCGAACTGACGGAGCTGGAAAGCAGCGTGGCGGACTACGCGGATGATTTGGAGACCGATGCCGCCGAGTTGGACAAACTCGAAAGCCGCATCCACACGATCCAAACGCTGAAGCGAAAGTATGGCCGCACGATTGGCGAGATTTTGGAGTTTCTGGCCGAAACAGAGCGCAAACTCGCGAAGATGGAGAATCGCGGCGAGGAAATCGAGAAGCTGCAAAAGCTCGTGAAGGAGCACGAGGCGGAGGTTTTGAAGCTAGGGAAGCAGATTTCGAAGAAGCGGGCCGACGCGGCTCCGAAACTCGCGAAAGAGGTCGCCTCGCATCTGCTCGATCTCGGCTTCAAACGCAGCGTGTTCGAGGCGCAGCTTGCCAACCTGCACTCGCCTGAGAAATGCGGCATTGAGGAAGTCGATTTCCATTTTGCGCCGAATCCGGGCGAACCCTCAAAGCCGCTGCGTCTGACGGCGTCGAGTGGTGAGATGTCCCGCGTGCTGCTGGCGGTGAAAAGCGCTCTGGCGAAGCAGGACGCGGTGCCGCTGCTGGTGTTTGACGAGATCGACGCGAACGTCGGCGGCAACATCGCCGAGGCGGTGGGGCGCAAGATGGCGGCACTGGGCGCGACGCATCAGGTCATTGCAATCACGCATTTTCCGCAGGTGGCGTCGCTGGCGCGAAGTCACTTCGTGGTGACGAAGGAAATCACTGGCGACACGACGCGCTCACAGATTCAACAAGTGAGCGCAGACGAGCGTGTCGAGGAACTGGCGCGCATGCTCGGCGGCAGCGCAGCGAGCGCGAGAGAGCATGCCAAGAGCCTGCTCAAAGGCGCGGAGCCCTGATCCGCGTGAAAAGCTTCACACCAACTGCATCGACAGGCGTGGCGGGCGGCCTTTGACGCGCTTAAGCGTGGCGAGGCGGGCGAGAGCACCGAGCTGGGTCTGCGGATTCCAACCTTTGGGGGCTTTTTTGCCCTGGCCGCTCCAGGACATGCCGCCGGCGATCCACTGCTCGCGGTAGTCATCATAGCTGACTCCTTGGTCATCATCGGTGACGCCAAACTGGAAGCCGCAGCAGGAGCAGATCTCCATGGAGGCTCCGCCGGTGCGGTTGCGCGGCGGTTCGGCGAGGTGGTCGTAGCCGCATACAGGGCAGGTATTGAACGAGGTTTTCATGGTTTTTGGGGAATGTTTTCAGCGGGAGAAATAGCGCAGGTCAGCGGGTTTCACCAAACGGCCGGGCTGGCGCTGCCAATAGCCGGAGCTTTCCGGCTTGAAGAAGGTTTTGGTGCGTCCGGCGCTGTTGTAGGCGGCGAAGGCGCGGGTTTGAGGATCAAAGACACGCAACGTGCCATCGGTCTCGTCGAGCTTCATCGGCAGGCTTTCAGCACGGGCACGCTGGAGGAGCCGCCAGGCTTGCGCGGCATACTCATCGGGTGATGTGCTGGAAAAGTCGCGCCCGTGACGGTCGAAATGATCCTGCAAGGTGGTGACATTGCCCCAGGTCTGGCGCGTCGGCGGCACGACCACGTCTGCGGCGGCCACTGTCACGGGCTTCTTTGGAGCCGGTGTGAAAACATCAAGCACACGACGCACGATGGAGGGCTGTGACGCAGTGGCAGCCCCGGAGGTGGTGAAGGTGCCGGTGGCGAGCTTTGTGCGGGCGCTGCCGACGCTGTAATGATACGTCGTCCCAGGCACGAGTCCCGTGAGAGAGACCTCATGCGTGCTGCTCACGGCACCTTCCGCCTTTTGATCCAATTGCGCCGCATTGCGCCCGTAGCTCAGCCGGGTGCCGCACTCGACATCCGTTTTCCAGAGAACCGTGGCCGCGTTCGCTTCTGCTTTAACCTGCGGCTGGCCGACCAGCTCAACGGCATGCACCAGCGCACCGGCAAAGACGGTGAGGATGACGATAAGCAATGACGCGAGTCCTTTCATGAACTTGAAACGTGGCGGGGTGACGATGAGACAGCCCTAGCGGGCATCCGTTCAATCTGCATATCGCCCGCCGCCGGGACCGCACATCCACTTCCACGCGCTTTCAATGTGCTCGCGTGGATCGAGATGCGCGGCCTTCCAGCCGATGACCTTCGCGGCGAGCGCCGGATCGGCGACGAGTTCGGACGGGTCTCCGGCGCGGCGTTCTCCATAAACGACGGGGATCGTTTTACCGGTCACGGACTCGGCGGTGGCGATGATTTTCTTCACGCTGAAGCCGCGACCGGTGCCGAGATTGATGGCAATGGTATCGCCGCCTTCACGGAGGTATTTCAAAGCGAGAGCGTGGGCGCTGGCGAGATCGCAGACGTGGATGTAGTCGCGAATGCATGTGCCGTCCGGCGTGGGGTAATCCGTGCCGAAGACGGTGATGTGCGCGATCTCGCCAAGCGCGGCTTTGAGCACGAGCGGGATGAGATGGGTCTCGGGGTTGTGATCCTCGCCGATCTCGCCGCCGGGATGGCAGCCGCTGGCGTTGAAGTAGCGCAGGAAGACGGACTTCAGACCCCAGGCGCGGTCACAGTCGCGCAGCACACGCTCCAGCATCCACTTCGAGGCGCCGTAGGGATTCACCGGGGATTGCGGATGCGATTCGTCGATGGGAACACGCACCGGATCGCCGTAGGTGGCGCAGGTGGAGGAGAAGATGAAGCGCTGACAGCCGTGGCGCTGCATCGTTTCGAGCAGCGTGAGCGGCGCGGCGAGGTTGTTGCGATAATACTTGAGCGGATCGGTGACGGACTCGCCGACGTAGGCGAAGGCGGCGAAGTGCAGCACGGCCTCGGGCTTGTGCTCGGCGAACAGGCGCTCCATGAGCGCTGCGTCGGCCATCTCGCCCTTGATGAAGGTCACACGATCCAGCGGCAGGGCGCCGCGATGACCGAAGACGAGATTGTCGAGAATGACGACGCGCTCGTGTTGGTCGAGCAAGTGACGAACAGTGTGTGAGCCGATGTAGCCGGCTCCGCCGGTGATGAGAAGGGTTCCTTGGGGCATTGCGGAAATACAGCAGGCGTGAGCGAGGACGCCAATTGAAGTTTGTTTCAATTCACCCCGCGTTTGTGGGGGCAAAGTAGGTGTCCTTGTTCCGCAGGAACAAGGCTACTTTACCTGCACCGGATGCATGAGGTAGGCGATGAGATCGCGCACCATGTCCGGCTGGAGGGCGAGGAGCAGGCCTTCGGGCATCATCGACATGGGAGACGTTTCTGTTTTTGTGATCTCGGACCGGTCTAGGGTCAAGGTTTCCGCCACAGTGCGCAGCGTCACGGTGCGGTCGTTTTTCTCCGCGATGACGCCGCTGAGGCTGCGGCCGTCTTTGAGCGTGAGGAGGCTCATGCGGAAGTCGGCGCTGACCACGCCGCTGGGATCAGCGATGTTTTCGAGCAGGTAATCGAGGTTCGCACGGCCGGAGCCGGTCAAATCGGGGCCGATCTTGCCGCCCTGGCCGTACATGACGTGGCAGGCGCCACAAACGGCGGTGAAGAGCATGCGACCCTGACTGAGGTTGGCTTTGGCAAGCGTTTCAGGCGTGAGCTGGGCTTTCACTTTCTCGATGAGCTGTTTTTTATCGGCGGCGGACTCGCGGATTTCGCCCCAGGCTTCGGTGAGCTGCTTGGTGAGCGCTTCGTCATTGAAGGAGCGGATCTGGCGGGCGTGGAAGGCGCTAAGGTCGGTGCGCGGGATTTTTCCGGCGGCCATTTCATTGAGCATCGCTTTGGCGAAGGCGGGACGCGAGACGAGTGTGTCGATGATGCCGAGCGCAAATTTGCGGTAGTTCTTCGCGAGCTGCTTGCCGATCTCAGGATCGTCGAACAAAGCGAGTCCGCGCGCGGCGGTGGTGTTGAGCGTGCGAACTTCAATGAGCTGCGTGCAAAGGCTGCGCAGATCGTCCGGACGGGCCTCAATGAGCGTTTTGAGAGCGGATTCACGGGCGGTGATGTCCGCTTTGTCATCAAGGGCGATTTTCTTCACGTCATTGAGCGCACGACCGTCACCGAAAAGAATGCTGAGATCGCGGATGAGGTTCGGAGTCCCGTTTGGAGTGCCGCCTTCAGGCGGAGAGGCTTTCGATGGGTCATTCGCACCCGAATCAGCCAAGTGCGCACTTCCGCCTGAAGGCGGGACTCCGAACTTCCGAACCACTTCGTCCCAGTTCGCTGGTTTTGGAGCCTTGCGAATGCCTTTGAAGGCCTCGGACATGCCTTCGATGATGGCTTCCTGCAATGTCGTCCTGGCTTCAACCGATACTTGGGCGTTCCCTGAGCCGGCTGAAGCTGGGACTACAAAACTCTGACTCAGCAGCGCGTTCAGCGCCTCCGGCTGCGTGGCGAGGCTGCGGGCGATCCACTTCAGCGTCTTCGGCCAGATGCAATGCTGGGCGATCTTCACCAGCGCCGCCGGGTCATGCTTCGCCAGCGGGCTGATGCCATACCAGACCATGTAGGGCAGAAAAGGATCGTTGGCATACTCCGCGTGCTTTAGAAGCTCGATGGCAAGTTCGTCGCGATGCTTCAATGGCAGACGCTGAAGCGTGCTGGCGAGGGTGAGGTGGACGAGGCTGTGCGGGCTTTCCTTGGCAAGCTTGAGCAGCGTCTGGAAGGTCATGAGATCGAAACCGCTCAACTCTTTGATGGCCTGGGGATGGGGTTCGCCAGTGACGAGATCAATCGGCCAAAAAGACGTGCGGCTGCGGATGGCGCGGGAGGCTTCATGCTCATCACCATAGAAATCATCGGTGTCCAGCCTGGCACGATTCCAAAATGCCTGGGTAGGCTGCCCCTTGTCCGTGAACAGCTCCACCTTCTTCGGCACACCATAACTGATTCTGAAAATCCTCCCGCTCGTGCGATGCACGCCGGTGCTGTCGTGGCATTCGCCGGTGTCGCTCCAGTCGAGGATAAAGCCGCTGCCGTCGGGGCCGGTGCTGATTTCGATGCCGCGGAACCAGGGATCGTCGCTGAGGAAGACATCGGGTTCGTGTTTGCCGACGTAGCCGCTGCCGTTCCGTTCCAGGCGCTCCACGTTGGCGCGACGGCCGTGCATGTTCAGCGTGAACAGCTTATTGCGATATTTTTCAGGCCACTGATCCCCCTGATAGATCATCATGCCGATGTGCGCGTGACCGCCGCCGAGGTGGTTGGCCTTGCCATCGCGCGATTCGCTCCACGCACCGCCGCGGTCGTAGTGATAGTGGTCGGCAATGGTGTCGAGCTTTTCATAGATAAGCGGGTTCATTGTGTTCGAGTCCACGAGATGAGCGCCGTGGATGAGGTGCCAGAGGTGGCCGGTGACGGTGTTGATGAAGAACATCTCGCCGTTATGGTCCCAATCGTGACCCCACGGGTTCGTGGTGCCGTGCGTGAGCACTTCGACGATCTTTCTTTCAGGATGGTAGCGCCAGATGCCGCCTTTCATCGGCACGCGTTGTTCCTCGGGCGTGCCGGGAATGCCGAGTTTGCCGGGGCAGGAGTGGCCGCAGCGGCCATAGAGCCAGCCATCCGGGCCAAAACGCAGGCCGTTGGCGAAGTTGTGGTAGTTGTCCTTGGCGACGGTGAAGCCATCGAGCACGACTTCGGGTTCACCATCGGGGATGTCGTCGTTGTTGCGATCTGGAATGAAGAGCACCTGCGGCGGACACATGAGCCACACGCCGCCCCGACCGACTTCGACGCTGGTGAGCATCTGCACGTCCTCGGTGAAGACTTTGCGCGTCTCGGCGATGCCATCCCAGTCTTTGTCTTCGAGAATGATGACGCGGTCCTTCAAGCCGAGGTCAAAACGCTTCGCACGTTCGGCATAAATGTAGTTTTCCGCCACCCACATGCGCCCACGTGCATCCCAGGCCATGCCGATGGGATTTTGCACATCGGGTTCGGCGGCGAACAGTGTGGCCTTGAAGCCTTCAGGGAGTTTGAGCGCTTTCAAAGCCTCCTGCGGCGACATGGGTGAAGGATTGCCCGGCTCGCTGTTGTAGGGCGCGGGGAAGTCGGCGCTGAATACGACGCTGGTGAGAAGTGAGATGTAAGAGGTGAGAAGGCGGGACACGGGGTTTGAACGGTGGCGTAACGGTGAATCTGACTTCTTGAAGAATTCATCCCCAGATCAACCACACTGCCGCGAAGGCGGTGAGCCAGAAGAGGACGTTTTCAAACAGCTTCTGCGGCAGGCGTTTGAGAATCCACCAGCCGAGGAACACGCCGAGCACAACGCCGGGCATCAATGTGAGGTTCGTCATGAGCGACCTGGGATTGATGATGCCGAGGTCCGTGCTGAAGGGCACTTTGAAGAGGTTGATGAACAAAAAGAAGCGGCAGAAGACACCGAGGTGCTCCTTTTTCTCCAGGCGCTGGGCCAGGAGATAGACGGTCATCACGGGGCCGGCGGCGTTGGCGAGCATGGTGACCACGCCGGCGAGAAAGCCCATCGACCAAGTGAAGCCCTTGTGCTCGGTGAGCGTGATGAAGTCCTGCCGACGCTGGTTGAGCAGCCAGTTGAAGATCAGCAGCGCGATGATGATCCAGCCGATGACGACGCGGGCCATGGCGTTGTCGAACGCGCCGAGGAGAAACCAGCCCAGCACCACGCCCGCGATGGCCGGCGGCACCATCGGCACGATGCGTCGCCAGCTTCCGCCTTTGCGGTTGATCCAGTAGCCCATGAAATCCGCCGCGATGAGCATGGGCAGGATCACGCCCACGGACTCCTTCGCGCCGAAGATTTTCGCCATCAAAACGACATTCAGCGTCGAGGTGCCTGCCAGCCCGGCCTTCGACATCCCGATGCACATGGAGCCGAGCAACGCCAGCACGAGCAGCCAGGTGTCGGCGGGCAGGAGCGTGTGTTCGGTGAGCCAGGGCATTCGGGCGGATGGTTGGATTGATGGATGAGCGGATTGCTGGATGCCAGAGGGCCGACAGGCGTTGATCTGGCATCAATCCACCGCTCCATCAATCCAATACTCCTCGTTCGCCGCTCAAAGCGCCATCAGCGGAGCGGGAACGAGGAAAGCGTGCTGTTCGAGCAAGCTGAGGGCGCCGTTCCAGGACAAATAAGGCGTCAGATAGACCACGAGGACATAAGCGAGTCCGATGGGCAGGATGCCGAGGCGCGCCAGCCAGCGAGGGAACCAGTGACGCGGCTGTTCCTTGCGCAGCGCCCGGCTCATGGCCCAGCCGGTGAGGATGCGGGCGGGGAAGATGAAGATCACAAAGAGCAGGCTCGGCAGCCAGGCAAGCTCGCGGGGCGTGAGTTCGATCTTGAGCAGATACAGCGGCACGGCGAACAGCAGCGTGATGAGCAGCGCGAACCAGAAGGCCAGCGGTGCGCGCAAAAAGAGGCGGCGGACCTCGCGCAGCTCGAACATGGCGCTGAAGCGGTCCGTTTGAGCAAAGTGCGCCTGCAAAAAAGGCAGATGAATGGCGACCAGCAGCAGGAGAAATCCGCCGAGCAGCGAGAGCAGGATCGATCCACCCAAAGGCACGCGTGTCGCGACGAGCAGAATGCCCACCGGCACGATCAGCCACGCCAGCGCCCCTGCAAAGCCGCGCAGTCCCAGCCAGAAGTAAAACGGCAGCCGCAGACCTATCACATAGTCCGTGATCAAGCGCTGGCTGCCGGTGAATTTTCCGGGTGCCTTAAGCCAGCGGAAAAAGCGCAGCGGTTGCGGCCAGAGGAAGTGGCGCAGCTTGCCACCTCGAATGCAGGCCCATGCGATGTGCGCCAGCGTGATGACCGTAACGAGCACGAGTCCCACATGCCAAGCCTGGGACGTGGAACTGCCCGGCGCGATGATTTCAGCGTCCTTCCAGAAGCCGGACACAAGCCGCGCAGGCCACACGACGATCCAGATGCCCGCCGCGATGCTGCCGAGCACCGATGCTTTGCGCACGCCGATGAAGCCATCGCGAAAACGTCCCGTGCGGGCGATGGTGCCGCTCACATGCAGCAGGTAGCCTAGACTGAGGAAATTCAACCCGGGGATGACCGAGCAGGCCGCCAGCAGAGCGATCAGGGCCACGAGGCCGAACAGCCAGTCGAACGCGGAGGCCACGCGCTGGAAGAATCCCCGCCTCACCCCGGATGATGGCACTGCAACGGCCTCAACAGGCAGGGGCGGCGGAAGCGGAGGAGGCTCAGACATGGAGTGCGGCTATGAAAGTCGCAGGCTTCTGGATTGTTGCAAAGTTTGCGCGGAAACCGATGCTAGGACCGTGTGTTAAAGACAGCTTCAACGAAGCGCATCGTCATGAACTCCGCCTCCCCTTCCCCTAGCTGGCTGCTCCGGCTGCGCAATGCCGTGATCCTGGCGGGAATCGGTGCTGGCGCGGTCTGGGGCGTGGTGGAGCTGCTCAGACCGCCAGTGGGCAAAGTATCGAGCGGCGTAGGTTTGCCGCAGGCGAAGCTGAAGGACGTTTTGCAGGCAGCGCGGAAGGTAAACGCTGACTTTGAGCTGGCATGGGCACCAAAGAAGCTCCAACGAACCTCGATAGCGGATGATCTCACGCTGGTGCGCCGCCTGTCGCTGGCGCTGACGGGCAGCATTCCTTCGTTGCAGGAAATTCGGGCGCTGGAGTCGGTGAAAGGCGTGGACATCACTCAATGGTGGCTCACGCAGTTGTTCGCGGATCGTCGGGCGAGCGACTATCTCGCCGAGCGGCTCGTGCGCGTGTATGTGGGCATCGAGAACGGGCCGTTTCTCATCTACCGTCGTCGCAGGCTGGTGGCGTGGCTGAGCGAGGCTTTGCAGAAAAACCGGCCCTACGATCAAATCGCCCGCGCGTTGATCGACTCGAAGGGCGTGTGGACGACCAGCCCCGAGGTGAATTTCATCACGGTGACCAACGAGCAGAACAAAGGCCCCGACGAGGCGAAGCTGGCCGCTCGTGTGAGCCGTGCCTTTCTCGGCGTGCAGATGGACTGTGTGCAATGCCATGACGGCAAGCTCGGCAGCACCTGGCAGCAGACTGATTTCCACAAGCTGGCCGCGTATTTCGGCCAGACGGACTTTGTGCTCACAGGACTGCGCGATGACCCGAAACAGAGCTACAAGTTTCGATACCTCGGCAAAACCGAGGAGGAAACCGTGCCCGCGATGGTGCCATGGAAGCCGGAGCTGCTGCCTGAAAAGGGAACTCCGCGCGCCAAGCTGGCAAACTGGGTGACGGCGAAGGAAAACAAGCCCTTCGCCCGCACCCTCGTGAACCGCATCTGGGCGCTGCTGTTCAACCGCCCGCTCATCTCGCCGGTGGATGACATCCCGCTCGAAGGACCGTTCCCGGCGGGCATGGAGGTGCTGGCGGATGATTTGATCGCGCATGACTTCGATTTGCAGCGCTTGATCCGGGTCATCGCTGCCACGCGGGTGTTTCAGCAGTCGAGCCAGTCGGCTGATCCGGCGCATCCGGTGACGGAAGACGCGGAAAAGGCCTGGGCGGCGTTTCCGGTGACACGTCTGCGACCGGAGCAGATGGCGGGCAGCGTGATCCAGGCGTCGTCCTTGAGCACGATTGACGCGGAGACGCATGTGCTACTACGCATCAAACGTGATCTCGATGTGGACAACTTCGTGAAGCGCTACGGCGATTCGGGCGAGGACACCTTCGACGATGCCGGCGGCACCATCCCGCAACGGCTGCTGCTCATGAACGGCAACATGATCACCGAAAACACGAAGAACAACCCGCTGGTGAACGCGAGCACCCGCATCGGCATGCTCGCGCCAGACAACGCCACGGCGGTGGAAGCCGCCTACCTCGCCGTTTTCACGCGTCGCCCCACGGCGACGGAGGCGGATCATTTTGCCAACCTGCTTGCGACCGCCCAAAACAACAACTCACGCAGCAATGCGATGTCCGACCTCTACTGGACTCTCATGAACGCCACCGAGTTTTCATGGAATCATTGATATGAACTCGTCTCACGATCCCCACTGCGGCTGCAACAGCCGCGATCATATCAATCGTCGCTCCTTGCTGAAAGGCGCTGCGAGCATTACCGGCGTCTCCTGGCTCACGCCCTTGGGCAATCTGCTGGCCATGGAGGCTGAAAAGGCTCCAGGCGGCAAGCCTGCGCGTTCGGTGATCTTGCTCTGGCTCGGTGGCGCGGCCAGCCAGCTCGACACCTTTGATCCGCATCCGACCACGAAGATCGGCGGTGGCGTCAAAACGATCCCGACGGCAATCAAGGGCGTGGATTTTGTCTCCGGCCTCGAACAAACAGCGAGCGTGATGCAGGATGTGTCGTTGATCCGCTCCATGGTGAGCAAGGAGGGCGATCACGAGCGGGCATTTTACAACATCAAGACCGGTTACCGCCCTGATCCCACGCTCATTCATCCCAGCATCGGCGCCATCGTCTGCCACGAGCTGCCGGAGGCGAAGATCGAGATTCCCACGCATGTCTCCATCCTGCCAAACCAATGGCCCGCACGCGGCGGCTTCTTCGGGGCGAAGTTTGACGCATTTCAGATGTACGACCCCAAATTTCCGGTGCCGGATGTGAAAGCGCGCGTCGAAGACAAGCGCATGGAACGTCGTCTGGAGAGCCTCAGCGTCGTCGAGCGTGCCTTCGCGCAGGGGCGTGCGTCGGACATCGACCAAAACAAGACGCTGCACCAGGTTTCCATGCAGCGGGCGCGTAGCATGATGACTTCGGAGCAGTTGAATGCCTTCAACGTGAGCGATGTTCCCGCCAAGGAACTCAACGCGTATGGCGACACGCCCTTCGGTCGCGGCTGTCTGGCGGCGATGCGTTTGATTCAAGCCGGAGTGCGCTGTGTCGAGGTCACACTCAACGGCTGGGACACGCACGCGAACAACTTTGAAGGCCAGGCCACGCAGGTGAAAATTCTCGATGCGGCCTATGCCTCCTTGATCCGCGATTTGAAGCTCCTCGGCCTTCTGGAAAGCACCATCGTCGTTTGCGGCGGTGAATTTGGCCGCACGCCGAAGATCAACAACGTCGGCGGCCGCGACCACTGGCCGCATGCGTTCAGCATGCTCGTCGCGGGCGGTGGTTTTGCTGGTGGTCGTGTCATCGGAGCCACCGATCCGCAGGGCGAGAAGAAGGAGCCTGAAAAGCCGGTCTTCGTCGAAGATCTACACGCCACCGTGCAGGACTTGCTAGGGATCGACTACAGCAAGGAAGTCATGACGCCCATCGGTCGGCCTATGGCGCTAAGCAAAGGCGAGGTGGTCGAAGAATTGAAGGCGTGAAACGCAAATGCCATGCGGGCTATAATGGCAGGGGCGTGTCCTCGCCAATGACCTTCACTTCCATCTCCAGGGTCACGCCGCGCTCTTCGAGCGCCTTTTCTTTGATCTGGGCGACGAGGTCGAGCACTTCACGAGATGTCGCGCCGCCTTGGTTGACGATGAAATTGCCGTGAACATCGGAAACGATGACTTTGCCAACGTTGCGGCCTTTCAGACCAAGATCGTCGATCAATTTCCCCGCGCCGCAGAGTTCAGGGTTCTTGAAGGTGCAGCCGGCGCTGGCACCCACAGGCTGACTGGAGCGGCGCTTTTGATGCGAAGCGGCGAGTTTGGTGTCGATCTCGGCCTGAGGAGCTGGCGCGCCTTTGAGCACGGCGGAGACGACATAGCGCTCCTCGAACTCGGGCACGCTGCGGTAATGATGCGTGATTTCGGCCAGCGGCTTCTCCTTGATGCTGCCATCGGCGTCGATGAAGCGGACGCTGACGATTTGATCGAAGGTCTCTGTGCCCATCGCGCCTGCGTTCATGCGGATCGCGCCGCCGAGATTGCCTGGGATGCCTTCCATCCACTCAAAGCCGCCAAGACCGGCCTTGCGTGCCGCGCTGGCGATCTTTTTGAGGCGGGCACCGGCTCCGGCGGTGATTTCAGTGCCATTCACGATCACGTCCTCGAATTCTCCTTTCATGTGAATGACCGCGCCGCGAATGCCTCCGTCTTTGACGAGGAGATTCGAGCCGCGACCGATCACGCGGATCGGAATCGAAGCGGAGCGCAAATAACGCACGACTTCGACGAAGGAAGCCTCATTGCGAGGCTCGACCCAATACTGCGTGGGACCGCCGATGAGCCAGGTGGTGTGGCGATTCATCGGTTCATAAAGCCGGGCGTTGCCACCGCCGTTCGCATCGAGGATGGCGCAGAGTTTTTCGAGCACGGGCAGGTCTTTCGCGATGCAGCGGCCAACTTCATGCACATTGCCCGCGCCGAGCGTGATGAGCAGATCGCCTGGGCGCAGCGCGTTGCCGACTTTGTCGCGCGCGATGAGCATCGTGGGCGTGCTGCCGGTCTTGGTGTGATCGTTTTGCAGCTTCACCTCTTCGAGGATGGTCTCACCACTGACGCCGGGGAGCGGCTTCTCGCTCGCGGGATAGACGTCGGTGACGAAAAGCTCGTCCACAGCGCCGAAACTCGCGCCGAACTCCTTCTTCAAAAGCTGCGTGCGGCTGTAGCGATGCGGCTGGAAGAGGCAGACGATGCGTTTCGCGTTCAAACCCTTCGCCGTGGCCAGTGTGGCGGCGATTTCACTCGGATGGTGGCCGTAGTCGTCCACGACGGTGAAACGCTCGCCGCTGTGACGGATCTCGAAACGACGCTTCGCGCCACGGAAAGTCTTCAACGCGTGCTGGATGGCCTCAAACGTGACGCCGCAACGTGTGGCGAGCGCGATGGCAGCGAGCGCATTGCTGACGTTGTGCTTGCCGGGAATTCCGAGCGTGGCAGTGCCGAGAAGCTGGCCTTTGGCATACACCTCGAACTCCGAGTGATCCGGCCGCATCGAGAGAATGTTCGCGGAGAAGTCATGATCGCGGCTCCAGCCGTAGCTGACGCCTTGCGCACCGGCGCAGACTTCATTCGCGACAGGATCTTCAGCGCAATACACCCAATGTCCGCGCGTCTGGCTCAGCACCTGACGAAACACAGCCTTGATAGCCTCGATGCCATCATAGAAGTCGAGATGCTCTGGCTCGATGTTCAGCACGATGGCATGCTCGGGATGGAAATTGACGAGCGTGCCGTCGCTTTCATCCCCCTCGGCCACAAACAGCTCGCCTTCGGCATCCCAGTGAGCGTTTGAACCGAGGATCGGAATCTCCGCGCCGACGTAGTGGCTCGGTTTGAGGCCGCCCTGGCGCAAAACGTGCGCGGTGAGCGCTGAAGTCGTCGTTTTGCCATGCGTGCCGCAGACGACGACGCCCTTCTTGTTTGCCATCACGGCAGCCAACGCCTCCGCACGACGAATCAGCGGAATACCTTGCTTGTAGGCCGCCTCATAGGCCACGTTCCCCGGCTTGATGGCGCTGGAGTAGATGACCATGTCGCAGTCCTCGACCTCCTTCTCGGTATGGCCGTGGAAGAACTGCAGACCGAGCTTCTGCAGCCGATCTGTCTCCAGTGTCGTGGCCTTGTCCGAGCCGCTGACCTTGTGCCCAAGGCCCAGCAGCAGCAGCGCCAGCCCGCTCATTCCCGATCCAGCGACCCCGATGAGGTCGATGCGCATGGGGTGACGGCTTTCTTTGAGGAGGCTGAGGACGGCGTGGGTCATGGTAAGGCGTGAAAGCTAAGCGCAGCTTTCACGCCCGGCAAACACACGTTGGACCGCAAGCCGCCTCAGATGCAAAAATGTCAGCCTCAGTCCTCGCTGCTGGCAGCGAGAGCAGCGATGACGTTGATGTCTTCGAGGGTCGTCGTGTCGCCTTTGATCAGTTCACCAGCGGCGACCTGCTTCAGGAGACGACGCATGATCTTGCCAGAACGCGTTTTCGGCAGCGCGGCGGCGAAGCGGACTTCGTCTGGAGTTGCCACAGGGCCGATGACCTTGCGGACGTGCTTTTTAAGCTCTTCGCCGAGTTCGCGGTTGGTTTTGATGCCTTCCTTCACAGTGACGAAGCAAACAACACCCTGGCCTTTCAACTCATCCGGGCGGCCCACCACAGCGGCCTCAGCGACGGAAGGATGCGAAACGAGAGCGCTTTCGACCTCGGCGGTGCCGAGACGGTGACCGGCGACGTTGAGCACGTCGTCGATGCGGCCGATGATCCAGATGTAGCCGTCCTTGTCGCGACGTGCTCCGTCTCCGGCAAAATACCAGCCTTTGAAGTCGCTCCAGTAAGTTTCCTGATAGCGTTTCTTGTCGCCCCAGATGCCGCGCAGCATGGAGGGCCAGGGCTTTTTGATGACGAGCTTGCCCTGTTCATTGGGGCCGACTTCCTTGCCCAGATCATCGACGATGCCGACCTCGACGCCGAAGAACGGCAGCGTGGCGGTGCCGGGCTTCGTGGGGATGGCGCCAGGGATCGGCGTGATCATGTGGCCGCCGGTTTCGGTCTGCCACCAGGTATCGACGATGGGGCATTTGCCGCCTCCGACCTTGTTGTGATACCACATCCAGGCTTCGGGATTGATCGGCTCGCCCACGGTGCCAAGCAGGCGCAGGCTGCTCAAATCGTGCTTCTTGAGCCACTCGTCTCCCCACTTCATGAAGGCGCGGATGGCAGTGGGCGCGGTGTAGAACACGGTGACGGCGTATTCTTCGATGATGCGCCAGAAGCGATCGTTCTCGGGCCAGTTCGGCGCGCCTTCATACATGAGGCAGGTCGCGCCGAGTGCCAGCGGGCCATAGACGATGTAGCTGTGGCCGGTGACCCAGCCGATGTCGGCGGTACACCAGTACACATCGTCATCACGCAGGTCGAAGACGTATTTGCAGGTCATCTGCGCATGCAGCAGGTAGCCTGCGGTGCTGTGAAGGATGCCCTTGGGCTTGCCGGTGCTGCCGCTGGTGTAGAGAATGAACAGATCGGCCTCGGAATCGAGCGCCACGGGCGGGCACTTCGCATCGACGTATTCCAGCTCGCGGTGCCACCAGACGTCGCGACCTTCCTCGATGTGGACATCCTGGCTGGTGCGCCTGAACACGATCACGGTCTTCACCGGGGTGTCGTTGCCCTTCAGGGCATCATCGACATTTTTCTTCAGCGGCACCACGGCACCACGGCGATAGCCGCCATCGGCGGTGATGACGATGGACGCGCCGCAGTCAAGCACACGGTCCTTGATCGACTCGGCGCTGAAGCCGCCGAAGATGACGCTATGCACCGCGCCAATGCGGGCGCAGGCCAGCATGGCGATGGCCGCCTCAGGAATCATCGGCATGTAAATGATGACGCGATCCCCTTTCTTCACCTTGTGGCGCTTCAGCACGTTGGCAAAGCGGCAGACCTCGCGATGAAGCTGCTGGTAGGTATAAACGCGCTTCTCACCGGGCTCGCCCTCCCAAATCAGAGCCGCCTTGGTCTTGCGGGGGCCGTCGAGATGACGGTCGAGGCAGTTTTCGCTGACGTTGAGCTTGCCGCTGGTGAACCACTTCGCGTTCGGGCATTTCCAGTCGAGCACCTTGGTGAAGGGCTTGTTCCAGAGCAGTTCCTTTGCCTCACGGCCGAAGAATTTGTCCGGGCTTTTCAGCGACTCGGCATGCATCGCCTTGTACTGCGCCATGCTTTTAATGCGGGCCTTTTTGGCAAATTCGGCGCTCGGTTTGAACACACGGTTTTCGACGAGGAGGCTCTTGTTCTTGGAGGCTTTGGCGGGCTTGGCGGCGGCTTTCTTGCTCATGGCTGGGTTGGTTCGGCGATTGGGAGGCGCAGATTAGAGGCCGGAGCCGCTTTTACGCAAGGCCAAGCTCACAGGGTCAACTTCGCCTTGCCACGTCGCCCCCACGCCCTAGGATAACAGCTCTTTCGTCATGTTCCTCCCGCGCATCTGCCTGCTTCTGCCCCTCTCCGTCGCTTTCACCACGGTCACGGCCCAGACTTACTCCAACCGCATCGTCGCCGTCGTCGATGGCATGCCCATCGCCGCCTCCGAGGTTCGGGACACGATCACCGCCCAGGAGCAGATTCTGCGCTACCAGTTCCAAAACGATCCGGCGCGACTGAACCAGGAACTAGCCGCTTTGCGGGCCACGGCTGTCGAAAGCCTCATCGACCGCGAGATCCTGCTGGCCGAGTTCAAAAAAATCGGCGGTGTCATCAAGGCGCAGTACGTCGATGACGACATCAACACCATCATCCGCGAGAGCTTCAAGGGCAACCGCGACGCCTTTGTGGACGAACTGGCCAAGACCGGCATGAGCGTGAAAAAATTCCGCGAGCAGCGCGAGAAGATGATCATCACCAACGTCATGCGCGCCCGCAACTCCGGCGACCACCCGCCCGCGACGCCACGCGAGGTCGAGGACTTCTACAACAAGCATGTGGACAAGTGGCGCGAGGGTGACCAGATCAAAATCTCCACCATCACCATCCCCAAATTCAGCGGCGAGGCGGGTTCATCGCCCGAAAAACAGAAAAAGCTCGCTCAGGAGCTGCGCTCGAAAATCCTCAACGGCGGTGACTTTGCCGCCGCTGCCAAGGCCTACTCCCAGGACAGCCGCTCCGAAAACGGCGGTTCCTGGGACTGGATGGCCAAAACGGACATGATGCCTGCCATCGCCACTGCGGCCATGGCCTTGAAAACCGGCGGCATCAGCCCCGTGCTCGACCAAGAGACCAGCTACATCATCGTGGCCTGCGATGCGAAAAAGCTCGGCACCGCTCCCCCTCTCGACAAAATGCGCCCGGAGATCGAAAAAATGATCAACCAGGAGAAATCCAAGGAGAACATCGACAAGTGGATGGAGTCCATCCGCAAGAAGCATGTCATCAAGCGTTTATAAAAACCGCCATCCTGTCCCATCTGTGATCCAGATCGTTTTCAACGAAATCAGCGCCTCGGAGCTCTCGCAGCTTCCCACACAGACCCAGTTTCACCTGCTGGAGGCGCTGAACATCCAGCCTGCCGACATCGACGAGGTGATCCTCGCCCAACGCTACGGCGTCCTGGAGCGTGGCGGCAAAAAATTCTACCGCTGCCGAGCCGGTGATCACCGCATCTACTTCGGCATCGTCGAGGGCAATGTGCGCGTCCACCGGGTGCTGCACAAAAACACCCTCACTGACTTCCTCTTCCGCAGCAACCTGCCCGGCGGCGGCGAGGACGAGGCGCTGAGCAAGTCCAAGAACTTCTGGCACCTCATCGACGAAGGCGCGAAGACCTTGAAGGTCGCTTAGGCTCCCGAAATGCCGAATTCCGAATGACGGAATGACGAATGGGGCCGGAAGTTCGTAATCATTCGGCATCCGTCATTCCACAATTCGTCATTTCCCCGCCATGCTCACTCTCGACGCCCTGCTTTCCGACGAATCCCTGCGCCAGCAGGAGTTTCCGGTGATCAAGGACAGCCTGTTCCTCGCTCATGCCGGCGTCACCATCCTGCCGCGGCGTGTCGCACGCACGATGCAGGACTACCTCGAACAATGCAGCCTGCGCATGCAGGAGTATCCCGAGGCCTGGCGGGCGGTGAATGAAGCACGCGTCGTAGCGGCGGAATTGATCGGCGCGAAAGCCAGCGAGATCGCGCTCATCGGTCCGACTTCAGTAGGTCTCAGCTTGGTCGCCAACGGCCTTCCTTGGCAGGCGGGCGATGAAGTCGTCAGCTATCTTGGTGATTATCCCGCGAATGTGTATCCGTGGAGCGATCTCGAACGCCACGGCGTCGTTTTGAAACGCCTCCAACCGGCTTCTCTCGGCGAAATCACGCCCGAACTCGTCGAGGCGGCGCTCACGCCGAAAACCAAGCTCGTCGCCCTCGCCTCCTGCCACTTCCAAAGCGGCTACCGCATCGAGATCGACCGCATCGGACGCATGCTGCGTGAGCGCGGCGTGCTTTTCTGCCTTGATGCCATTCAAACCGCTGGCGCGTTTGAAACCCGCGTTGATCACGTCGATTTCCTCTCCGCCGACTCGCACAAATGGATGCTCGGCCCCATGAGCGCGGGCATCTTTTATGTCCGCGAAGAGTTGCAAGACATGCTGCGCCCCAGCCTGCTCGGCTCCTGGAACGTTCGCAGCCCCAACTTCATCGCGCAGGAGGAAATCGCCTTCGAACGCGGCGGCCGCCGCTACGAACCCGGCGCGCTCAACTTTTCCGGCATCCTCGGCATGAAGGCCGGCATCGACCTGATCCAGGAAATCGGCCTCCCAGCCATCAGCGCCCAACTTGTGAAGCTCAAAGCCCGCCTGCACGCTGGTTTGACGCCGCAAGGCTTCACCTTCCTCGGCCCCGATCCACAAAGCATCCACGCCTCGGCCATCACGACCGTGCAACACGCCACACGTTCGCTCGAAGACATCGCCAAGCACCTCAACGAGCAAGGCATCACCCCCTCCCTCCGCCACAACCGCGCCGGACAGCCGCTGCTTCGCTTCAGCCCGCATTTCTACAACACCGAAGCAGAGATGAATCGCGTCGCGAAGGTGATTGAGACAGTGGTGTGATCACCAAAACCGCTGGCGTGCCCGCTCATACATTCCTGTATTTATACAAGAGTGTATTTTGACGGCCTCTGTAGCATGCCTGGCCGCAATTCACTGGGATTTGGAGCATTTGAGCGACTTTCTTCTGCATCACCTCATCATAACATGCGGGCCGTTTCGGCCCGCATTTTCATGGATGCAGACGGGGGATTCCAATCCAGACTGCTCAGTGATGCCCGAAGTCTTCATCAGCTACCGCCAGACCAGCGACACCGAGCGCCAGCGCGTCAGGGCCTTCGCCGAGCGGCTGCGCTCCAGCGGCATCAGCGTGATCCTCGATCAGTTTTATTTGGAAGATCATCCCGGCGGCCCGGGCGATGGTTGGGACAAATGGAGCAGTGACCGCGCTCTTCACACCAGCCATGTCATCATCGTCGGCAGCGAATCCTGGTTCCAGTGCTTCGATAAAACCCAAGCCCCCGGCACCGGTCTAGGAGCCGCCTGTGAGGCCGACGACATCCGCCACCGCGTCTATGAAGCCAATGGCATCGTCGAGACCATCCGCGTCGTCCTCTTCGATGACGCCGATTCCAAGCACATCTCTCCCAAGCTCAAGCGCTACCACTGCTTCCACACCGAGCGCGACTTCGACAACATAATCCGCTGGCTCAACAGCAGCTCCACTCAGCCGATTGGCAAGGGAATGGATGGCAAAGGAATCGGAGCCAATGATTCGAATTCTTCCATTCCCCTGCCACCCATTCCCTTGCCAAATTCAAGGCATTCATCTCCCCGCTCGAATCTGCCGACGATCCAGCGCTTCTTCGGTCGCGACACCGAACTCGCCAATCTCCTCCCGGACCTCCATCCCGACGCCACTGGCTGGGGCGCGCTCATTGATGGCCCTGGCGGCATGGGCAAGACCACCCTCGCCATCCGCGCTGCCGAGCTGGCCGCGCCCGGACACTACGACGACATCGTCTTCCTCTCCGCCAAGCAGACCGCCATGGACCCGCATGGCCCGCACGACGAAAGCCCCTTCGCCGTCAGCGGCTTCACCCAGATGCTGGATGCCATCGCCCGCCGACTCCAGAAGCCGGAGATCACCCAGGCCCCCGCCGACGAGCGCCCGCGCCTCCTCATCGACGCCCTCACCGGCACCCGCACCCTCCTCGTCCTCGACAACCTCGAAACCCTCACCGACGCCGACCAGCGCAGCCTCTTCGCCTTCCTCGGTCACCTCCCGCGCACCTGCAAAGCCCTCCTCACCAGCCGCCCCCTCGTCATCGCCACCGGCAGACGGCTCAAACTCCAGCAACTCGATCAAACAGCCGCCCTCCAGACCCTCGCCGACATCGCACGCGACAACCCCGCTCTCGACGCCGCTCCCGAGTCCGACCGCCTCCGCCTCATCACCGAGACTGGCGGCAACACCCTGCTCCTCACCTGGACCGCCTGGCAAGTCGGCAGCGGCTACTGCACCACCATCGCCGACGCCCTCGCCCACCTGCGCAGTTGCCCGCAGGGCAATGATCCGCTCGAGTTCATCTTCGGCGACCTCCTCGCCCGCTTCACCCCGGAGGAAGAGCGCATCGTCGCCACCCTCAGCTACCCCACCGAACCCATCCCCGTCACCGCCATCGCCGAGATCAGCGGCGTCGATGAACCCACCACCCGCCGCGCCCTCAAGTTCCTCACCAACCGATCCATCGTCATCCCCCTGGAAGGGCTTGGGGATCTAGATCTCGGCTACCGGAGAAATGACGCTATTTATTTTAGCCCGCACTTGTTCGTGGGGGTATCCCATATTTGTGAGTATTTCGTGGTAGTTTGTCACAACCGTTGCGAAATCAGGGTGGGGGTGACCTGACGTAACAGACGCAGCGACCAATGTCTCCAAACCACGACGAGTGAGGACCTCTGCCTCAGATAGCTTACCTTCAGAGTAGAAGAGGGAAGCTAGGTTCAAGGTCGGAATGGTAACCTTGGGATGACCCTTGCCAAAAGAGGCTTCATTGATTGCTATGACTCGGCCCAGAAGGCTTTGCACCTCATCTTCGCGATTGGTTTTCAACAGAAGCAAAGCGAGATTGTTGAGCACGATAGCGACACTCGGATGGTCAAGCCCAAAAGCGTTTTCAGCGATCTGGAGTGCTCGCCGCGTAAGTGCTTCTGCTTCTTCCAATTGACCCAATTCCTCCACTACCAATGCAAGATTGGTCAACCTGATCGCAATCTTCGGATGGTCTATTCCGAAAGCCGTTTCATCAATTTGCAACGCTCTACGCAATAGCTCTTCAGCTTGAGTCTGACTCCCAGTCGCGTGAAGCAACATGCCGAGATTATTTAGACGAACGGCAACATCGGGATGATCGCGTCCAAAAGCAGTCTCATCAATTGCAAGGGCACGACGCATCAGCGGCTCAGCTTCGGCAAGACGATTGGTGGACTTCAACAACTGACCAAGATTGCTAAGGCATGTGGCTAGTTTCTCGTGCTCGACACGAATTGACTTTCGCATCAATAATTCGGCCTCGGCGAGATGATTGGTGTCCAAAAGTAGTGCCGCCAAGTTTGCCCTTCGAATGGCGATCTTGGAATGATTGATCGGGTTGATGCTTTCGTCGATAGCCAAGGCTCGTCGCATCAACGACTCTGCTTCGGCCAATCGATTCGTGTCGTGTAACAACTGCGCTAGGTTGTTAAGTCGACTGGCGAACTCAGTATGGTTGGTGCCAAATGTTAGCTCTCCCAAAGCCACCGACTTTCTATATAGCGGCTCGGCACATGTGTAGTCACCTTGAGTCTTGAGGAGAAGTCCGCACTCATTGAGCAGCCTACCTGCCGGATCTGGAATCTTGCGATCATCTGCGGCCGTTGCCGCTGCAATTGCATGCGGATTAATGGGCCTTAGAACCGTCCACGTGCGCACATCTGTAGAATCACATCTGTAAATCGCATCAAGCCAGTCCAGTGCAATCTTGAGTGCCCTCACCTCCCCTATCTTCTCCTGTTGTTGTTTCGTGATCTCCTGGTTTAATCGGTGAATCGCAAAGTTCTGTCCTTCACCGACACGCACAAGAAAACGTGCGAGATGAAGACGCTCAATTTCAATCAGATGCCGCTTTTCATCCGACGCGTTCGAGAGTGAATCAAGGAGGTTTCTCGGAATCGGATCAGGTGCGAACCAGGAGAAGATGCGGAAGAGGTTTTTTGCCCCATCACTGAGCTGGGCAACACTCGTCTCGTAAGTGATGGCGAGGCTCTTGGGATACTTCATCTCTTCCTCATCGTGCCAAGAGAGGGCATCGGGGCGGTGGGACTCCCACAGGGCGATGTAGTCGGCGTAACTGATGGCGCTGGTGCTGATGTGTGCTCCGGCTTGCTCCAGAGCGAGGGCGAGACAGTCGAGGAGTTGGACAAGAGCGGCAACTTTCTCGTGGTCGTCTTCCTTCTCGGGGCGGCGGTTTTTGGTGCGTTCGTCGAGGAAAGCGATGGCGGCACCCTCGCTGAGGACATCGAGGTCGAGAGCTTTGACTTCCTCTTTCCAGTCGCTGATCCGGGAGGTGATGAGGACGTGACCGGTGGTGAGTTTGGCGAGCAGAGCTTTGGTTTCCTCGGCGGCTTCGTCGTTGTCCACGTTGTCGATGATGAGGAACCAGCCGGGGTGGAGTTTCAGCCAGCGGAGGGCGGCTTCGACTTGGAGTGCTTGCTTCTTTTCGTTCTGCTCCGGGAGATTCAGGACGAGGGGGCCGCAGAGGGCGGCGAGGCTGCGGTGGAGGGCCTCGGGGGTGTCGGCGGAGATGAAGAGGAGGGCGCGGTAGTCGTCGGCGTGTTTCCAGGCGTATTCGATGGCGGCGCGGGTCTTGCCGACGCCGCCCATGCCGTGGATGGTGCGCTTGCCTTTGATGACGACGGGGCCTTCGGCGGTGAGGTGCTGGCGGAGTTCGGCGAGGAACTCATCGCGGCCTTTGAACAGGGTGCCGAGGGAGGTGTAGGGGAGGTTGGTGGGCTTCCCGGCGAGGACGGTGATTTCAAACTTGATGGCCTCGATGGCCTGCTTCAAGCCGCGAGCGGGATCGGCGGGCTGGTCCCACAGGCTGAAGGTGCCGTAGGTGTTCCGGCCGTCCCTGGCGAACTCGGTGATGAAGGTCTGCTGCCGCAGGGCCAGCTCCGGTGGCTCGGGAGCGAAGGCGGTGGGCAACTCGTCGCCCTGGATGAAGAAGGTGTAGATGGGGCGTCCGAGGTCGCGGGCGATGAGGAGTTCGAGCTGGGTGTAGGAGAAGAGGCGGTCCTTCGTGCGCGGGTCCTTGAGGCCGTGGACGGGCTGCTCGGCCTTCGTGATGGGATCGTGCGGCCCGGAGCCATACGCGGTGCCAATGAGGCAGATGACGGCATCGCACTGCTGGAGGTGCTCAGCCAACATGCCTTTGATGTCATGCGTGGACGGGTAGAAGCCAGTCTGGATGATCGGCTCGATGCCCCGCTGACGGAGAACCTCGGCGACTTGCTCCGCGAGGGCTGCCAGCCCGGTGGTGGTGCGGGAGATGAAGACGCGGGGCTGGCGGGTCATGTCCGCGAGTTTGGCGACTTCTGGAGTTTTGCGAAAGGGATTTTCAGAAGCATCTGCCGCCGCGCTTTCTGCCCCTTGGCCTTTCTGCGGTGAATCGTATCCGTCAATCGTAGCACCATAGCCCTGCCGCTTGACTTATTTCGGCGGGTCAGGCGGTCATGAGGCGGCTTTCGCGCACCTCCTGCGTGGCAGCTTCAGCCATGGCGCGGCGTTTGGCCG